>Ga0268250_10000197_pt1 | contig 30317 bp, 36 predicted proteins | sample AgamicAsSfe_FD_200448 | JGI IMG/M metagenome (GOLD analysis project Ga0268250, IMG submission 200448) | Agave microbial communities from Guanajuato, Mexico - As.Sf.e (v2) (version 2) | ecosystem: Host-associated > Plants > Phyllosphere > Phylloplane/Leaf | place: Guanajuato, Mexico | collected...
CCCCGTCACCCGCCTCGGCCGCCCAACCCACACCGCCATCTACGCTCCCTTCTCCCTCCGCCAAATCATCGAATTCGTGCTCCTCCTCCCCCTAAACCTAATCCCCTACATCGGCGTCCCGGCCTTCCTCTGGTTAACAGGCTACCGCGCCGGGCCTTTACACCATTACCGATTGTTTAAGCTACGGGACTTTAGCAAGCAGGAACGGCAGGACTGGGTCAGGAGGAGGAGGGCGGGGTATACGAGTTTCGGAGCGATGAGCCTGGTGCTGCAGTTGGTGCCGGTGGCGAGTATGCTGTTTTTGGTGACGAGTAGTGCAGGGAGTGCGTTGTGGGCGTGTGATATGTTCGACGGGGAGCAGGGAGGGGAGCGGGAGGAGGGCGAGGACGGGTATCGGGATTTGGAGGATGAGAGGGCGGATGCGGCACTTTTGGCGTAGAATGAGGTTATTGCATCGCATGGTGTTCTATACATGATTTGAAGTTTGAAGTTTGAAGTTATATCGTCTTTTAAGTTGTCATTATGTGCGTACGTCGTTCGTTTTCGATATCCTGTTATAGTCACGTCTTGCCCTTGGTCGTATATAGACCTGCAAGTCTTCGGGATACGTTGTCGTCATTGTCGTTTTGTCTCATCGTCCAACATCATATGTACTGCTCTCCTAATACAGCATCACATCAAGCATACGTCCTCGCCCTGGATAAACTAGCCCTTCGCCCTTCATCCTCACTATCCCCACTCCTATCCGAATGACTCTCCACCACCCTCACCGCCGGCTTCCCAGTCGTCTTTCCAGCCGAGCTCAAGTACCCCTGCCCACCACCAGTAGCATTCCTTCCCACCGCCCCCAAGCCTCCGTTAGCGGCACGACTCGGTGCCCTGGCACCGGCACCGACCTGCTGTTCACGCATCAGATTCCGCAAATACACCTCCGCGGCCACAGTCGCGCTGTACTCGATCGGTGTCCAGCCCGCCGCGTTCCTCGTTGCAGCGCTCAATCCCGCATCGATCAGCAACCTCGCAACCTTGAGATGCCCAAACGCGCTGGCATGGTGCAGCGGCGTGTTTCCTGCCGCGTCTGTCGTGAGCAGAAGCGGATGTAGCACGTTTCCTGGTGCTTGGCTGGCTCGCCGGTATGCTTCTGTGCTCTTGTCCGCATCGCCGTGGATGTCGAGGACAGGTGGAAAGGAGGTACGCGGAAGGGACAGGAGGAGGGTGACGAGGGCGGTGGAGCCCGCTTTGGCAGCGTGGGAGAGCGGGGTTAGGCCGAGCTTGTCAGCGATGCGGAGGGAGGAGAGCGGGGTTGAGGAGAGGAGAATCTTGAGAATGGAGAGGCGCCGAGAAGCGAGGGGATCAGTGTCCGGGGTTTGGCAGGCTAGGATGAGGGCGGTCTCGCCTGCGAGGTTGCGGGACGCGCCGGAGGACTCGTGGCCGAATTGGAGAAGATATGTCTATGGACATGAGATGTTGATTAGCATGTCGTAGTCGACGGAAGATGGTGGATGAGGCTGCGCGTACTACAATGTCGACGCAACCGAGCTGGACAGCGAAGTGCAGAGACGTGTTGCCCTGCTCATCGTAATTGTGTAGGAGACTGGGGACATTGCTGTTCGAGGAAAGAATACGTTGGACGAGCGACAGTGAGCCAAGGTGGATTGCGCGTCGCAATCTCTGCGATGCTTCAACCATGTTCATCAGCACACATCTTGTCACACCTAGAAGCGTAGGGTGATATTTCGTGATGCGGACTTCGTGTTGTTAATGCTGAGCTCGAAACAGAGCTGCTATAAACGAGGACGTCATTATCGTAATCACGTGACGAGAACCTGCCCTCAGGGGGCGAGAGTCTAGAAATCCTAAACCATCTCGGCCTCTTAGCACGCATAAAAGCTCATACGCACACTCCACGGCACTGATAGTAGAGAACCGTAATAGTAATCGACAGTGCTCCTTTCACCTATCGGGAGGTATACAAGCCGAGCACGGCACCCATTCGTGCCTGAAGATCCTCAGATTTGTTGCTCACTTGTTGCAGCTGAGCTTGTGCCATGGTCCAATGTATTCGAGCTATTATGGGTATGTACCTTGGCGGTAAAGGCTAGAGCGTCGAGCTTCGAGCTTCGCGCTACTGGCTATTAGCTGTGGCGTCAGCTTCTTGTTGGCATGGTAGTCATTACCATAAGTGAGGACTATGCGAAATAATGCTGCTTACCTAGGTATGTTTGTTCGCACACCAATCGAAAGCCACTCAGTCGAGCGAGCGAACTTGCCTGGTCTATCTCAATATACATAGATCTTACGAACACATGTTGAACACGCAAGATGAAGAGGTAGTTGCATAAGGTACTCGTTCGCAGATCAGGTTGCCCGTGCACGCCAAGAGATCGCGATACAAAACGGGCGGAACGGCCCGCGGTGGAGACTTCCTCGACTATACTGGACCCTGTTTTCTAACCTCGACCTCACTCTTTAAGTTTGTCAGGTCGTCCAAGAGCACTCTCTGGATGAGGCCTACCATGTTAGCACTAACCAAGGCGTAGTACGAGTTGAGGCATAATCTGCAAGATGCTATCGCACATACCTCGGTCATTCTACCCGCCACCTTGCGCTAACGCTCGTACCTCGTATTTCAAGACTCGAATTGCCAAGTAGAACTGTGATTCAGCTCGAGCACATACCAGCGTCGAGATGTCTTGACTCGTACTGGAGCAGTAGGCACGTCGATGACACTAACCTGAAGCTTCGTATGCCATCTTGCCCTCACACTATACAGTGATGACTATGCACATACGATGCACTCCATGATCGAGAATTAGACCCGGCTGATCAAGTCCTCTACATCCCCGCCTTCTCAGGATGTGAAACGGTTAAGCCTAGATCAGTAGTAACGTCCTTAAACAGCCCTGTGTCGTTAAAATATGAAGAGCTAGTCCAGAGATCTTGCCAACGGGATGTCAATAACGTCGTCGATGGATGGAGTGTACAGATGGTGGGACTCTTTTCGGCCTGCGCCTCACCCGTAGCACGAACGAGCCAAGTATGTGATGCAGAACGAATACGAGCCTGTGCTTTGAGCTTGAGGTCAAGCTCTCCTTCTTCGAGCTCGCCTTCTTCGAGCTCGTAAAACTGGGTCAAAGGGTGGCATTCAGACCCAACATGGAAGTCCTTGGATCACATTGTGCCCCACGTCGACACTCGAGAGCATAATCGCCAGCCATGTCACATCATCGAGCCTGGTAATGGGATAAAGGACTAATTCGAGACCAGATCTTGGCCTTGTCATCCCATGGCTCTATATCGTACTCTATCGGGAGCAGTTCGGTGGGTGGAGCATATTCGCACGGTCCAGGAGGTGCTTCTGGCCACTGGGACCTCAATCATATAGATTCTATGAGCTCGTACTGTGTATATAAACCTCTTTGAGTCCTGCCTTCAATCTCTTTTTTCCTCATTCCAACTATCAGTCTCACTTCAGTCTTCTGCTTCGGCACTATCCACTCTTTGATCACCTAGATCTATCTGCTTTTCAGCACCCACACGTCTCTTCAGACAACACAGTCCTTTGCAGAAGCCTACTACACTCTTTAGAGCAATTCACCTTTTATATCTTTTGAATCACTTTTATCAGAAAAACATATATTTATCCCAAACCACACTTTACACTTCAATTCACCAGACAATCTAGCAAAAATTAAGATGCGTTACTCCGAGATCCTCGCCGTCTCTTCCGTCCTCGCAAGCACTGCCGTTGCTGCTCCCCAGTTTGGCATCTGGCCATTCTACCAGTCAGCTTCATCTGCTACTTCGGCTTCTGCATCTTCATCCAAGCCGCCCTGCACCTCCAGCACCTCCAGCACCTCCAGCACCTCCACCGTCAAGAGCTCAACTTCCTCGACTGTTACATCCGTGGTTGCCTCCTCATCCGTGAAGACCTCAACAAGCTCAGCTGCTGTCGTTGCCAGCACCTCTTCAAGCTCTTCCTCCAAGGCCTCGGTCCTGTCCACCTCCAGTTCGGCCTCCAGCACCTCCAGCTCGGCATCTAGCACCTCTGTCGCCGCGCCGTCAACCAGCAGCAGCGCCGCTGCCTCAAGCACCGTTGTGGTCTCTACCTCGACCTCGACCAGCTCTTCCGCCTACGTCAGTCCCACTGTCGTTGCATCTGACGATGGATACAACTTCCAATTCTGCGCCATTGAGCCATTCGAGAACGGTGTCCCCAACGGCCGTGCCTTGGTCGGTGACAGCTTCAGCGACCCCTCCATGACAGTCGACCTTTGCGGTGACTTCTGCTCGAACCTCAACTACACCCTCTTCGGTGTGGAGTACGCCGATGAGTGCTACTGTGGCAACTCATTCGCCACTGGCACCACTCTTGATGTGAACAACGACTGCAACATGGCCTGTGCTGGTGACAACACCGAGCTCTGCGGTGGTGCTGGTGCCATGAACGTGTACGAGGTTGCAGGTGGTCCTTCAATCACCCTACCCACCACCTACACCTACACTGCCACCGCCACTTCTGCTGGTGCCGGAGCCGCTACTGCGTCCTCTACCGTGCTAGCCACTCCTGTCCCTGCCGCTGGTGGCTTCAACTACGTGTCCTGCGCTGTCGAGCCTTTCGAGCAGAACGGCCTCAGCTACCGTGCTCTCCAGGACGACTCCACCTCCAGCAACAACATGACTGTCGCCGCCTGCGCCACTTACTGCTCTGGATACGCCTACTTCGGTGTTGAGTATGCCTCTCAGTGCTACTGTGGTAACACCATCGCTGCTGGTACCACTCAGGATCCCACTGATGCTACCTGCAACATGGCTTGCAATGGTGACGCTACTGAGCAGTGCGGTGGTGCTGGTCGTCTAAACCTGTACGAGAACTCTGCCAACGGTGGTGTTCAGACCAACCTGCCTACCACTTACGTTGCCCCTGCCACCTCCACCTCCACCTCCAGCATTGCCGTTGCTACTGGCGCCGTTGTTGCTGCCTCGACCACCTCTCCTGTTGTTGCATCCAGCACCAGCTCGACCAGCAGCTCCAGCATCGCCGCCACTGTCTCCAGCGCCAGCTCCAGCTCCGCCGTTTCCAGCGCCGCTGCCACCACTGTCAAGAGCAGCAGCACTGTTGTCCCTACCACAATGGCCACCTCAACCAAGTCCGCATCCGCCACTGCCTCCGCCTCTGCCTCCGCCGCCCCAGGTGTCTGCGCTCCTCAGGGCTCCACCGACTTGACCACCTGCCCCACCCTCAGCGTCGGTTCTCTCTTCGGTAACGCCAAGTACACCAACTACTACAAGGGTACTGGCTACACCCTCAACCCCGTCAACCCCGGCAGCTTGTTGAACAAGATCTTCCCTCCCAAGGTCTTCACTTTCTCCGGCGCTCACAGCATGTGCTCTGCCGCTAGCCAGTGCTTGCAGCAGGCCGGCCTCGCGGCTACCCTTTACCACAACATTGACCTTCACTGGCAAACGGATTCTTGCCAATGGAGCTGCACCATGCAGCAGGGTATCAACACTCAGCCAAGCTTCTTCAACGTTGCTAAGCCTCAGACTGTCAGCACCGGCTGTGGTTTCTCCGGCGGTCTCTTTTAGAGAGTGATGGTTGAAAGGTTGAGGAGGAGCGAGGAGGAGGTAGTCAGAAAAGTGACTTTGAACATTAGCGGCATCATCTTGGTTGGCATTGTATATAAGCATAGCGTTTGGATCTGGGTTTTGTAAGGATAGGAAAGGGCGTTCGTGTATCATAGTTGTATCAGCATTGTTGAGATTTGTCTTCACCATATTTATCATTTAACCACAACTCTTTTTGCTCTCTTTTGCTCGCGTTCAGCTTTGCCTTGCTCATTTTGCTCGGCCGGCCATTCTACCAGTCTTTCTGATGGCTCAGACCTGCGCAAGACGAGCAGTCTCCATTCATTGTCGTCAGGCCCACGAGTCATGTCAACATACCCCATTGCGTTCACCTAACACACTCATCAGTCACCAACATGGAAGGGTCCATCACATTTTCTGGTAGAACCGAGAGCGACCGCGACAATCGCGACGGAGCATCGCAGATCCATTCAATACACACGCTCTTCCTCGAAAAGCCACCATGCTGCATAGAGTTTTCACCACTCTTCCATGACTACTTCATCGTGGGAACGTATAATCTTGTTGACGATGCGAGTGCGAAAGACGTCGAAGATGCTGCGGAGACAACGAGACAGGCACAGGAGCGAGATGGGAGTTTGATTCTGTGTCGAATAGCTGGGGACGAGATGTGAGTGAGTGCTTTTTCTCATGACTTGTTCCGCGTACATTTTTGGGAATACTATTCTACGGATATCGGTGTCTTGAAGACCAAAAGACCATACTTCGCAGCTCTGAAAAGATACGCAAGGAAACGCATGGGCTCTTTGTCTGAAGCTGCAGGATATACACTCATCCCCCGTCTCACAGCCACATCATCCAGACCCTCCCAGTCCCGTTCGGCGTCCTTGACATCCACTTCTCGCCTAATCAACCATCCATACTCGCCGCCGCAACCTCTACAGGCTCGATTGCGACATATATCTTCACTCCACCTTCAGCCACCTCGACCTCTACCACCCGCTCGGCCTCTTCACCTGGTTCGGCCTCATCTTCCGCACGCCACCCACAGCTCACCCACATCGGCACCCTGCAAGCCTTCGACACCACCACAATCGTCACGTCCCTATGTTGGAGTCTAGATTCTGCCGATCCAAACAGTATCGCAGCGACGTTGACGACGGGAGAGGTAGGCATGCTGAGCCTGCCGCCGGAGCTGCTCGTCAGTGTCGCGCCTTCTCCCTCAATCACTATATCAGACATCGAGTTCGAGATCCTGTATACACACTCGCTCGAAGCCTGGATCACTGCCGTGCTACCACCTGAATGGCTACACTCCGGCGTCTTGTCGGGCGGCGATGATGCTGTGTTGGCTTATGCGCCACTTCCTCTCACTTCCCCATCGACAGGTTCTCCAGGCAGCCCAATTCACCTCCTCTATCCAGCCTGGTCAAATAAACGCATCCACTCTGCCGGCGTGACGGCCATTCTGCCCATCAGTATACCACATCCAACCGATAACGCGAAAGAAGCGCACTTCTACCTCACTGGCAGCTATGACGACACGTTGCGCATTCTTTCCGTTCCGGATGGGATGACGGTGCGGCAGCCGCGGGTGTTACATGAGATAGGGCTTGGGGGTGGGGTGTGGCGCATCAAGGTGCTCAGGAGTAGTACGCGAGTGGGAAAGGGTGACAGTGCTGGTGGCTGGGAATACAATGCCACGTTGCTCGTGAGCTGTATGTATGCAGGCGCGAAGGTTGTGGAGATACGGAGTGTGGCACAGGACGTAAGCGAGGGACAGGAGGGAGGGGCAGCGGAGTGGGCATGGACGAGTAGAGAGGTTGGCAGGATGGAGGAACATGAGAGTATGTGCTATGCATGTGATGTACAGACTCCTGCAGATGCAGATGAGGATGAAAATGGAAGAAGGAGCAACGACAAGATGGTGGTGTCGTGCAGCTTCTACGACAAAAGGCTGTGTCTGTGGGAGTGGCCCAGTCCTGGAGCATGAGGCAATAGCGCAGCGACCCTTGGGCGACGGTCGAAGGTAATACCCCTGGACGACAATCGACCATGATAATCGTACATTAGCGGCCTAGCAATACAGCAGGAGGCATTCCTCCAGCAGATTCGGAAATCACTTTAAACATTCCGCATCCCCGCACAATTCCTTCAAGTGAGACATTCATAGCATCATTCATCAATTATATACACCCCTACTCCTAGCACATCAAGGCCCCTCCAAGCGCCCCCCTTTCCCTCTCCGAGCCTCAAGCAAATGCCACCACCACCTTCTCACCCGGCGTCAAAATGGGCTCATGCGTCATCTTCAGCACTCGATCCTCCGCATTGCAAATGTCCACGCATGGGACTCCGTGCCATCCTTGAAATACATCCTCCTAACCTCCTCGACCTGGCTCCTCTTCACGATGCCGGCCAGACTTGGACCCAGTTGTATAGTTTCGGAGACGCTGCAGAATGCGCACGAGGGCAGTGGTTATCTCTATCAGGGCGAATTGCTAACCTATGCGAATGTGGAGACCGCCCTCGCTGGTGAGATGGGTGGTTAGCGCAGTGAAGGAGGAACGATGTGGTGGAGCTGGAATGGGATGAGCATGGGGACAAGGATACTCACACTGAAAGGCAAATACATGAAAGACTTCGACGTCCAGGTTCGCCAGCGTTCAGGCTCAAACAGCGTCGAATCAGTGTACTGCGCCGAGTCTGGTGGTGGATAATTCTCTGCATTCAGCTGGAGGTTGTTGATGTTGGGAGGCTCGATTGATCTTGTAGAAAAGGAAGTCAAGACCTGAGAGATGGGTTAGGGAGATTGATTCGGTTCCCACGACACTCTAGATACAGTACTCCAAGCAGCTCAAACATACCAAAAGGTGCCCAAGTCTTCATTTTTGGCGCATTTCCACCACGTAGCTCATCAAGCTGAAAACCACAAGGCAAATCGTGAAGACTGGTTGGCCATATGCGAACAGTATGGCCAACACCCTGCGTGTTATTGAGGTGAAAGCATCGATTGTTGTAGGCAACTGGGATGCAGCACTGCAGCCTCGTAAGGTCGTGGCGGAAGCAAGCGGTGGTACATTGGCACTTCAGCGCGGGGATAGCACTAGACAGCAAAGTAAAGTAGTAAGATCAGATCGGATCGGATCGGATCAAGAATCTACTCATGGGGCAGTGACATATTATGTGTATCTTAAGGTCGTAAATGTAGTCTGACATAGCTCTTCTCTTTTGGCTTTCTTTATCATCACTCACAGAGTGTAGACCAGCTTCTGCCCGCTGACCTTGCCCTGCCTTAACTGGTCCAGCCCGTCAAAAACACTGTTCAAGCTCTTGCCCTTCTGCATCGGCGGCACCTTGATCTTCCCGTCCTGCATCAACTGCGTCGTCAACTCCCAGAACTTCTTGCCCTCCTCAAAGTCCTCCTTTGACGCCGGAATATCGTGGCCAGCAAAGTTGAACGCTTCATTCTCTATCGTGTACGCAAGTGTACTGCGGCTGTTGACATCCTTGCGGGGAAAGTCGCTGATGGGCAATAAACTCGAGTACTCGCCACCGGAAGAGCTAAGGGAGTCGGCGCAGATCTTGGAGCTTGCGCCTGCGGCAATGCAGTCGAAGGCATACTTGAGGTTGCCCTTGGTGTAGTCCTTGACTTCCTTGGCGCACTTGTCGGCATCGGAGTAGTCGAATGCGGCGTCAGCGCCGTACTTCTTGACGAGGTCGAAGTTCTTGGGCGAGCAGGTAACGACGACCTCATAGCCGGAGAGCTTGGCGAACTGGATAGCGAAGAGACCTGTACCGGTTGTGCCGCCATAGATGAGGAGAGGAGTCTTGTCCTTGATGGGTGAAGTGGGAGGAGAGAGCTTGAGAGACTGGTAGAGACCTTGGCCGACAGTACTGATGCTGACACCGAGTGTTGCAGCTTCCTCGTAAGAAATGTTCTCTGGAATCTTCATCTGGATGTCACCCTTGGCAACAACGTACCTATGTGTGGTTTCGTCAATTGCTGCTTTGGCACGTTCAGCTTGAACACATACTCCGAAAAGCCACCATCCTCGGTCGACTTGCTGCTAACACCGTGGACGAATCCAGCGACTCTGTCACCCTTGCTGAACTTCTTTGTGACAGCCTTGCCGACCTCGACAACTTCTCCAGCGTAATCACAACCGACGGTAGCGTCCTTTTGCGGCAAGTAGTCGATGTGCTTGAAGTCAGTGGGGTTGAGGCCGACTGCGTGGACCTTGACAAGGATGTAGTCGTCGCGGAGCTTGGGAATGGAAGTGTCGACGAGGGCAGCTTTGCCTTGCTCTTGGACCTTGATGGCCTTCATGCTGGATGGTGTGGACATTTGGAGATGAATATGATTAATTGTATACTGCTAGAAGGTGGTGATTGCAATGCAGATTTTGGATATGCTAATGTGTCTTATAGAAACAGAAAGATAGAATGCTGAAGCTCACTCGGGAACGCTCGGCAGATACAATGGAAGGATTTCCAATGGCAATGTTTGTTTACTGATCATGACAACATTGATCTTGACACGTGAGATGCTTGGCCAGAAAGCTTGTTCGGGAGTGGCGAAGGAGGGGCATAATGATGCTCTTTGCTTGCTTACTGAGCGTTGTGCATGATTCAGTAGACGTTGCTGTTCAGCTTCAAAAAGATGCTGGGAATATGAGGCTTCTGACTGTGCAGAAGCACACACAGTTTCCTCAGACAATGCAATGGCAGAGAAGTCCTTCTATACTCATTCCCCTCATGTCATTGACTGTGCAAGCTTTGGATTTGACGTCTTCCAATCCTCTTACTAGGTCACACCGATCTCATGTATGTGCCAATGGCCCTGTCTTGTACTCCCTCCATCGAATGCCGAAGGGGCCTACAGCGCAGATTAGCTTAGTAAGTAAAGGAGTCTCCTGAACAGTCCTGGACATACCTTTTGCAAACGACGACTCTACTGCCACGCCGGCCATGATAGCCTCGCATTTCTTCTGCAGCGTCTTCTCTCCTTTCTCGCCAGTGCTCACACCTGATGCTTTGCCGACGCGTTCTTCCTCCTCTGAACCTTCTCCTCCCCTTTTACCTTTCTTGTTCTTCTTCTTTCCTCCTTTACCTTTCGAAGAGCCCTCCTCTTCGGCCTCATCTTGTACCACAACCTGCCAACCGAACGCTACAAGCCGTCTTGCAGCACAACGCACCTGTTCGCGCTGACGTGCTCTCGTCTCACCTGCCAATCGCTTCTCGCGCATCTCATCTGTCTCTTCGAGCTTCTCAGCCCACCCTCGCTCACCGCCCATAGCGCTGAAGTTGAGTTCTGTTTCTAATTGAGAGGGCCGTACTTTGCCAGCGCCGAAGTCTTTCGCCTCGAAGGCTTTCATCTCAGCGGTAGTTCTATTCGTGGATGGTGGGGTCTCTGTGTCGTTGGGTGTGCTGGTTGCGGCAGGGCCGGCCACACTAGGAGGAGAGACACGACTTCGATCTGGTAGTGACAAGGGTACGCCGCCAGATCCTTGATACGCATCGAGCTCGTCCTCGTCATCGCTTGCAGGCACGCTCGCTGTCCCATCTGTCCCATCCGTGCCATCTGTTCCGTCCGTAACATCACCGCCCCTGTCTTCACCAGCAGGGACGACATTACCATAAGACACGTCATTTTTGACACCGTCGCCGCTAAGTGTGCGTTTCGCTTTGTTCCTACGACGCCCATGTGTCTTGTCAGGATCGAAGCGCGACCCGAAGATCAAGGTCTCTACGTCGTCACACTGGATCAGTATACGCTTGTCGCCTTTGACAGGTTTAGCTGATTGCTTTCTATATGTATATGGCAAGGGGTTCGCTGGTGAGCTTGCAATCGTGACAGGCTCAGCCGCAGCTGATGTTGCCAGCGACGCTGCATCTGCGCCGTTCAGGAGCGCCACGAATGTTTCCTCAATACGGCGGTCCAATGGATTAGTGCGACGAGAGCGGCAGCGATCTGAACAGTACTTGACTTCCGCCGCGTTCTTTGCATTATTGAGCTTGCCTATAACTATCAGTCAGTAGTGATGTGCTGAGAATAGGACAAGGGGTCTACCTGCTCATCACTCGTCCGCAGGATTTGCAGTAGTGTACACTCTCCTCTCCATCCTTGGTGAGATATAGTGGTGGAGGCGTCACTGCATGCTTGGTCGGCCTCGACCATGAAGAGCCTGTTGCATGCATGGCTGCGAACAAGAGACGAGAAGACAGAAGGTTGCGGTTGCAATGATATACAAATCTAGTCAATCTCAGGATCTGGCATGTATCTGTTACAACAAGTTTCATATGGTGGAATGGTCAAGCAATAGATACCCTGATGTGTGCAACTACTGCTGCCTTTCAGTGTGGCTAGGTGCTCACGTGACTTCGTGCCGGAGATTCGGCGCGTTGTCGCGGTTTGCCACTTCAGTCAACTTTCAGGCATCCATCACCAGCGCTTACACTGCGACGCTCACGGACAGCGCGCTGACTAGGATATCATACACTATGTAAGCTATTGGTCAGCTCTAACCAATTGCAGAGCTGACAACAACCACTTATAGGCGTCCACGAGCAGCAACTGGACCTGGCAAAGAAAACCTACTCATCACGAGCACTCCCGGCACAAAGCATATCACTAGACCATATTCTATCACTCCTCAATCTGCCGATCGTCTCATCAAACCTTTTAAGTGTCCCGGGTCAGCTGTAGTACTCTCCTCGCGCAAATCGGATTTACCAGCACGTAAGAGGAGGAAGGTCAACTATGGAGGAGCAGACGGTGGCGGCGATGATGAGGATGAGAAGCCATATTCAAACAATGACCGACTAGCGTTGGCGACTCGGGATATCAACCGCTTTCCTGTGTTCAAGCCTAGAGACAAAGATACTGCGTTTCGACAGAAGTTCGCTGTGCCCATGATCAACAAGAATGTAGATGCATACTCCCAGAATAAGCCACCGCCACTTCTAGGTCTTCGACAAGGTGCGGTATTCGTTGCCAGACCACTTCACGATCCATCAGGCGAATTCGCTATCGTGCTCTTCGATCCAACAATAGACGACATGCAGAATGATATTGCGAACAAAGGCGAGAAGGAGGGGGAATACCACGACATCGATGCAGCAGATAAGTCAGCAGAAGTGGTGAAGTTGGATCGTCCCGTCATGCACAAGAGCTTAGCAGAGATACTCGGCCTCAAGAAGGAGGTGCAAGAACGGCCGAGAGTCCCTGTAGTAATAGATCCGAGATTGGCAAAAGTACTTCGACCACATCAGGTTGAGGGCGTGAAGGTATGTGTGGGAAAGATACTCTTCTCATCAGTATACTGATATAACACTAGTTCCTGTACCGTTGCACGACTGGCCTCATCGATCCCAAGGCAAACGGGTGCATCATGGCTGACGAGATGGGCTTGGGTAAAACACTACAATGCATTGCCCTGATGTGGACACTACTGAAGCAGTCACCTGATGCGGGGAAGTCAACAATACAAAAGGCCGTCATTGCATGCCCGTCGAGTCTTGTCAGGAATTGGGCAAACGAGCTTGTAAAGTGGCTGGGACCAGACGCAATCAATCCGTTTGCCATTGACGGGAAAGCAACAAAGGAACAGCTAATACAGCAATTGAAGCAATGGTCGGTCGCATCGGGTCGATCTGTAGTCCGGCCTGTACTGATCGTGTCTTACGAAACTCTTCGCCTTTACTCTGATGAGCTGAAAGACACTCCGATTGGGCTCATGCTTTGCGATGAAGGTCACAGACTCAAGAATGGTGACAGTCAGACATTTACAGCTCTAAACGGGCTCAATGTTCAGAAGCGAGTCATCCTGTCTGGCACACCGATCCAAAATGACTTGTCTGAGTATTTTGCTCTCCTGAACTTTGCTAATCCCAATTTGCTCGGTACGCGGCTAGAGTTCCGTAAGCAGTACGAGCTTCCCATTCTGAAAGGTCGCGATGCAGCAGGGTCTGATGCAGACCGTGCCAAAGGGGACGAGCGTCTCAAGGAGCTCCTGACTCTTGTCAACAAGTTCATCATTCGCAGAACAAACGACATCCTGTCGAAGTACTTGCCGGTAAAGTATGAGCACGTCGTCTTCTGCAATCTAGCACCATTCCAGAAAGATCTCTACAATCACTTCATCCAATCTCCCGACATCAAGGGACTGCTAAAGGGTAAGGGTAGCCAGCCGCTAAAAGCTATCGGAATGCTCAAGAAGCTCTGCAACCACCCAGATCTGCTCGATCTGTCCACCGATTTACCAGGATGTGAGAAATTCTTTCCCGAGGACTACGTACCAAAAGAAGCGCGCGGCCGCGACCGTGACATCAAAGCCTGGTATTCCGGCAAGATGGCCGTCCTCGACCGCATGCTCGCCAGCATCCGCGCCAACACCAACGATAAAATCGTCCTCATATCCAACTACACTCAAACCCTCGACCTCTTCGGTGCCCTATGCCGAGCCAAGAACTACGGCTGCCTCCGCCTCGACGGCACCATGAACGTCAACAAGCGTCAGAAGCTCGTCGACAAGTTCAACGATCCTGAAGGTCCTGAATTCGTCTTTCTACTTTCCTCCAAAGCTGGTGGCTGCGGTCTCAACCTCATCGGCGCGAATCGCCTTGTCCTCTTTGATCCAGACTGGAACCCAGCTGCTGATCAGCAAGCCCTGGCGCGTGTGTGGCGTGATGGGCAGAAGAAAGATTGTTTCGTGTACCGCTTCATCGCAACAGGAACCATCGAGGAGAAAGTGTTCCAACGCCAATCGCACAAACAGTCGCTATCAGCCTGCGTGGTCGACAGCTCCGAGGACGTTGAGCGCCACTTTACGCTGGACTCACTGCGTGAGCTGTTCCAATACCGCGACAAAACGACGAGTGACACGCACGATACGTTCAAGTGTAAGAGGTGTAGAAAGGATGATGGAAGGCAGATTCTCAAGGCGCCGGCGCTGCTGTATGGTGATACGAGTACATGGAATCACTTTGTCAATGACGGGGAGAAGGGACCATTAGCGGGCGTGCAGGATGTATTGTTGAGGGACGAGACCAAGGAGAAGGACGTTAGTGCTGTGTTTCAGTATATCAGTCATTGAGGCAGGCACTTGGTGTTGCGGACACAAGGTTATGACTTCATGGATGGGAACGGGCTCCAATGGCTGATGTGTATGGAAGGGAAGTGGCACACCAAGAAACCGAGATTGCAGTGCGGCAATGCTCGGCATGCTTGAACGCCATGCTTGTCGTGCATGATGGATTTTATACCAGTAGATAGCTTGACTTGCTGCATCATTAGACCAATATGCTAGATTTCACTTCGATGCGCATGACCTATACTTACCACTCCATGCAAGTCTGAACAGGATGTACATGGCACTACCCATGATGCTTCTAGTCTTCTGGCCTGTCACACAATAGTGGCCCCAGACAGGCTTGAGACTGTAGTACACGCAACAAATAAGGGATAAGCCTCGCTGTGGCGGTTGAGTCTCAAGTCAAAGCGCTTCTGCCGTCTCAAAACTGCTGGGAAGGCGACGGATTATCATCCCTGCCCTCGGCACCTCGGCGCTATGAGGCAAAGGATGTAGGGTGCCGTAGGTGTCTTTCCTGTCTTCTGCTCTGCATACTGAGGGAGGTCACGGCTCACTGTATTGCTAGAATATCGTCATGGACACGAAAAGGCAAGAAGAGTAGCGACGCGGCTTTGACAACCAATCTATTGTTTCGCGGAGTGGTGCGGTCGAAACATTGTGTGGCGGCAGAAGACATGGGTGGCAATGAGGTGAATGATCGTAGCACGCGAGGCATGCGTGTTCGTCATGAGATGCCTGGGTTACCTGTAATTGAGTAAGCATCAAAGAGAATGCCACTCGTTGTTGATGTCGTTATTGAATGCTATATAGTCATGAATTAGTCAACCGTTCTGAAGCTCTCGACGCACCACTCCCCTTCCCGATGGTGACCTCCTCAGTGACACTCTGCTCCTCCTCACTGCCCCTTTCACTCTCGATAATCCTGTCCGTCCGCTCAGAGCTCTTCGTCTCTTTCTTCCCGCCAAAAGGCCACCACCATGCCTGCCTCTTGCCCGCTTTCGTCTCAGCATGGCTATTCTCCTCTGCGATGTTATGCTTGCGCACGACATTGAGGAACAGCTGATCTAGAGTGGTCGGAGATACGGAGTAGAACGCGATCCCCAACTCCTCCTTGTGTGTTTCGAGAAGATCGAAGAGGGCGCGGATGGTGTGACCCGAGGAAGATTGTGACTTCGAGGATGAGGAAGGCTCGTGGGTCCGAGTAGTGATTGAACTTGCAGGAGTATTGGCGACACTGAATCGCAGCTGTCCGTGATAAGTCCTCTCCTCGACTGTCGCGCCCGCGATGTTTCTCTGTACCCACTCGCGCATTCTTTGCATATCAGTGTCCGATGTATGTGGCGAGTCTTTGTGCACAATATGAATGTGGTGTCCATCACCATGTGCCTTTCGCAACTCGTCAGCTGTGCCAATTGCTAACATCCTCCGTGCAAGGATGCCAGCTCTGTTTGCAAGCGCATCTGCCTCTTCCATGCTGTGCGTTGTGATCAGCAGGGCGCGCCCAGCCGTAATTCCGCCCAGAACTCGCCACATGACACGTTTCGCTGCTGCGTCCATGCCTGACGAGGGTTCGTCAAGCAAAAGGCAGTTGGGGTTGCCCATCAGCGCGATTGCCAATGATGTCTTACGCTTATTACCGCCTTGCGAGAGAAGTCAGCACTGTTTCGTGACGAATTCGCATTTGCCTTTACCTGAAAGTGTCATAGCCATCCGATCCGCGTACTGGGTGATGCCTACTGCGCGCATGACCTCATTGACGTTGTGCTCGACGTCTTTGACACCGCGGACCTTGGCGTAGAACTGCAAGTGCCCACGCACACTGAGCGTATCCATGGCGTCGAACTTGTCCTGATGTTAGTGACATCACAAAAGACACGAGTTGTTTCAACCTACCTGTGGACATACGCCCAGATGATTGCGGGCGGCGGTGCGGTTATGGGCAAGGGAAATGCCGTTGATCTGAATAGCGTCTGTCGAGGAAGCCTGAGAAGGGCGAAGTTCGCCGCGTATCAAAGATATGCAGGTGGATTTCCCGGCACCGTTCGGGCCCAGGAGTGCAAAGCGCTCGTTATTCTGGATGAAAAACGAGACATTGTCGACAGCTCTGTTGGAGCCAAAAGACTTAGTCAGATGGAGGACGCGGAGGGCCGAATCGGGAGACTTCTCAACGTTTTGCGTCTCACGTATGACTTCTGGGTCTTGGTCGGTTGCTATGTCTTCAATGTCCTGGGATTGTTTGCTTGAGCGGCGTAAGAAAGAGAGGGAGGGTCGTCCGCCAGCGTCCCACCATATCAAGAAGGTCATCAGTACGATAAACTGGACGATTAGGTACAATATTGGTCCACCTTGAACTGCGCGTCAGCCAAAAACTGCAAGCTTGGCAACTTGTAAACAGCTTACCATAGACTTTGATGTTTCCGGGACTGCTTGCGAAGGCGAACCCGTCGCAAGTCACCGAGAATTCGTTCAGGGATAATAGGAGGCCACGCAGGAGCGACGAAGATGGGGAGAATAAAGAGACGATCCAGTTACTTAGCAAGATGTCGGCATCGATGCTATTTGCCGGCGCATACGTGATTATGCACAAGTAAGCCACTAGATATACGAGGAACAGTACGGCCTGGGTTCCAGCAGCAAAAGCAAAGGCAGCCAGCTGTGATGTGACGAAGAGAGACACGACATCTGTCAATCATTAGCAAGATACATCGACGCCGGAGGAGCAAAGCCTACAAGAAAAAGCCGTGGCTGTAAGACCATACAAGAAACTGTATCGAGTTAGCGTATGTACCGATCAAGCAGAGGGATGTACTTGCAAGACAACAAAAAGATACCCAATTCCATACCAATGGTTCCAGAGCCCTGCAAACAAGACCGTAACAATGACGCTGACAAGCATGACGAAGATGAAGTCGAAGAGAATATAAGCCGACCACAACGGCGCACTCCTCACGCCGTTACTGTAGTGCAGAGCCCGAACTCTTCTCAAACGTTCGGCTGTAGGGTACAGAGCGAAGAACGCTGGGAATACACACATTGCGAGGCTCCCAGAAGTCAGCTTGATGTGCTGTCACGAGGTGTAATCTGGTATTGAACTAACCCGAAGTACAAAATCAGCTGGAGCGTGCTGCCGGCCTTTTCAACTCCGAGTTAGCTTGATGTGCTACCGCGAAGACTGTTCTGTTTTGTACTAACCCCTGGGGCCCAAGGCAGAGCAAAGCTCTGATACTGTGTGCTGATGGTAGTGCCGGATACCAGGTTATCTACTATAGTCATCACTAATGCCGCTGTTGAGACCTGGTAGTTTGCTAGGTAAGCGAATGTTGGGGTTTCTCCAAGGAAGAACCCGCCTGGCGTTACGTTCGCGAAGTTTGCGCCAATGTACTCATTGAACTCTACCAGAGTATTTACTGCGTGCAATGAGCTGGCATTTAAATTCGGTATGAGGAGTGTCAGTGCTTCGACTGGAACAGCAGACTGTGGCCCGTAGACCAAATCAATGTTGAGCTGGTCTGAGATGTCAAAAGAGTTTTGAACAGATATCCCAGCAGTCGGAGAACAGCCAAGCCCAGCAAAGCCATGCAAGAATCTTGTGGTTAAGCCACCAGCTATGATTGGGATGATGAAGGCTGCAAGGTATGGCAGGTAATTGTGCCTAAGAACAATGAACCTTTTCCCAAACAGTATCCACGCCTGTGCCAGCCAGCTGGTGCCATAGCCGGGTTGTAGGTGAAGAGAATTCTCCTTGGGATCAGCATCGGATGACTTTGACTCATTATTAGAGCCCACAGAACCAGTAGCAGGCTCGGCTGGTCCTTTTTGGAAGACCCCGCCACTGAAGTCATCCCTCGACTCGTCAGCCAAGTCGAGGAAAACGGATTCAATCGTTGGTCCTTGAACACGATATTGAATGTTACCACTGATGCCAGCAAGGAAGCGTGAAACCTCGCTAGGATCGCTGAGTTGATACACAGTCTGATCGTAGTCGAAATATGTCGGCACATCAGCAAATTGCGCTTCAGGTATGAAGCTAGTACCAGCGACGCAGACTCGATAGCCCCCTCCAAGTGTGTGCTTAAGCTCAACACTGCTTCCTTGCGCTTTGAGCACGCCTTTCGACATGATCGAGATTTCGTCTGACAGGACGTCTGCTTCATCGAGGAAGTGAGTGGTCAATAGAATTGTGCGACGTCCCCTCTCGGCGAGTAAGATGTCCTATTGGCTATTAGCTGGGTCCACGCATGGGGATCGTGACTACATACCCACACCTTCCGGCGTGCCAAAGGATCAATTCCACCTGCTAGGTGTCAGGTAGGCCCATCCATGCGTAGCCTAGATACATACTCGATACTTCGTCGATACAGCACACCTTTGAGCCACCTGTGAACATCATCGCGAGCTGGAGCTTCCTGTTTTGCCATCAGATTTCATTTCGTAGCTTTACTCAGGTTAAAGACGTACCGCTTCTGTCCACCGCTCAAAGTCTTAGACCTTGCATCTTGCTTCATGGCAAGGTCACAAGCCGCAATCAGATCTTCGTTCTCAGTTCTGGTGGAAAGAACACGCGATTTCAAGCTATTAAATATGCGGACGTGTTCGAGCACAGAAACGTCATCCCAGAGCACGTTCTTCTGAGGACACAAACCAATGCCTTCACGACCGTCTACCTCGATCGTCCCGCTCGTTGCAGAGTGCAATCCAGCAATGGCATCGAGGGTAGTAGACTTGCCACTACTCCAGTGTCAGCTCACGCTGCAGAGACGGAAAATATCATACTCACCTGCCATTAGCGCCTAGCAGAATCGCAATCTGTCCTTGGACAACATCAAGAGTAAGATCCTTGACGGCATGTACCTGTGGAGTCTTCCGACGAAAACAGGATTGGAAGAAGCGTTTCGTGCGTCCAGGTGTGTAAACTTTATTAAATCCGGTCAGTTTGACCGCGACCTGTGCCCCAGACGACGTTTTGCTGTCGTAAAGCTCGCGATCGGTGCTGCCAGTACCATAAAGCGCACGCTCGACCAAAGCGCCGAGTATGGGAAATACAATGATCTGAATTATAGCAAAGATCCACAAGATTAAACCCGAGATTGCCCAGTCGCTGTTTGGAGGTGTTTCAACCAAGTTCGTCGGCCTTTGGATTTGCTGGAACCTTGCCATCATAATGAGCATGAAGATGTACTGAGCACTTGGGAAGAGGAGACTCAAGATGGCCACCGCTCCAGTACTGCCATTCCCGCCAACAGCGATCTGGGCGATTATTGCAAGCACGATCGAGATAATCGTGGCTGTGATACCGCTCAGTTGTGCCTTCTTGAAGAACGTGGCGAAGAATATTGAGTAACTCGTCAAAGCCTAGGAGGTGTTAGTGGTATCACATAAGGGGCTAGAAATCGCTTACAAGACCAAGCAGCACATGGTATATGATCGTGATCGCGTAGGATGCGTCAGGGAACACGAGACCACTGATAATTGCGCCGTTAATCAGCCAGCTTGGGAGATAAATGATCGTGAAGCTTAGATGGTACGCGAGAATGCGAGCAACCTGAGGTTCCCACCGTCGCTTGTTAGGCATCATTGCTTCGATGAGTTGCGACATGCCAAGTTCCCTTTCAGAGGCCATATGTCCGGTCAGCTGATAAGTAACGCCTACCATACCTAGATAGAACGCAATAGCCAAAATACTGATCACTGTGCCTTGGTAGAGTCGCACGATGTCGGCAGCTCGCTGAGCATTGTCTTCATAGGTAAAGGGGTACTCTTCGATGGAGGACGGCAGGGAATTCCCAGTAGAAGTCGCTATCAGGCTATCGATCGCATGCTGGAAAGGCAGTATATAGATCTCCTGATCGTTTGTGTCGTGGTTGACGAAGATCTTCGTACCCAATGCGCCATCGGCATGAAGTGCTAGACAGCGGCTTAGTGACATGCATGACATGGCACACATACTGTGGCTTCTTTGATGGTAAGGCAACATACTGTAGTTCCAGATGCCTCCAGGCCCTTGAGTTGTGGAGGAATGAAAGTTGACCGCAGCATAACATCTCGTAGCGCCCCTGAGACTGCTCTTGCATATAGAGAGCAGTTCCGTCTCATCGCTAACGACTGGTGCTAGGAATCCTGCCGTCCGTACAGTCTCAGAGAGGTCATTGATGATGTTTGATATATCACCATTGGTAAAGCCATTGTTCACGAATGCAACCGTATCGTGTCCAGCGTTCGCATCTGCTAGTGCATTGCTGAGACTTCGTATAGGCGTGGCATGACCAATGCCAAAATCTGCCTAAGAAATGATCAGCAACTCTATCCAACAGGTTCCAGGCAGCTCTGGGGCTAGCAAACCGGCGGGATGAAGAAATTCTTCGCGAAGCTGATGAAGAAGGTGAAGACAATGGGCAGAATGAAGGCCCTGAAGAGGGTGCTTCCAAAATGCCTCTGAAGCACAATAAGCAAATTCTTCCGCGTTAGCGTCCAAGTCTGCCGTATTAGACTCATATCTAGTACCCTGAAGGTCGGACGATACTGTCGGTCAGCCAGACTTCGTCAGGCAGCGGGAGTGACCTGCAAGTCGAAGATATCAATATTCGCCACCAATGCAACGCAACATGCTCCGGCACTTCCTGATTCGTGCTAATATGATACAAGTGTGCCCGGCCCAGGCTTCTTACTTGATTGACAGATATACAAGACGAAAGATCAAGCAAATATGCGGTTCGAGAATGAAACAGAGTAGGAAATACGGAAAAGCAGAGGCAAAGTCATGTAGCATTCGATACGGACGGACCTCTTGCCGAGAGCGCCGAGAGATGTATTGTGGAGAAGTCGCAATCTGCCCGCTTCAAATGTGGGGCAGCATTGAACGCGCGGACGACTTCTATAAAAGGTCGATTTTGCCCAAGCCTTGGCCTTGCATTCTGGTGAAGAAGAGAAGTGCAGTGGCGACATAGGCGAGTGTCTTATGATGCTGCTGGGTCTGACTGGGGTTTTGATGCTGCAGGCGATGGCACTTTGTGCCGACTGGCATTCTCCATGTATCCATGTGCAATACCAGCCGTCCTTCTCGTCCCTGGCAGTGTTCTGTTGAGACGCTGGTGACGTCTTCTGTCTTGCTACAGTAAGCTCCCCGAAACGCAGTGGCCTGAATACAGCTGGACGAGGCACGGGAGCGGCTGAAGACGGCCTGGGCCGATGACAAACGAGACAGTAAGCCTAATCATGATGCTAGGTTTGAGATCCGTACTGATGAAGTTTCAACAGTCAAGGGAGGCTTGCTTGCAGGACTTTTGGGGCAGGGGTTTCCCGATACCTACAAGTATTACCAACGAAAGGCGTATTAGGGAGGACAGAATCTCTCAACGACGAAAAGCTGTGCCAGCACGAGACACCGCTGCGCTGCCTAGGCCCCTACGCTGGACTGCGCCAACAAGAATTGTCCTGCCCAGACCCATTCCTACTTCCGGCGGCAGTCTACTGGCACTCTAGCAACCGACACCACCACCTCTCCGCCTACTTCCGCCCGGTCCGTCCTTCTCGCAAGGTGACACGATCAGGCGCTTCGGTGTCAAGACCAGCATCGCAGATAAATATCGCACAGCAAAGAGTGTATCGAAGGATAACTAGCCTATATGCAAGTACATTGTAATTCTAGATAGTTTCTGTAATATAAGCAAAAGACAACGCACTCGCAATGGATTCCACTAGTTTCAGACCATCCCTCTTGCGCATGTCATTAATATATCAACGTCAGTGAGAGAGACCACAAGCTGCCAAGCACTCTGCAGTACCAGCAATGGCACCAGCGCCGACTGGTTGCATCTTCGTGAAGTCAGGCACGTTGCCGCCGAAAGCAGCCTCCAAGATGTCGGATGGAAGCTGTTGAAGGCCATTGACGATGTTGCTAGTGCCAGTGTCGGTGTTGCTGAGGGCGGAGATGAGCTGCGCACTGGTGCACTGGGTGTTGACCATGGAGTGGATAGAACCTGGAACGAGTATGGTCAGCATAGACTTCTATCTCCTTCACGATAAGAAGAACAAGTTCATACCACGAGGAAAAATGGTCATGCGGCTAGGTGTGAGACGGGATTCAACCATGCGCGCCCCGTTCTCCTCAATCATATACGTGGTGACATTGCCAGTGATGCCCATCACATAATTGCTGGCGCGTGGGTGCAAGTGAGGTGGCAACATTGCGCAAGGTCCAAGGTTAATGAGTGCCTAAACAGTATATGTTAGTATAAGTCATCATATACACAATCACAGACATCCAGCACATACCATAGTAAGCTCATTATCCACGGCGGCAGGGAATGTGGCCGCATTGGCATTGACAACAGAGCCAGGAGAGAAAGTATACGACGGTTGAGCCATGAAGTCGAACAACCAGTCGCTGTCAGACGGAAGTAGAGCAAGCCTGTCAATCTGCTGTGTTGCTGTTTCAAGCTGAACGTTAAGAGAAGCATTCTTTGTGACATCGACAGCTATGGCAGTGGCTGCCAGGAACATGGCAGCGAGCTTGGAGGAAGGCATCTCAGGGTTCGACAAGGGAATGAGGTTGAAGATAGTATGAAGGAATGGGATGTTTCAGGCAAGGAGTTTCTTGATGTGCTGGCGATGTAATAGATCCAGCTGAGGTGATTCCTCGAGCCTTATATAAGCAGGCAGGCCGAATGGCAACGAGGCTCTGCAGCGTCTTACCTGATCGCAGAAGTCCAGTGGCGTTCTGGTTGCCTGGATGAGAAGCTCAGCCGAGCAGCGTCTGCGATCTATATGTGCAATTTTCGCCCTATGCGAGTATTATCCTAAATTCGTGAGCTCTGTCCATTGGTATGTAGAGCATCAGTAGAGACGGCTCAGCGTCCCGTTGACATGGCGCGAAGTAGATGTAAGCAGTGCGCCTGCTCCGGATCCTGGACCGTGAGAATGTCGAGTGCAGCCTTGCAAAGGTACAAAGAATTACGCCCGTCTGTCCGTTTCTCGAGTATAGTCACAAAAGCTATGTCTTTCTTTTGGTGAAGCGAATACCGCTGACCACGAGGACTGGCAGACCATGAGTACATCACAACAATTTCAATCAATTCAGAGTATATGTGAAACTCGACGAGTGTTACACAAACGGCACATCATGGCACATCACGGGAGACTGCAGTAGCAGTCAGACTCTGCTGCACGATGCTATCTCTCCATCAACGGGTCGGCCCCCAACTGCATGCTGCACGATCCGGCTTAGACTCCTCGACGGTAATAACCTGCCCTCCAATGATAACATCATCCATATCGCGTTCAATATACACAGACGAGGCTTGGCTCGGTAGCTCAGTATGCTCATGCAGATGATCACGAGGCTGGGTAAGCACTGAGGTAGATTGAGGCTTACGATCTTCTTGAGCCTTGGGACGTGGGTATACTTCCTACCGCTGAAGTAGAGTCAATCGTGCGATTCGTCAAGGATGATTTAGGCGAGCTGCAGGATGCTCGAGGAATAGCCCGCTGTATGGTACTGCTGTATCCTCATTTCGTTTCAGCCGAGCCTTGGGGGCCTCAAAAGTCAAGATGCGTCACTGGGTCCAAGGGAAGCTCAGAACTCGACGAGCTCGTTCAGAAGCACTATTAGAGCCCTCAAGGGCCATCCAGTCGCCGTTATCGAAGAAGGAGGCGGTCGTGATTTGGTGCTATATCAAAGGTTGCCGGATCCAGTAGTATCTTATCAGTCCGAGGTCCACGTGCTTTCCTGTGCGTCATTGCGATCTGAAACACCTATCCTATCCTACTCCTCTACACGACACGCGACAGTAGTACCCTTCGACCGTCATCTAGTCATGAGTTATCACTAAATCAGCATCTCCACACCACCCGAACTACTCGTTTGGGTTCTTCGGAGAGATACACTCTGTGGCGAAGGTGTGGTCATGGCTAGAATCAGGATTGACGACATTCCATAGCTGGCCCTGCAAGGGGTGCTTCCACTAGATCCTCACCTATGATGTCGTCCAACCTACTTTCCCGTCATCTCCCTCCAGCAGGATCACCTTCGATTTATGACCTCCTCCGCGCACACGATCGCCCTAATGATGACCCTGATACGAATGATGATATGGAGGAGGTCCGCATAGACGAGCAGAATCTCGACGAAAGATTCCATGATCAAGACATAGACGACCTGCTCGCGGAAGCCACGCAAAGTAGGGTGACTACCGAAAGCACACCTTTCATCTCCCCAGAAGCAGAAGTACCTCCTCCTCGTGGTCCGTCTCGAGCTGCTGTACCAGGTGGACAGCGGACAAGACGGCTAAGCGACAGGATACAGTGTCAAGACGATGACGATGTACCCGAGTCCATGCTACTTGGTGAAAGAGCTTCAGAGGCCGAACGAGGAGGACAGCCTGCAGCAACAAAGCCACCGAGGGAGCTACCACCACCTGTACCAGGACCTTCGCGAGCCACACATCGCAGTCGAAATCATACACAACAGGCCGCTTCACCTCGTCACGATGTGCGAACTCAGAAGATCTCAGATCCGAAACGGCTCGCTGGCCTGCTTTCTGCAGATCCTGTCGAGCAGGCTTTGTGGCGGTGGACCAATGTTGTGAACCTTGACAGATTTCTGATCGAAGTCTACACATACTATTCCGGGAAGGGGATCTGGTCAATCATATTGGAAAGGACAATCGAGTGTCTTACAACTGCATTTGTCGGCATTTTGCTTTCGTTTCTGACTTTCTGCATCGACTACAAGAGTATACCAGGCAGCAAGGGTCTTCCAAACGTGATGATTCCACAATGTACTCAAAAGATCGGTGGCTTCAGTAATATACTCATCTGGATAGTGTCGTTTTTGTGGATCATGCGAGTACTGCACTACATACTGGACTTTCGACGACTGTGGCAGATGCACGATTTCTATCATCATCTTTTAGGCATACCTGATCTTGATATGCAGACCATCTCATGGCAGACAGTAGTCAGTCGGCTGATGGACCTTCGCGACTCAAACCCTCGTACCGCGACAAACCTCACTTCACAGGCGCGTCGAGTGCTGGGCGAGAACTCGAAGCAGCGTATGGATGCTCATGACATTGCCAACAGGATCATGCGGAAAGAGAATTACCTGATTGCTTTGTTCAATAAGGAAATCCTGGACTTTGGTCTGCCGATACCTTTCCTTGGGACACGACAGTTGTTCTCACGCAACTTCGAGTGGTGGGTTCAGTTGTGTATAATGGACCACGTTTTTACCCAGCACGGTCAAGTGAATCAACTCTTCCTCAAGGACACGCACCGTCAAGCGTTGATAGACACAATGCGAGGCCGCTGCATCACGTATGGCTACCTCAGTGCACTTTGTGCTCCATTCATCACAGTGTACTTGGTGTCAATCTATGTTTTGCGTTTCTTCACAGTAGGTTGTTGCACTATCCTTGACCGTGTTGCCGTTACTGACACACATACAGGAATTTCAGAAGAATCCTGCTGCACTAGGAGCTCGAGCTTATTCACCGCTAGCTGAGTGGAGAATCCGCGAGTTCAATGAAGTCTGGCATATGTTTGAACGACGAATCGACATGTCTTATCCCTTCGCAGCCAGGTACATTGACCAGTTTCCGAAGCACAAAACTGTCCAAATTGCAAAGTTCCTGGCTTTTGTCTCTGGAGCACTCAGTGCAGTACTTGCGATAGCCTCACTCTTAGATCCTGACCTGTTCCTTGGCTTTGAGATTACGCATGACAGGACAGTGCTATTTTACCTCGGAATCTTGACCACAATATGGGCTGTCACGCGAGGCGTGGTCCCAGAGGAAAATCAAGTATTCGACCCAGAGTATGCCATTCAGAATGTCATCGACTACACTCACTTCCAGCCAGCACACTGGAAGGGTCGTCTGCATAGTGACAAAGTGCGGCAGGAGTTCGCACAACTGTATCGACCCAAGGTCCTGAACTTTTTGGAGGAGCTCGCGAGTGTCATCTTCACTCCCTTCATCCTATGGTTCTGCTTACCAGGCTGTGCTGAACGTCTAATTGACTTCTTCAGAGAATTCACAGTACATGTAGATGGCCTAGGCTATGTGTGTTCTTTCGCTTTGTTCGAGTTCCAAAAGGGCGGCCCATCCATGACGACGAAGCCTGCCACCCGGGGGCCGGCAACTCAAGATCCTCGAGACGAATACTACGCGACAAAAGACAATAAGATGCTCGCCTCGTACTTCAACTTCCTAGACACCTATGGGAATAATACTCGGCGACCCATACCTCGCGAAGCACGAAAGAAGGACTTTCATCCGCCACCAGCATTTCCAGGTCTCACCACATCACAGATGACAGTGATTGGATCACCTCCTGTGATAGAAGACACCACTCCTATCCAAACACATGCGGCTTCATTGTTTCGAGATCGAAACCCGGTCAATATCAATCAGCTCAATGCTTCACCTTCTCCATCACTTCTGCTCGACGCCCGTCACCAACCTTCAAACCCTGCTCAACCACGCCAGAAAATCCAGCGAGGACCTTCTAAGCTGCGCAAAGTCGATGACTCGATATCGCTACAGCCAGCTGTCGACATATACGACTCCCACCCTACCGCAGCCTCTGAGACTGAGCTGGAGGAGAGCAACCTCGGCGACTCGTGGAAGACAACCCGTGGTGCGCCTGCAAATGAGGAGGATGCAACGTCTGAGCTGGAGGAAATGCAGGGCGAAGGCGGGGCCGGGGTTTTGGGAATGATATACCAATTTCAGAAGGCGCAGACAGAAGGTCGTGCTGGTGTCGGTATATAACATTGGCTCTTCCATCACATGCTTTCGGAGGCAGTTCCGGTCAATGACGTTCTTGAGAGACACGGCAGTGCCCCTCCAACACGATCACCTTTAACTGTAACACATTATCCTAGCTTCAGTATTTGTCCCTATCACATAATCACCTGGAACCAGAACGAACGAACTGCTGCAGAGCTCTATCAAACATGGCTCAGAACTACAGCGACGCCCCTCCAGCATATTCTCAGGCTGTCGGTGACTCCTCGTCCGGCGGACCATCGAGACCGAGTCGTCTCCAGCCAGTCGCACGCAATGGCATTCCTCCAGAGGCCCGCAGAAGCATGGAAGACGAGCACCGCGAGCTACCTCCTGGCTGGGTTAGGCAGTACGACGCGAAATCGCAGCATCAAGTACGCTCAACTATTACAGCCACGATCCACCTAAGCTAACACGACCACACCAGTTCTTCGTAGACACCAACGCCAAGCCAGCTCGTTCGATCTGGCACCACCCCTACGACGACGACCAATACCTTTCAACCCTTTCCTCGTCAGAACGCGAACGTGTTCAAGCACGTCATCCAAGCATGGCAGATATTGCGGCCGAAGAGACCGATGATGAGTACGAGTACCACGACAACAAACAATCTCACCCTAAGCAGTCCTCCTCGGCCATCCCGAAACCTGCGGGCACCTCTACCGCAGCATCTTCCAGCAAGGGCAAGGAGACATTCGGCCAGAAGATGAAGGATAAGCTCACAGGCTCGACGCATGCAGAGCGAGAGAAGGATCGCGCTAAGAGAGCCGAGGACGAACAGAAGGCCTATCAGCGCCATCTCGCTCTCCGACAAGCAATGAACAAAGCCATTGAGACTGGCCAGCCGCAGCTAATCGGCAAAGATGCCCAAGGACATGATCTATATCTGGAGCCTCCAGAGCAGCAGGGCGGTGGATATGGCATGCGGCCTGGTAATGGGCAGTACAACCCTTATGCGTCTGGACCGTATCAGAACCCGAATGCAAGATTCTTGAAGCCTGACTATGGATACAATCGTCCGTATGGCGGTGGGTTTGGAATGGGATATGGCATGCCCCTCATGCTTGGAATGGGAGGTCTCGGCGGGGGCTTGATGCTTGGGGGCATGATGGGAGGAATGGGTGGCGGATTCGGTGGAGGCTTCTGATAGTCAAGGTATGGGTATGTATGGTAGACTTTTAGAGTCGTCAATACCCCGATCGGGTTAGCGTTACTGAGAAAACCTTCTCAATGAGGCTCACCACCATGCGAAGCAGCATATTGAACATCACTATTACGTCCATTGTAATTGTATCTCTCACTTCCGGCACCCGCCAGGGCCAGACCCGTAGCTTAGCCCCTACATTGACAACACCAGATGTCCTCCATTTCCCCCCAAGAGACGACATCAGTCAGGACGGCACTCTCCAGAGCTTAGCCATGAGCATGATCTATCCTGGGTAGAGGTTAGGTTGCAATGGAGGCTTCGAGGCTTCTAAGCTATCGGGCTCCTGATTACAATGCTTAGGAGTCTGGCAGTATCCCAGAGTGTGCCGTACAAAGGTCCTGCTCGCACTCATATATCTTCGCACTGGATTTGCGCGTATATACCATTACAGGCTGCGTCTTACGTCCACGCCTTCCGGCTCGGTGTGGGCGTTCGCGGTGAGTTCTGCGCACTGTGCTAAGCTATGCAGCGCAGCTACACCTTTTCGACCTCGATAATGATCTCTTAGTGTTTATGTCAGCCCTGTTGTCTTCGCTGTTCAGGCCAGCTATCCGATTTACCTACTACTTTTCCATCTTCCCCTTCGTTGCGTCCTTTCGTGGCACTTTGCTGTTATGCATTGCTCTGACGCACACCCTTCCTCATTGGTTTGTCGCCAACTGCTTTTCCTTTTGCTTCTTCTCCGTTTCCTCCTCTTCTATCTTCTCCTTCACCTTCTCCTCCTGCTCTAAACCGATCGTGGGGTGCGCTCCCACACAGCTCCATTAAACCCAGGATTGTTCAACACCGATGCTGAAAGGAACAGACAAGTGTCTCTACTCTCTACACATGCCCAAAAAGCCTGAGGAGAGGTGCACATCAAATTATATAGACCCATTCTCTTGCTCCTATGTTGTTCTCAGCGGCACTGAAGGACGATGGTGATACTTGTCAGCTTTTGCTAGTTGTCTGCACGAAGCACCTTGTACGCGGCATGCTGCACGAAGCAACCTACTCCTTCTTCTTCTTTCTTCTCCACCGAATCTTCGCGTGCAGTATGCTGTGACAAGGCGAGGCGCTGATCTTGCGAGCTGCTGAGTGCAATCGAATCGGACGACGATCGGAGCTGAGTTCAGCACACCCTGTGCTCATTCTCACCCGCCTGTCTGCTGACTTCCTCTTTCCACTCGGGTGAGTGCCGTGGCATTTACAAAGCCCCCACAAGTCTTATCAGGACACATGACTGCTCAAGACCTCGCTTTTGGCAGGAATCGAGACGAGGTCCCTATACACGTGCTTAATGTCATGTTGGTGGGATTGCGGTTGTGACACACAGAGCTTCTGGCCGAGATGAGGATGGAGCTATCAGTATGCAAGTCCGAGATAGCTTCGTTCAACAGGCAAATCTCAGCTTACATACAGCCCTGGCGATTGCCGTGCAATAAGTAATGTGTAGTTGGGGCGGCACAGCAGGGAATCTGTCAGGTGTATAGCAAGATTGAGGTGAAGTGCACAGAGTTTGTGTATTAGTCATTCATTAAGCGGAAGTTGAATCCTTGTGTTATAATATAAGTACAAAACTGCAATCCGGGTATCCGGATATCCCAGAGCAATGTAGTGCACCGTGGCTGTAGTCGAAACGCCTGCTCCCGAATACAAGCT
>Ga0268250_10000199_pt1 | contig 30274 bp, 33 predicted proteins | sample AgamicAsSfe_FD_200448 | JGI IMG/M metagenome (GOLD analysis project Ga0268250, IMG submission 200448) | Agave microbial communities from Guanajuato, Mexico - As.Sf.e (v2) (version 2) | ecosystem: Host-associated > Plants > Phyllosphere > Phylloplane/Leaf | place: Guanajuato, Mexico | collected...
CTCCCCGTCCCTCCGTCCACACCGTCACAGTCACCACTACAATAATACCCACCTCAACCCTCACAGCCACAACCACACTCACCGTCCCCGCCGCCCTCGCCACAGAATCAGTCTACCCCTGCTCCAACTCCTCCATCCTCTACGGCACCGCCTCCTCCTCCTCTTCCATCAACGGTACCTCCAACAACCTCTACCCGCTCTCAACCCCTCAGGGCGCCGATGTGGTCGGCTGCTGTAACACGTGTCTCTTCGATGTGGAAAACTGCGTCCAGGCGTGGTGGTACTTCTACGAAGGATGTGTGGTGCAGACGGCCGTGGAGGTGACGAGTGAGGGACCTGGGGTGAACGCGCAATGTCCGAAAGGAGTGATTGAAGGGTTGAGTTATGGGAATGACACGGATCCGGCGTTTAGGAGCACGGGGAATATCGTGGGACCGTGTGGTGGGGGTTACGTTATATGAGTGCGTTGGAAAGACGTGAGGAAGTATTTGGAGGCGCGAGAGATGGGATGGGGCCTGACGAGCTAGACAGGGACATTACGAGCGAGACGGATATGACTTGGGACATGAATACAGATGATGATAATGAGGCGTGCATGCACGACTTGGTGTAGGCATGGCATAGCAGGTAATGGTGATGAGATGGATGGCTACCTTACTTGGATAGTATAGCGTATATAACCCCGCACCGATGATACAGAAGCATGAGCATGAGTGCACAAGACCGGATTGGAACAGCCCTCCTCCTTCTGACCATTGCCGCCAAGTAGTCTTCGCAAGTGGTGCAATCTGACGGGTGGACCTTCTCGAGGGCATACATTATACATCCAGCATGTCTTCCCCGAGCAATGCCAATCGCGAAGTCAAGTCGAAGTCGAGAGACAAGTAGTTCTATAAGAGGTACTGGTGTAGGAGTGGCGGGCTGGAAATATCAAGTACAGAAGCGTCAAGTATAACATGGGCATTTCCATCCTAACACATCAATCGAAACAGTGGAACGCAAGCACACCTAGATCCCGAGACTCCCCACTCCTACTTACGTGGCACTGCTTATCTGCTCATCTCCCGCTGCTACCGGGAGGCCAGTCGGGAACAGACGAGAAGACACAGAATGCCCCATCGTAGAGCCTGAGCCACGTCGAGGTCGTTGTCGTCTGTCATGACACGCTCCATCGTCTGTAGTGTTGGAAACATGAGCGATGATATGAGCGATGACATACCGACGACCGCACAGCTTCCACAGATGCGATGCAAGAGGAAAACGTGGAAAGTGAGGAAGGAAGGAAGGCCGCGGCAGAAAGAAGCATGCGAGAGGAGGGTATAGCAGGGTAAGGTGAGGGCGACGGCCTCAAGTCGGTGTGCTGTGCGAGAGGCGTCCTACCGTGCGAATTACCACCTCATGGCAGGACGAGACATGGGTTTGATCGATGTAGATGCGATGCGTACATGGAATTCGTGGAGCTCGTACAGGTCATACCATACATACCATACCAAAGAACCCGAGATGCCAGAATCCCAACTCCAAAAACATCTCCGACCCTCGCTTTCTTGACCTTCTGAACAGCCTCATTGGTGAGGCTTTGGCCTAAATATCCTCTCTAATCCATGCATCGTGTCCGCTTATGCGCACACTAACAGGCAAAGCCACGCTCGTAGCTACAGCGGGCGCCATCGGGCGTATGCACTCGTCTGGTCGCTGGTGCGGCAGCGGTTGGTCTTCTGATATCCACGGGTGTCTGTCTGAAGAGAGGCGCCGTGTGGTTCTGCTGACGTGAAGTGATGTGGTTGCCAGGTGTGGCGTGTTGTTCACGTTCCCGAGTATGGCCGTGCAACTCCTAATTCTGCCCTCTCCCTCGCCTTTCTAACCCTTTGAATCGCCTCACTCGTCAACTCCTGCCTGAACATCCTCTCCAGCACATCCTTCTTCCTGCTGCGCTTATCTCCGATGTTGATCCATATCCCTCCCGTAATATTACACGTCAAACTCAACGCCAACACCGTCGCCGTTAACCACTGCGGCCTCGTATGATAACTCCAACTCCACGTGATACTCCCCAGCGCGATCTGGAAGCAACTGTGCAAATCCAGCAGCACGACCACAAGCAACAAAATTTTGATGCTGAAGGCATGATGCGTCTCTGTTTCATGCGGGCGGTAGAAGGTGTGGCTGCGGGAGAATTTCTGCTGGTGGTGGATCAGGCGGGCTTCTTGGGCGGGGGTTAGGACGGAGGTTTCAAGCCCGCGCTTAAAGGCGAGTTCCATGTCGAGCGTTGCGTCGGGGATGTCGTTGGGGTCGGAAAGGGAGGGGAGAGAGCGGGAGCGGCGAAGGCGCCAAGTCAGGAAGTGGTAGTGGACGATGTAGATCATGTGGTATGTGTCGACAGCACGGAAGGGTGCTGGAAGGGGGTGTTAGTTGTGGTTGGGAGTAGGTGAAAGGTAGAAACATACCAAGAACATCACCGATCAGGGCGAATAGAGCGACAAGCACGTTATCAATCACGTTGACATCGTATCCATGCTTGGAACCGCCAGAGATCCATCCGATTAGAAAGAGCACCCAAAGGAGACCAAATGTAGTCACTAGGAAAGCGTAGACGGTGACGAACAAGCCCAGCGGCTTCTTGATATAATTCCGAAACGCGTGCATTTGACGCTTGAACTTTTCCCGCTTCGAGTGCATCATGTGCCGGACGTGGTCGTTTAGGAGGTCTTTGTCTTCTTGTGACCAGTTGTCCAATGTCACGCCGTGTGGGAGCACTGCGTACCGTGATTCGCTTAGTTGCGATGTTATTGTTGCGCGGGACTCTCGCCGCACGAGTTGGTCTTCATCTGATGCTCGCCCCGAGTCAGGGAGTCTCATGTCGTGTTGTAGCATGTCCAGAACGTCTTGGGCATCTTTTTCTTCGTCCGAACTTGCCTGTGGCCTGGCGTATAGTTCGTATGTTGGTTTGCGGTTGAGGAAGCGTCCCAGATCTGGGACGAACAGGGAGTTCTGGACGTTGTTGAGTGTGGTCAGTGTAGAGACATATGGATCTTGAGGTATGAGATTAGCAGAGTCCGTGTATCACCAGGACCATTCCCAACATACCAACAACATCCAACACATCCACAATCGACGACTCGTACTCTCTCGAACTCCTCTTACTTGACATCTCACTCTTCCCTCTCTGTAACCTCGAACTCATCTCGCTTCTCCCTCTTGATAACCTTGCAGCCGCAGTCGCACTTCTCAACCTTCTACTTGCTCTCTGCGGAACATCCTGCTGTTCCCCTACCAATCTTCCCTCCTCCGTCCGATTATCCCTCCATCCTCCTGGCACCTCAGGCACGCTCCCTGGCAGCTCAAAGACAGCTTGACTTTCACTCCTTGGTGTCCTCGTGTCCTCCGCACCCTCTGCAATATCCTGAAGTATCGTCCCGCTAAGTGGGCGACTTGCAAAGCTTATGCCCGACTCCGGTTGCGATGCTGGCACAGCACTTCCAGATCCTGCGCTAAATCTTGCTGGCGCATGTTCATGACCAAATGGTGCAGGAGCTGAAAAACTTCGCCGCCGTCCTTCGTGTTCTGAGTCTTGGCTGGTGCGATTGGCTGTGTTGTCGGTGCCGGAGTATATGCGATCGAGGCGGTCGACTAGGTTAGGTGACTGAATGCGAGTAGAAGCGGATTGCGTATTGGATTGCGCAGGTAGGCGGCGGATGCTGATGCTGTTGGTGGAGGACTGGCGGTGTTGTATCTGTGGTCGGAGCGCGTGACTGCGTGGCGGTGGTCCTGTGTAGTGAGTGCCGTCCATGTTGTTGACTCTTTGTGTTGCCGGCCCGGTGTATCCTCAGTCAACGACGATACCTCCTATCGATGGCGACGAGGATCGTGGCAGCAGTGGTGATGTATAGGGGAGCACCTAACCGCCGTCAACTTCGATATGTCAGCGTCAGCGTCAGCACAACTGCAACGAGAAATGCATCTCTGAACTCTGAACTCAGGGTCCATTTGATTTGTTTGCAGCAGATTGGACTGGACGTCACCGCAAATCTCTCGGAAATCCTCCTATGCATGACAACCCCGCCAAGGCTTTCTCGGCTAGCACGGGCCGGGCGGGAGATGAGCACCGCTAAGCGAGCATGCAGGTAATTAGTGTGTTTCAGGTCTGCCTCATATGAAGCATCTGTCGCGCTGCCCCCCCTGACCCATGCCGTCGAGCATGCAGGCAAGCAGTGTGTTTCAGGTCTGCCTTATATAAGGCTTCTGTCGTGCTGCTCCTTGATCCCTGCTGCCACTGTACTGTGGTAAGACAGCCCGCCCGCCACACTGGAAGAGACAAGTGGCGAGCCGTGTGTATGCATATGCCAGTGGAACAGTATGGAATGCAGTGGCGGTAAGGGTAATGCTAGAGCATCAAAGCGAGCATGGAGCGAGGAATCAACAAGGCAAAGCATATTGGCGAAAACAGCATATCTTCAACTGCATGAGTAGGTCCTTTTCCACTGTGCTAGTATAGATAATCTCTGAAAGACCGGCAGTTGGAGGAAACCCTTGGGGGATGACTCCCTCAGGGCGTCTATCGTTTGCAGTGAAATTGCAGATAAGCAGAACATGCGGGTTACAGCAAGAGAGTCTTGACCGTACTGCAGCGCAACGGCAGATACAAAACACTAGAGGGATGTGTATGATACCTCATTATTAGTGGGCATTTCGCCGCCCTGAAGAGAGTGACTCACAGAATAGCGGACGATAAAGTCCGATGGTAAACTGGAGGTAGATGGGGCGTGTCGCAACCTCGAGACAAAGAAGGCCCGGACAGCATCGAAGCTAGCATATATCTGCTTCGATTGTTCTCCATTATACACATTTACAGGCTTTGTGTTCAACATTTTACAATGCGCAAGGTTCAAGTTCTGACAAATGCTCGCTTGACCGACACAAAGCTCGTGCTACAAAGACCTAGCTTCGGATGACAGAAACAAAGACAAAAAGCGAGGCATCGTAGTCACAAAGAATTCCTTTCGGCAGGTATCATCAGACAATTGGACGTCCTCTCCTCTCCATGCTGGGACAATGGTCAATAAAGAGGATTTCACCGCCTCGAATCTGATCCGTGTCCTTGCGCCTGGGATCCGTAGTATGATATTGTCAGGTGAAGCATCATGAGATTGAAACGCCGCTTGCAATGCTCGTGTTAGAAGAAGGATGTGCTCGTAGCAAAAAAGTCCAGCGCACTGACGTGGGCTGCACATCAGTAAGGCCAGGCATCCGTTCTTCGAGCTGGCGAACAAGGGCGAAAACACCAGTTTTGTCACCATCATTCAGTAAGGTCCATGCACACGAATCCTAGACTCTCACATGACCCCGGCGAAACGCTTTCGCTTTCCGTCTCGGCGTGCGACCGCACTTGTGTCAAACGCCCATATTCCACCATGTGACATGAAAGCATTGCACGTCTGTTTGATCCTGAATGTTCTTGTAGAGCTTGACACGTCTTTCTAGCACTCCGTGGTGTTTCTTGCTGTCAACAAGCCATAGCTGGAAGAAACTTCAAGCGCTGAAACTTTCATGCAGCGGTCTCTTGAATGATTCTGTAGTTGTCGAGATTTCTCAACGGTATGAGTAACCATCAGCTCATGCGGTGCAGATGCCATGACTTGGCCAGGAGGAGGTTCGGCAACTTGCGGATTCGGCTGAGCAGGAGGTCGACTGGTGATCTGTTGCTGTGACTGGACAAGTGCAGAGCCAACTGAATGAATTGGCGCGGTAAAGCTTTTTCTCTCTAAGAACATGCATCAAAGCTCATAATATGCAGTGCTCAAAACAGAGACCTCAACGTGCCAGCTCATCGCCACTATCACCGGCCTGATATCAGAAACAAGTTCAATCACATAATGGTCTTTGTCAATGGCTATGAACGCCTAGTGTCGTTTGCAATCACGAACGGAGACGGAAAAGTCGATCAGGGTTAGGCTACACTGGGATATTCCAAAATTACTTCGACTTGAGTGATCATCGCCGCCGCGTATGCTGAAAGCCCTCATAACGAAGTATCAATGTTTGCTCCATTTTTCTGTCTCAAGCAGGCACAGCAGTCTCGTCAATACGGGACGGTCGTCGCTACATATTAGTAACAGCCCACACATAGCTCACAGCAGATACCGTGAAGATAGCCTGCAGATATTGCGATGCTCAGCTTGTCACGGTGACTTGATGAGAAGATGTTGGTGTGAAACATGTTCAAGACAATGATGAAACAGGAACCATCATTCGGGACTTAGTCCGGCGATTAGTGATGTAAACCCTGTACCATTCAAGCAGGTTGAGGCGGACGGTCAGAACAAGGCTCACTCGGGTCCGGATGCCTCATCTGTTCGTGTTCTCCTTTTGACTAAGGTAGTAAGATCTTAGGGTGCACCACTGGTCCGACCCCATCTTAGAATAGCAGCAAAGATGAAGACCCCAAGCCGTCAGGGCCATGTAGCGAGACTTTGTTCCGACACATTCTGGCTAAAACACCTGTGGCTTCCCTTAGCGGCGGGGCGATCGAGCGGGGTCCGGGGAACCCATCATCATCCCATCTCGATGTGGGGGACGGCAGGGATTTGGTGTCAAAAGAGCTGGGCTTCCCTCTTCTTCTCTACCGCGTCTTCTCCTTAGCTGTCAGTATACCGTCAAAATGCTCTCTTTGTCTGCTTCGTTGGCTGTGGGTGCTCTGTTCGCCACCAGTGCTTTCGCTGTACCAAGTCCAGCTTCTGTTGGCAGTGACCTCCAGATTCTCCTTCACAATGATCTCTATGGTTGGTCATAATAATGAGGTACTCCGACAGAAGCAACTTACTGACTCCAATCAGGCGACGAAAGTTCCCGCACAGATGCCGTGATTGTCCTCGGAACTCCCGAAACACAAGCTGCTGCTGCCACCGCTTGTGCTGCCCTCGGCGAAAAGCTGTGGACACCACCTGCCGACCTCTCCAGTGACAACTTCCTTGCCTACCTCGCCTACCAAGCTGGTGCTACAAGCCAGCCAGCTCAATTGGGTTCCTGGAAGACGAAGCGTGGCTATCCTCCTCCAATAAACTCCCCTCATGGCGGGCCTCCTCAAGGTGCTCCTCACGGTCCACCTTATGGCCCACCTAATGGCCCACCGCTTGAGCCATATGAGCAGCTCTACTACATTGCTGGCTCGGGAGCTCACGGAGAGTGCCAAGCCATCACACCCAATGCTCAGGTCGTGAGTGTGCCTTGTACCGTGTCATTGCCAGCACTTTGCACACAAACGGCTCCAATGTCCAGCATCAACAGCACCGACACGAGCAGTCAATACCAAACACAGGTGACTTCTGGTAGTGCATCATACACTGGCTACCGTGACGCTTTGAGCTTCCGCTTCTTGGGTATCAAGTATGGTACATACCCTGAGCGCTTCACGTACTCGTCAGTATACAACAACTCTGGAGACGTTTCTGCCTTGGAGTTTGGCGCAATCTGTAGACAAGTTGATGCTATCACAAATGTCAATGATGGGTCTGAGGACTGTCTTCACATCAATATATACACTCCCTACCTGCCTAACCCGACAGACAAGGCTCCTGCATTGAAGCCTGTTATGTTCTGGATTCATGGAGGTTTGTTGTTGGCCCGCATCTGGTTCTCCTATTGACATTGACCTAGGTGGATACGGCAATGGGTACGGAAGTGACCCTACCTTTGATGGTGGCAACCTTGCTTCCAGAGGAGACGGTGAGCTGCAATTTCACAATGTAGTCATATCTCTACTGACATGATAATCAGTCGTCCTAGTAACCATCAACTACCGCCTCGGCACCTTCGGCTTCCTCGCCCTCAACGAGACCGGCATCAACGGGAACTTCGGTATCGGCGACCAGGTCACCGCACTTCAATGGGTCTGATTGTCACTATTTCGATCGCTGTGCTTGCCATATCTAACGCCGTCCAGGTTCATGACAACATCGCTGCCTTCGGCGGTAACGCCTCTCAAGTCACCATCTTCGGCCAAAGTGCCGGCGCCGGAAGTGTCCGCGCACTCTTGCAGTCACCTCCAGTCGAAGGTCTCATCGCAGGAGCTATTCTCCAATCCGACCTCGGTATCCCCAGCTACAACCACTACCTCACCATCGACCAGGAGATTGCTTCCCAGACTGTCAGCATTCTCAATGAGACTGGCTGTGCTTCCGGAAATGGCGCCGCTGAACTCGCATGTCTTCGTGCTTACAACGCGTCCGCTCTAGTTGCGCTCAAGACTGTGGCGAACAATGTCATTGTGGACGGGACGTATGTTGTCAGCCCTGCTATTGTCTACAACGGGACCAGTCATGTCAACAAGGTTCCGTTGCTTATTGGAAACATGCGCGATGATGGTGCTCCGTTCATCTCGTACATTGACACGACAAGCTTGAATGCTTCGCTAGTTGCGAACGGCATCGCTCCAGGACCTGTATTGGCAAATACGGAGGACTTCCCACTTCCGACGTCTGCGAATGCTACATTGAATGTGTACAATGTCACTGCTGAGGTACTGACGGATGAATGGTTCGAATGTTCTGACAAGGTGAGCCCTGTTCCGAACACAGATCAATAACAAGCAACAACCTAACCCTGTATAGGCTACTGCTTACGCAGCAACATTGACACACACTCTGCCCGAGGTGTACTACTACGAATTCAACCGCTCCTACCAAATCACCTACTGGCCACCCCCGCCACTAAAGGCTCTTTGTAATGCACCCATCACGGCTTCTCATCCCGGTGGAGACCCATCCGGCGAATATTTCAAGTGCCATAGTGGCGATCTCATGTTCGTCTTCAGTACATGGCGCCGTTGGGGCTTGCCCGAGAGGGACGCAGATGATACGCCGTTTACGCAGGTTATTGTTGATACTTGGTTCGTCATTAACCCCTTCCTCTGCCCTCCCTGCCCTTCTCTCCATCCCGAGCCAATGATCTAACAACTCTCCACAGGTCCGCATGGGCACGCACCTTCGACCCAACACCCGCCGCGGGTTATCTCGCAGCTCGCGGTTATACAAACACGACTGCCACACTTGCTGCTGCCGGTGCTTGGCCTGCTGTCATGGCTAACACTAGCCAGACTGAGCGCTGGTTGCAAGCTCCAGGGTTGGCAAGTGTACCGTTCAGAGAGGAGACGCAATGTGCAGCGTTGGGCGTGCCGTTGGACTACTTCTTCCTGCCTGGTGTGTAAGCAGGTGGATGCGGAAATGATGTCACTTTATGAAAAGACCTGGAGAGGATTGCAATGAGGCAGGCGAGATCAGCATGTAAATAAGGAAAAGCAGCTGGGTCTGTATACACGTAATGAAGAAGTGCAGCATCTTATACGCTGCAGACCAGATTACACGTGGACGTTGGATGGCATTGTTGTGCCTCTTGCCTGGGGCTGGTGATTGCAGTTCCCAAAGCGTCTGATGACCGTCTTCCGCGGCTTGAGAGGCCTGGAAAAGATGTACCTGTTAAAGTGAGGCCACGAGAACGCATGATGCCCACGTAGTGCTCAATTCGGCAATACATTGGTGTTTCCCTGTCGGCCGTAAACCCGCAAAATCCAACGTCATCCAACTCGGCCAGATCTGATACTGCTTACGCATAGTGATCGCGACTTCCTGCACCTGCCAAATGTTATGTAGCTTGCGGAAGACGTACGGCCGGATGGCTGGACATATAAGCTGGGCGATGTCCTTGCTTGTTGTGTTCAATGGTGCAGGCATAACATTCCACGACAACAACAATAGTCAAGAGACCCAGAACGTGAACGACTAATCCGAGGCATATTCTGGCTGTCACATCACTCTTCGAGCCCGATCTTCTATCCAAAAATTCACATTACATTCCATCCTCGACATGTCAACAGCCAACCTCCCCTCCATCCACTGCACCATCACCACCTGCCCCCGCTCCGACAGCTTCCTCATCTACGATCCCACCCTCCCCGGTAATGCGACCTACCTCGCCATATTCGCAGCCCTCCTCCTCGCCCAGATTGGGCTCGGCGTCTTCTATAAGACGTGGGGATTCCTGCTGGTCATGTTTGCAGGGTTGGTGCTTGAGGTCATTGGATATGCTGGTCGTCTGATCTTGAGGAAGAATCCATTCTTGATCGGGAACTTCTTACTGTCAGTGGGGAGAAGGGCGACGTGCTTGATCCGTTGGAGTCGAAGCTGACACGCACCAGCTACTTCATCCCCCTCGGTCTGGGCCCTGCCAGTCTCTGCGCCTCCATCTACGTCACTTTCGGCCGCATCGTAGTCGTCTATTCTCCCTCTCCTAACTCCGCCACCACGACCATCACCGCCCCAACCCACCGCATATTCCCCTTCCGCCCCCACATCTACGCCCTCGTCTTCTGCACCCTCGACTCCATCGCCCTCAGCATCCAAGGCGTCGGCGGCGGCCTCACTGCCACAGCAGCCACCGCATCCTCCCGTAACGCCAGTACGAACATCCTCCTCGCCGGTCTCGTCATACAAGCCGTCTCTCTCTGCCTCTTCCTCTGCTGCGCAGCTGATGTCCTCCGGCGCGTGCGAGCCGCGGGTCCAGACGTCCCTCGAAACGCACATCCCGCACTTGTGGCGTTGCGGACGAGTGCGCGGTGGAAGGGATTTCTGGTTTCGGTGGGCGCGGCGGCGGTGCTGGTGTTCATTAGGACAGTGTATCGTGTTGTGGAGCTGAGTGGTGGATTCGAAGGCAGTCTGGCACAAGCAGAGGTGCCGTTTATGGTGCTTGAGGGGCCGATGATCATGCTGGCGGTGCTGCTGCTTACCATCTACCATCCAGGTGTCGTGTACAGAGGTGGTGCATGGGAGGCGAGTCGGTTTGCGGTGCTTGGACGTGAGAAGAGGGGAAGTGCGGATAGTGCTGGAATGGGAGCACAGAATGATGAGGAAGCAGGCGCTAGGTGCTATGAGCTTGGGAGAAGAGAAAGAGGCAGTTATGCTACTATTATTGCAGGGCAGGCTGAGACTGAGACCGAGACGGGGTCAGAGGGCAGGAAGTAGAATTTCCACGCCGACGACAGCAATATGGAGAAGGATGGTGCTGGGAGTGATCATGTGGCCGCGGAAGGCGACTTGTCTCTGTAACGTGGATTACTTGCAAACGACGAGTTTTGTCACTCAAAGTAATATAGGCATAGACGAAGACAAATGCTCTCGCATATCTTCTTGATGGCGAATGATCAGTCTTGACCAAGATCGTCAATTTCTCTGCCCTCTCACGAAGACTGCATTTCCTCCATCCTTCCGCCTGACCATAACATTCGGGACAGTGAGCCGCTAGTAATATCGCCTCCGCCGGTCCCAGAGCCACATCAACATGCCACTACCTCATTTTGGCGATCCGCACATCTCCCCTCTTCTTCCCGCTCCTCCTTCTCCTTCTACTACCGTTCTGCCAGTGTTTCTAGCGCGGCCCCTTTTCTTCGTTGCTTTTCTTCGTCTTCGCCCTGCCCCGCTTCCCTGCTCGTGCAGAGCTGAGATGGTACTGAAAACTTGAGATGATTTTTAGGTAGGGGCGAACCAGTTGGATCTAGCCTTAGCAATACCGCACGCTGAAAAAGTTACGATCCGGTCTGTCATTCGCAGCGTAGGCTTATGCGAGTCTGCCTTCGAATGGACCTCTGTCATTTGTCCCATGCAATCTGCTGGCCGACCTCATATGGCTTCCCATTCTCCTCACCCATAATCTCTTATATCAGAAACAGAGTTAAGATGCTACTAGACTGCTTCTCTCACACTTCGAATAGTCGTATAGTGTAATCGGTGCAAGCAATTGCCAAGAGACGCCCATTTCGCGAAGATGCAAGGGCGGTATTGGTTGGGCGCGAGAATCGCTGCGGAACATGAACTGTATAGGCGTGTCGCATAGCAAACTCGTGTGTCTTACTGCCAGAGAGAATGTCAAAGATCGTAACAGTATCCCAGCTTGACAGAATTGCAACACGCTTACTATCTGCGGCGAAGACCATATGTCGAGGCTCGGACAGGCGCTTTGCGCTGAAGAGGAGATCTGCCTGTCGTTTATCCGGTGAATGCTCGACTACCGATAACCTCCAGATGTCTAAACACTGGATACTTTGGACCCGTGAGACGCGTTTCGGAATCGTTGCAAGCAAGTTGCCATCTGGAGACACGACCATGACCTCCAAACTTTTGGCATCGAGAGGGTGCTGTTCCCGTGTCACAAAGTGAATATTGACATCGCCCGTATCATCTTTGCAGGACTCATGGTCTGCGATAGAAGGCGATCCAAGGATATACACTGTGTCATTGTCGGGGAGACGATCCTGAGCATCCTGATCATGGCATGGTCTTTACAGTGATGTAGTCCAGCAATATACTGTACTGCCATGTGTGCATGCAACCTGAGAAATCATCGGAAAAATAGCTATTGCATTGTCCTACGATGAAGGGAATCGGAAGTTGACTTGGTGCCAGTGACACATGTACGGCCAAAGGGTCCCCTGGACGAGTAAAACATCCCCCGTTAGAGGGATGTCATCGGTTTTTTCAGACATGAGTACTGCGACGTCTGCATGGCAATCTCCCGTCCATACTGCTTTCACTTCACCTTTAGAGGTGGTAACGCGAGTCAATCCAGTATCAACATCCCAAAGTCGCAATGTCCCATCGACTGCCTCTGATAGTATAAATTGTCCATCTTTTGAGAAGACTACGTCTCGTACACAGCCTTTATGCCCCTTCAGGACGCTCTTGGTTGGCTGGAGACCAGCATGATTGTCAAGCAAATACTGAACGACAGCAGTATCACCAACATCACGTGCGTAACTTAGTGGAGTCTTTCCACTGAAGTCAACCACATTGACTGAACCTCCATGTTCGATCAGTATTCGTACACAAGATTCATGTCGACCACGCACCGCTTCGTGAAGCGCGGTAGTGTTGTTTGTTCCGGGCAAGTCAAGATCCGTGTCTGCACTGATGAATCTCCGGAGGAGGTCAATCTGGCCATGGGCTGCCGCATCGAGCAAGGCGGTTGGATATCTGGCTGCGTAGCGCTTCCAATGCTCTACTTGAGTACTCTGTTCTAGCTTGGACATAGCGGCTGGTTGAGGGACATCTAAGCATATATCACGTTTTCGATACATCCACGGAGGTCCATGCACTCACGATTGTTGTAGTAATAAATGTTATTCCCATTATGCTGGTTGGCATGTCCACTCGCGTGAGGGCCGTGAATATAGTGACCTCTTTGGGTATATTCCGGTCCGTGACTAGGTTGCGCCGCTTGTGAGATGTCCGGTAGAGTCGTAGAGAGGTTGGCCTTGGCCGTAGAATCAGTCGACATCACTGGAACGATAAGTCATGGAAGAACCTGCGAGTGCAGTGCTATCGTGACTATAGGAAGTCTAACACAAGTGATGAGGTCACAAAGGGCGGCTTGAGTATGTATGTTCGGATAGAAAGAGGGGCCGCCTGATTAGTCCGCTGGGCTTGCATTAGTGCTTACATGTATGCGCCCCAGACTCAGCTTTTCCTTTAAGAAAGTCTATACCGCAGCGCTTAGCTGTGAAGGACAATATCTTACGCTCCGTAAAAAAAAGGCGGCTGCCAGTTCAGATCTTTTACAGCAAAGTCTCCTTCAAATCGCAATGGCAGATTTAGCAGGCGTTATTACCGGCGGTGTTGCCTTAGCTGCTCTGTTTACTACATGCGTCGATTGCTTCGAATATGTACAGCTGGGCCGTGACTATGGCAAGAACTATCAACGAAGCCAGCTCCATCTCGCGACCGTCCAAGTTAGATTATCACGCTGGGGTGAAAGCGTCCGTGTTATGGACGACCGTAGTCTTCAGAAGTTCGAAGTGCCTCTTGCATCGCCTGGGGAAGCAGTACTTGTACAAGGGATCCTCGGCGAAATCATAGTGGTGTTCGAGGACATGGAGAGAATCTCGCGACGCATGGACTCCCAACAAGGCTCCCGCCAGAGCAAACCAGTCTCACCAGCTATCGTGGACGATAAGTCCCTCGTGTCACTGGCAGAGAGAATGCGCTCATTGGCGATTCAAAGACAGAAGAACACCAGTCTCTCTCAGAAAGCGAAATGGGCCTTACATGGAGAAAAGCACTTGCAACGCCTGCTCGATGACGTCCAAGGCTTCGTACAAAGCTTAGAAGACCTCTTTCCAGCCGCCAGAAGCACTCAGCAGCAAATATGCGCTCAAGATCTTGCCACTCTGACAGCTGGCACCCGAGAGAAACCGACGCTCGATATTCTCAAGAACATTTCTACCGAAGTCGACCCTACCTTGTGCCAAGTTGCTGCGGAAAGACTTGCGACCATGCCCGGGCATAAGTACTACAATATGCGCACATCAGATCGTGCGAGGATGCAAAATGGAAATGAGTTTCCCGCTGAATATCGGGGTACCATCGTAAGCAGTCATACTTTCAGTGGTGCAGTGGCGGACGGCGACTCGATGATGCTGAATGGTGATCGTGTTATTGGGGCAGGAGGTCAAAGCTTCTTAAGTAGATAGATTGACTGTTTATCTCGTGCGGCACTCGCGTTCATGCTCGTGCGAAAGCAGCAATGATTTTGCGGACGTTGATGTCGGCGTATGAAGTGAGGGTGGTCTATACTAACATATAGCTCAGTCGAATAAAAACACCGCCACCGTCCTGGAGTATTGCATCCTGTTCACTTCGTCGGACACATGCATGCCTTTCTCAGGCCATCTTATCTTCGCAGTCAGGACCCCAGCTTCGCTTCCATAGCCAGAGCCGGCCCTCATGTTCACTAACACGATTCTCATATATGGTACTCTAAGACCCAACCAGTCCGAAAGGCATCAAAGTTAGTGATTGCATCAAAGCTAATGACAGCGTCCACTTCACCTCTTCCTCAAGTACATGAGTTTTGGTCATGAACGCGCAACCGCTTCCGGGATACGGGACTCCGTTTAGGTCAAAGTCCCCACCTATCTCGAAGGCATTCCGTTCGAACAGCCTTAGTGCCCCGTGTTGCTTGCTAGACTTGACCTGGAAATTGATATGCGTCATGACAAAAATTACCATGACGAGACTGTCACCAAGGTCCATACGTCGACGATACGCCCATTGGTACCCCGCCCATTCGCCATCCTCGAGAAAATGCTTATGGCCATTTTCGGCAATTGACACGTCAGGATTTCTTGATCACACTTCGGCGTGTATGGAAGTGGAATATGCATGTATCTTGTACTTGAAAACTCCCTAAGTCTGCGAGGAGGCAGGAGGAGGATCGCTTGCCAATTAACAAAATCTCGACTATTATCATTAAGCACTGCAAGCGCCTTGTACAGCTCACTATAATCTGTGGCTGGCACTAAAGCGCTCGCTCGACCTGGGCGGTCCGAGCGAGGTGGTATCCGTATCCCATCTCGATACGGACTGCCTGGCTTGTTGCAAATCTTGAAAGTGGTGTTGTCGTTGAAAAGCCACATAATCATATAGAAGGTGATGGTTCGATCGCCAGCGGAAGACGAGGTGAATGGTATCAATCTCGCCCGCTAAGCTAGTGGGTCTGAATGAGAACATCAGTGCAAGATTCGAATGTGCAGTGGATCGGGCACTGGTTTATGGGCATGTGCGAGTCACCTGTTAAAGTAAGGGAAAGCTTCCAATAACTGGATGAGTACCTACGATCACAAAGAAGTAGCATAGGTGCCCACTATCCAAGTTTGAGTGATTCCAGGTGGAATGAGAAGCATATTTTATTTGCTCGTTGATTTGCAGAAGCGTATTTTCTGTAGACGTCCAGATTGCAGACCAAGTCCGAAGCATATGCGTACTCTGGCACGCGCCAATTTGAGTTTTCCTCAGGTCTTCTGAATGGCATGCGCATTTCTTCGCTTGACTGGATAATCTGCTCGAAACGAGCCAGTCGTCAACAGCCGCGTACGCACTTCGACAAGTGAGGGACAAGTCGATAGCTTCAGTACATGATAGAAACACTGCCACGCGCCTTATTGATTCCAATGGAAGCATCACGGAACCTCCTCCAGGCTGAGGTGGTGTGAGAGACATGAAAAGACAGTGTCGACAGCGCAGGAGAAAATCGCCGGGTGATGAGCTGGGTTGTATGTTTCTGGTCTCGTAGAAGAGTTATGGTTCTGGACGGCACACAGTACATCGATAACGACAATGTTCCAGGAGACGGGCAGTGCAACATCTCCGTCCCTCGACATGTGACTTTTCACGAAATCGCTCGGCCTTGAATGTGTGTTGTGCAACCACGGACGATGCTGTCCGGCGAATCTTGTGTTTCATGGTGTGATGTGGCACGAAGATGGTTTGAAAGAATTGCCATTGTCTATACTGTAGCCCGTCAGACACAACATCGGGGCCAGTGAGGCGTACAAGCGCCGTACAGCGTACAGATCGTCAATGGAATACGTCAGCTGTGAGGTTTCTGAGTAAAGTAGGAGGTGTGGCTGGATGTGAGATGATGTCAGCATAAAGTAAGCGTGCTACCCTGCTAAAACATCAGTCAGAAAAACCACCGCCTCCTGTCTTTTACCCTTACATTTTTCTCTTCCTGTCTCTTAATATGCTCTCTTGATCTTCAGGCATCTTTACACCACGACCACGACACTGCTTACTCCATAGTTGAAGTCGCGCAGTGTGCATCAAGAGCTGATTATGGGATGGCTCTCCGACATCGCAGTAAGCATCGCGATCGCCTTTTGAGGCGGCTATTGGGCTGCGGTCAGTCCTCCAGCGATTGTCCTCTTTTCCCTCGCTTGACTTTCCCTGAGGTGTCCGCTTTTCACTGCCTCTCCCTTCCTGCGAGATTACGCTCTTCTGTGTGGACTTTCTTGCATTTCCCCACTGCCAGTAGTGACATCATGCACTCTCTCGAAATGATCGCACGTTACAGCTTCAGCCACTTCAGACTTCAGGAGCTGGCGCTGATTTCCAGGCTGACCCGAACGTTTAGCGATTGCTCTATGTATGAAGGTATACTGGGCTTAGCGTCGTGGCGTCATCACTAGCGCCGTGACGTGTGATACTGAGCCGTGCTTGTGCCGTGGTCTTCAGGGGCACCACAATCAACCTAACTACTCGCTTCCGATTCCTGTCAGCTTGCTGGTTTCCAGCATGCTTAGCCGCCCTGCTTGAGACCCCGGCATCTACGCGCTAAAAAGGTATCTCCCGCGCTCATCGCTGCAGATATGCGCGTGTGGAGTGCTATAGCGCAGAACTGCCTTGGAAGTGCGCGGCTGATCGCTTGATCTGGACAAGCCTGGGAATTGATGCACTAACCAAGGAAGTAAGAACAAGCCCGGTCTTCAGGACTAGAAGCAGGTATCTTTGTGATCATACTGCAGCAACTCTCGTCAGGGCGTGCAGGGCAACTGAGCTGTCCTCCTGGAATGAATCATTGCAGATGGACGTCCCGAAACTTTGTTGCCACGAGTCGGAGAGTTTACTGTAACGACAGAGGCTCAGGAACCAGCATTCAGGTACAAAGCACGGCCAATATTTGTCTGTCTCGGCTACTTCATACGAAGACGACTCGAAGATATAAAGAGCGTGATTTGGCCATGCCCCCCGACCAATCGGCATGGTAGGCTCGCCGCAACAAGATCCGGAGCACCATGCCGCACCATCAGTAAACGGATAATGGATCAACAGAAGCTCATCTGACTGGCAGACATGACTTCCGATCACGCTAGAACTGGCGTTTGTGCCGAAGAGCGACTTGGTTCTATCGCTTATCCAGCTCAAGTAGCGTATGTCTTGACTGTACTTTGCAGAGTAAAGAATTGGTGTTGAGTTTCTACCAATGCCCTGCTATGAGACGCTTACTGATAAGCCCAGGTGTATCAATGGTCGAATGATGTGGAAAGTGAATGGATTCCACTGCGTTCACTACTCGTCAGCTCGCGCCGAACGTCCACCTTGGCACGATGCACGACGCTTCGAGCAAGGATCATGCTAGACTTGGGAACAAAGAGCATAGCACAGTGTCCCCTCACAGTCTCCACACCTAGCCCGGCTAGGTATATCTTCTTGCACAACGGCATGTTCCCGTTGCTTCGTTCGCGCGTTGCATTAGGATGGACCGTTGTTCGAAAGTGCGTACGCACAATCTGCACAACATGAAACTTGCATTGGTCCGGGCTTGCAGGTATAGCTACTATTCTCATAAGCTGCAGGTTGCCGTTCGTTGCACCCCAACAGACACTACAGCTGTACTACCTTGTACACACTTTCACCCCAACCCCAACTTGCATTTCCCCCGCTCGCAGTCTTCTCCCAGCACTTGCCATAGTCAATCCAAACGATGTTGCAACAAGTCCAGCATAAAACCCGCCTTGACCCTACTGCCATGAAAGACTGTCACTTTACTTCGTCAAGCTCTCCAGCATTCGGCAGGCTCAACTCATCGTCATACCACACGCAGTCACAATACCTTTCGTACTCGCTAAACGCTTTCGCAGACATGGTCGGCTCAATCTCAATTCCTCAACACACACACCAGATGCGCTCACCGTGGTACTCGCCACCACCCGCGCCACAACGATACGCACCTTCTAGTAGACGTGCTGCAGCATTCACGGCACGAAGTCCACCTTCGCCAGCGCATTCTAGCTACACCACCACCACCTCCTCCAGCTCAACTTCGTTCTCTTCTCAGCCTGGTCAAAGTGCTGATGTTGGTGCCACACATCGACCTCTAGCATCGTGGACACATGGAAGCAATGTCTGGCGCAAGAGATTGATTGGTATGTCAATTGCCACGTCTACCGTCGCCTGCTTTACTCGGAACAGCACATCGCACCAGCATGCATAGCTCGTCACGTCACGCAATACCTCTCGTCAACTTCGTCATGTTCATCAACTAATACCCCTCAGACTATTGCCAAGACCATAGTCTTCCTCAGCCACTGTACCACACCTTCTCTGACAAGCGCGGTAAGTCTTGCTCATACCCAACAACACGTTATCATGAGCTGACTAAGTTCGAAAACAGGTGGTCGCACAGCCTGGTCTTGTGGCATTCTCATCGGCTCCTCCATTGACATCAAGGCTCGTCTCTGGTTCGATGGTGCCTACATCGAGAATGCTGCCGAAGATGCTGCCGAGCTGGCGTGGAAGCATCTGCAGACGCTGGAGACAAGTTGTGGCTAGGTCCAGGACACAGTGAAGAGATTGTACATCATTTCAGGTCGCATGTTCGAGGCTGGGTGGAATGATGGTTCACGACGACACCAAGATGCTGATGACTCAGCATGGCAATGTATGATGAAAAGTTATGCTTTCGACTCTGCTGCTTTACGACTTCATGAGATGGGATGGCTGGTCGGGGACAGGCGAGGCTGGTAGTAGGATATTTCACATTATTACTGTATCATGTCGCCACGTCAATGTTATTTCTTGCTTTTGGGACGTTGCCGACATCGAAGCCAATTGTGATACATGAAGCTGCAAACTCGAACATTATGATACATCCTGTATGATTGTGCCACTCCAGACACACCTTGGCTCTTTCTCAAATGATCGATGCAACGATGCCGACGGTACTCTGAAACGACGACAATGTCTACGTCATGGCAAAAAGTGGAGACGACAGGTGAAACATATCAGGCTCATCCGAGCTCTGTTTCGTACTGTACTACATCTCGACTGCCAACATGACGATAACACCCTTCGATCCGACTGTCCCTCTGTCAGAGGTGGACCGTTTGTATCGGAAGTTAAAAGATACACGGCTTCCCAAGCATGAGATCGTGCCTGGGGCAGGTGATGAGTATGGTGTGCCGCTAGCATGGGTCCACAAGCTGTATGACTATTGGTTAAACGAGTATGATTGGGCTGCTGTCCAGAAGCGGATATCATCGTGGAAACACTTTACGACGTCAATCGAAAATGTCAAGATCCACTTTGTGCATCAACCAGCCAGAAAGCCAGCCAAGAAGGTTGTGCCTCTGCTCCTCGTTCATGGCTGGCCAGGCAGCTGGTGGGAGTTCAACCGAGTCATCGATGATCTCACGAGCTCCGAGAAGGATGATGGCATTGTATTTGACGTCGTCGTGCCTAGTGTCCCTGGATACTGCTGGAGTGAAATTGAGAAACACCCCAAAGGCTGGACTTTGCAGGACACCGCACGAGTATTCGATAAGCTCATGCTTGAGCTTGGTCACACGGAATATGTTACCAGTGGAGGAGATTGGGGTCATTGGGTTGGTCACATATGCACTACTGATGAACACCACTGATCACATTGAAAGGTTGTGAGAGAGCTCGGAGCAAACTACTCTACGACATGCAAAGCCGTGCACACCAACATGTGTCCATCATTGCCACCAGTGCCAGAAGACCAATGGACCGAGCGCGAAACTAATGCTCAGCAAATGACAGACTGGTGGCTTGGCACGCCTGGCAACGAGAAACACATGGGATATGCTATTGAAATGCGCACACGACCGCAGACCATTGGCATAGCCTTCTCAGACAACCCCATCGGCATCATGTGCTTCGTCGGCGAGAAATACCACGAGCTCGTGGATCCAAAGTACCGCGATCTCTCGGACAAGCGATTCATGGATGACATCCTCACCACAGTGTGCCTGTACTTCTTCACCTCGCCATCAATCATGACGAGTATGCTATGCTACTACAACAACGTCCGGCATGAGGACTATGTCGAGTTCAACAGCAAATCGAAGAACTATATCAAGGCACCGTTCGGCTTTTCATCCTACCGCTGGGATATCACACCGACGAGTGAGAGAGCTGCGAAGACGACGGGAAACTGTCAGTGGTTCCGCGAGCGAGACTATGGTGGTCACTTCATCGCTCTTGAGCAACCGGCAGAGGTGGTGGAGGATCTGCGAGACTGCTTCACGAAGATATACAAGCAGTGAAGATGTCGCGAGCGGACGTCAGATGACCCAGACGTGCTATAGCCATCAAGCTCTTAATGCATACTTCGATTCGGACTTTGAATGCACCTGCCATCGTTCGCTGAACCTGATATGCATTGGTAAACTGTGGAACGCGGACAACCTAAGGTCTTCCAAGCGATCACTGTCTTTTGCCGACCTTTAATGTTGAACCTTGCCGAAGTGTTTCATCTCGATCCTGGGCTTGAATATAGCCGTTGCTGCATACCCCGCAACCGGGACGGCTATGCGGCTTCGACTTCGATTGGGTCCAGACATCATCGGCAGCGTTCCGATTCCAAACTTTACGACGTCTTGTTTCATCTTTCGCGTCATCTATATCGCTTCACTGCATCACCTCGAGAGGTTCAGGCACGCTTGCCAAAGAGTAGCTGAGAAGTGCGCGATAGCCTCTTTCCATTAAGCGGCCAGGAGACCTGCAGGCTGCAGGCTGCATCGCTGGAGCATCGTCGCATTCGCAATATCTCCTATCTTCGTTCTTGGCTTCTCGGAGTGCATATCTTTCGACTGCCTGGTATACCGAGCATTGACTGGACTGGGGAAGCTCGAGGGTCTTCTACCTGGAACAAGAGCAAAACATTTGTAAATATCTATCGGACGACATTTTGCACAAGTTAAACGCGGGCGTTCAACTCGAGGGGGCCAAGCCCGAGAGACCAAGTAGATGCCTAACTATTCACCTACTGGTACCGGCGCGGCAAGTTCCTTTGTGCCAGTGGCAGATGCCAATCCTGGTGCGCGCTATGCTGGAGTACCACTACTCGCCATGCCTGTCGGCATTGGCCCTTGCTTTGATGAAGAGCACTCTCACCAACCCATCGGTGCATGGGACGACAGCACCATGAATGCCAGTTATACTGGGAAACTCAGTGCCAATCTCTCGGCAGAAGCGCCTTGGCAGCCGAAGGACTTTTCAGACAAATACCTCTTTCCCACGCTGGCCAAGAACGAGCGACAACGATTGACAATGCTGTGGTACTACACTCGGGACATCGGACACGATCACGATCTCATGAAAAGACTACAAGAGAAGATCGATATTGTCAAAGACTACATGGGATGGGAGTTTGCAATCATGGGCATCATGTCAAATGACAGTTATACACGGATTGCGACATCTGGGCTGCCATTAGCAATGCTACCGCGACGCGAAACCACATGTGCACATACTATCAATCAAAAGGCAGGGGTAAGTGCGAATGCCCATGTACGGACTTTGATCAGCAGCTGATAGTGTTCTGCAGTCAGTATTCTGGATCGAAAACATGCAAGAGGATTGGCGCTTTAAAGAGTCTCCTCATGTAGCTATCGGCGGTCTTCGCAGCTACGCTGGCACACAACTCAGGTTCAGGACAGACGCTGGGGAAGACTTGGCTCTTGGCTCGCTATGCATAGCATCGAATGCCGCTCATGAGCCCCTGGTTGGTGCCAAGAAGGACGCGCTGGTGCACTTCGCCGCAATGTTTTCTGACGACCTCATCAATGGTGCCCGCATTAGTCGTCATCGAGCACGCCAGCATATGTCGGGAGTGATCGCCGAAATGCAAGCACGTGGCGCTGCAGCGGATATGGAAGATCATATCGTTGACGCCGTCAGAAGGCTATACCCGAGCGCTACAATTACGATACAAACACCCGACTCGGAAGTTATCCATGTCCGAGGACGCCACCCAGTGGCGTATCACGACATCACTGATGGGCTATGGGAAGACACCGAATATCTCGATACGCTAATCGCAGAACGCAATCACGAGAAGCTGGCGGCAGAGCAGACAATACGAGCAATAGTAGGCAAGTGTGAGCAAACACCTAATTCACGTTATCTTGTTGTGGATAGCATAGACGTGCATCTAGTGTTTGATGACATCGATGCGTGGTTCATTGAACGATGCGCGTTTATTCTGTCGACCGTGCTGCAGAAAAGAGTCCTCGATCATGCTCTCAGGGCACGAGAAACTTTTTTAAGGAGTATTACACATCAGCTAAGGACACCTGTACATGGTGTCTTAGCCACTTCAGAGCTACTGGCAGAAGAATTGGCGCTACGAGATGCGCTTGTACCTCTGGAAATAGCTCACAACACTGCCTACACTACTTCGCGGGAAAATGCTACCTCAATGTTATCGACGATAACCTCCAGCGGCCGCGAGCTCATGTCCACAATCAACAACATACTGAAGCTTAACAGGTGGAGTGATATGGACCATACTGATAAATTGAGGGTAGCAGCCTATAACCTTGACAATCTGGAGATTCATCTGTATGATGACATCACGGAGTCTTCGACAATCAGCGATTATGAGCACATCTCCCTGTTCTTTGACAACAGACTGCCGCGCGGCATTGTCAGCAGCATAGATTCTGACCTGCTTCGAGAGTGCCTAACCTGTCTAATACTCAACGCATTGATCTTTACAGCTCAAGGTAGCGTCCATGTGATATTGACTATGGAAGGAAATACTTTCCATGCAGACGTCATTGATACGGGTTGCGGCATCAAAGAGTCGGACCACAATCGCATTTTCGACGCCTATGAGAAAGGAGACAACAACACGCGTGGGGCAGGTCTTGGACTAACACTTGCTGCAAAACTTGCCTCGAAAATGAGAGGTGTTGTCGAATTAGTGTCGTCTGAAGTCGGCGCCGGGTCCCACTTCCGCGCCAGTTTCGTCCTTTCCGACATCACAGCACTTCCACAACACGACGGGGCATGCACGGGCTCTGACTTCTTACCAAAAGCCTACTTTCCACTAGCTTCCTCGACAAATTCTCCCTCGTTTCAACCCTTTGCCAATTTCCTGAATCATCGAGGCTTTGCCCTGGCGGAATCTCACAAAGACGCTTTCATTGTCATACAACATACTGACGACGTGGAGACCTTCCGCCAGCTTTTGACTACCACGTCATCCCAGCAAGTCATACTGTGCCTCGTCCCAGCTAGATCTTGTTGTACACTACTGGAGCAAGTTGCAAAAGAACGAAGCGTCATCTTTTGCCCTGGACCATTCTTCACGAGTCGACTCGATCAGCTCCTGTCACAGGCAAACGATGCCTGTAGGCTGTTGAAGACTCGTCCGTCCTTGCCCGAGGTTACCGAAAGCAATGAAACCACCGTAACAGTATCTGACATCGGCTCGCCATCCATGATAGCACCATCGATCATTCCCCAAATTCCGATTAAAAAGGATCCCGAGCGATTTGCAAACAGTCTCCCTTCGGTCTTGGTTGTCGACGACAATGCAATCAACCTACACATCCTGCGCGTGTTTTGCGAGAAACGTGGCATGCCGCACGTAACGGCAACAGACGGCCACAAAGCCACCGAAGCATATCAGTCGGCGCAGGACAAAGAACCCATCAATCTCATACTCATGGACCTGCAGATGCCCAACTGCGACGGCATTCAGGCCACCGAGCAGATCCGTGCTCTTGAAGCCAAAGCTGCCGTCATCAGCAACCGCAAACCCAGTGTCATTTTCATGGTAACAGGGCAAGACTCGCCCGATGATCGGCATCGCTCGGCTATGGCAGGTGCAGATGAGTTCTATGTCAAACCTGTGACTATCAAGACGCTTGATGTTGCGATCAAGCGATACTTCAAACTGTTCAAACCTGGTGTGGGGAATGAGAAGCTAAAGCAGGACCGCCGGAGCTCGTCTGTGGAGTCGTCGAGGCAAGCAGGCGAGCAAGACTCCGGAGATGACAAAGCCGAACAGAATGTTGGGTAAAGGCGTGACCACGATCCGTCGGAAGTGCGAAAGCCAAGCGTGGAATTCTAGACGAGAAGAAGCGCACCATTCGACAATTGAGATGACCGGCTGGATATGCAGGCGACCAGTCTCTGCACAACTTCCCACGACATGCTCCGCGGCGAACTACGTCGATTGTCGCAAGTAAAGTGCACTGGTCAATGCCCTCGCATGTGGCAGTGGGCTTGACCACATTCGCTGGACACAATTCTGCAGAGTATATTTGTGGCCTTTTCTAATACCTGCACGCCGCTCAGGCCGCCGGTTTGATCGCCACTGTAGTTGGACTTGCGCCCAAGGCATGCCAATACAACTTCCACACCACGACCTTCGACGACGCCGTGGCTCTCGCAGGCACCTTCACGGACCTCGTCCTCGGCACACTCCAAGACGTCCAGCTGTAAGCAGCCATGCACGGCGACCTTCCCATCGACCCTGCCGTCGGCTCCGTCATCGGCAACGAAGGCGAACAGGAGGGTTCCTCCGCCTCCTCCAGCATAAACGTCCCCCATCAGCGCCGCTGCTCACCGGATCTGCTCGCGCTTTGGCTTAGCCGGCGCTCAATCAAGCGTTTATCGTTCTCGGGTCTTGCGGCGCTGACATCACCGCCCTCGTCAATTTGACGATCCTGGAATCGGTTTCGGTCGACCCCGCTGGCATGCAGCCCAGTGCGAAGGATGTGGTCGTACATTGAATCTTCACCTGCATCGACGCCTCCACCGCATACTCCACCTCCGTATTTGGTGCCACAGCTGTCAAGCTCCGCGTGTACCCCACACAGGTCAGCAAAATTATCAAGAGTGCCTTCGAGCGCATATCGTTATCGGTGCAATGGCCCGGGACTGCTATCAAAGCCAGGGCCGTGAGACTTGGCCGTGCTGTGGTCAAGCGCTTTGAGCCTCGCCGGTCACATAACCATGCGAGAAAGGGTTTCAGAAAGCCGGAAATGTAAGCCGTGACCATCATGAGGCTGCTGGGGAAGGCGCCCCGCGAGAAGATGTTGAAGAGGTGGACGTGGAGGGAGGCGTTGAGGGCAGAGTAGACTGATTGGAACATTAGGGTGGCGAAGAGGGTGGTGCTGAGGCGAGGGGATAGAAGCAGACGGAGAAGGGTGGGAAGGGCGATGCGAGGGGGGAAAGGTGGTTGAGCTGAGATTTAGCCGCTCGGACTGTTGTAGCTGGTTCTTTCGGTATCGTCGAGGACGGGGAGCTCGATGATAGTGACATCGCACAATATCTTGTCGGGATCAGATGAAGACGTGAGGAGCGAGGGGACCGGAGATGCCTTCGTATACACGATCATCGTAGATTGCTTGTGCCCAGCTGCCTCGCAACCTTCGTCGAGGCCAATCTTGTCATTGTCTTTAGCCCCAGCAGCTGCGTCAATGAGTCGAAGCCATAGAGTAGCCTCAGCAGCAATCAGGCCAAATCAGAGATACCACATTGGCCGAAAACCAGTTCGCTCAAAGATCAATTCTCCTAAAAAGAACGCAGCAATGTTTGCAGCGCAGCCGACAAAAGTCAGATAACCCATGTACACGCCTGCGCTCTTTTTGCCAACCCGCTGCGCCAGTCTAGTACGAGGCAAGGTTTGGTTCATTGCCGTAGGGGCTCCCTGGAAAATTTGGACCATTAGGAGGACTGGAGTCGACGTGCCGGTGCAGAGACAGGCTATAGCTGTTACGAGGGCGGCGAGGCCGATCAGGATGCACAACTAGCGGTCCTCATGGCATTTAGAAGCGTAGTCGCCGATGTATTCACTGACCGCTATGGAGAAGAACGATCAGAAGGCAGCCTGAGTAGAGTTTAGAATGGGCGCTGTCAGTATTGTGGCTTGGCGAAGTCCTACCAATTCGACTGGTCATCTAGTCATCTGGCAGATACCTACAGGATATATATAGCTCCAAAGCTTCCAGTAGGGGTGACCAGAGCTGAAAAGTCCTTACGCGCGTGCTATTCTCGCAACCAGATACCGTATATAGTCTAAACTGAACGAATATGCACTCCGCCAACCCCTTTGCAGTTGGAGTTATTGGCAGAGACATGCCATGCGAGGAATCCGAGGCATTATCTCGAAGCATACAGATGCTCGGGGAGATGTCACAGAGCTGATTCCTCGGCTACAGTCACGGTCACATAGGAGTTTGGCTGCCCAACTCTGGATGCTGTCCTAAAATCATCACCAGCCTGAATGTTATTCGAACGTTATTGAGCATTGATACGCTCTGCAAATGAAACAGGAAAATGTACGGGATCTCACATGAGCCTGAGGGCACCCTTGCAAGGAGATTGCACTCAAGAGAGATGGATCCACTTCACTTCGAGTGTTGCGGTTGTAGTGCAGTACCTCAGCTACAAAAAGCTTCAGCTGCAAAGTAAATGTACAACTCAGCTATCCACGACCCAGCTGATCAGATTGGTGCGTATCTTGCGAAGCTCCCGGCCGGGGCGTGTAATGCACAGCCCAGCTTACAGAGCTGTTACGCGCACGTAATCCTAGTCACAGAGAGTGAGTGAGGTGTGAAAGGTGAGAGGAAGCAGGAGGACAGTATTGAAGGGCTTCTTGAAGGGCTAACCTGAAATGGAAGGTCTCGATCTGTACGTAAATAACATACGTCGAGCCTCTATGAATACAACATTCAACACATAAATCACTTATCATCATGGCACCCAACTCACGAATCATACTGACCCGTCATGCTCAAGCCGAGCACAACGTCGACCTTGATTACACCAGTACGTTATAGCAATGAGCTGGCATTTGCCGTAATACTGACTCTTCTTCAGTACCCGACGCTCCTTTGACCCCCTTGGGCAAGAAGCAAGCCGCCTCACTAGCACCTCAAGTCCGCAAGCTTGCCGGCGAGGTAGATCTCGTCGTCACATCTCCCCTCCAGCGAACTCTGCAGACCACAAAGCTCGGCTGGGGCGAAGCAGTGCAGCGTCTTGGCATTCAAAACGTCATCTGCTTGCCTCAAGCCCAGGAATGCAACGGTCATCCTTGTGCGTGAGGGCGTCGTATTTCAACCAGTTGACCGACCGATGTATTAACCACTACACAGGCGACACGGGCTCCTCACGTGAAAAGCTCGAGGCAAACCCCGAATTCGCCGGCTTCGACTTCTCCCAGCTGCCACCGGATTGGACGAGCAAGCAAGGCTTCTGGGCGCCCGATCGTGCTTCACTAGCCAACAGAGCGCGGTGGGTTCGCCAGTGGCTACGAGACCGTCCAGAGCAGGATATCGTGCTAATTGCGCACGGTGACATCCTGCGCAACATCACTGCGGGGCCGAATGGGCCGAGTGGATATGACTGGAAAAATGCAGAGGTGCGCATCTTTCATTTCGATGAGAAGTCGCTGAAGACGGAGGATTGCTTCCTCGATGAGGAGGGTGTGGTTGCGGCTGCGGGCGGGTATGCGCCGACGAGTACGGAGATGGATATCAAGGAGGAGCACAGAGTTTGAGGGGTTTGGGTACTTGAAGATTCGGTGGTAGCGAACACTTGATCATGATACGTTTCACATACGAGCAGATAGATAGAGATAGACTATACAGATAGCAGAATCCGAGCGATGCATGCACAGCAGCTCGAGGGTAACCAAGGAATTGCGGATCTCAGATCCTCCTGGTGCACAAATCCCAGCACCTGCCAGAGCGATAAACATCCTGCAACTCACAGGCCGTATACGCTTGGAAGCCATCAGACCAAAACCTTCAGTACTCGGCATCAGACACTACTTTCTGCCGCAGCCTCACATGCAAGCCTTTCTGCATGACAAACCACCAACACACTTCTTCTAGTTCCTCATCTGAATTGACCAACTCCACGTCAAAGTGCATGAACAAGGTAGGAATGAGCTTCGACATCTCCATCCAGCTGATATTCCTGCCAATGCACGACCTCGCTCCGGCTCCAAACGCAAAGAAAAAGCGCTTCATATCTCCAGTGTCAGCACCAAGCCATCTTTCGGGTCTGAACACGTCTACGTCTTCCCCGAAGATGCTCTTTAAGCGATGAACAACCCACGGGTTGGCTCCAATGATGGTCCCAGCAGGAATGTATACACCATTGACTGAAAGGCCTCCTTCTGGCACGACACGAGGAAGACTCATGCCGACTGCTGGATGCAGACGAAGGGCCTCGTACAAGCATGCCTGCAAATATGGCATGTCGTCCGCTTCTGCCAATTGGACAGGGTCGCTCAGCTTGCCTTGAGACCGAGCAGATTGGATCTCGTCAAGTAGACGCTGCTTGGCCGCTGGGTTCTGTAAGAGATAAAAGACCGTCGCACGAATGGAAATGGCGGTGGTGTCGCTGCCTGCTGAGATATTACTAGTAGCCATGGACACTAACGCAGCATAGTCGAATTGCTCAGGCTTCTCGACATGCACGGATAATAGCTCGGCGAGGAGATCCTTGCGATCCGAGCCACGATCTTTCCTACTCTCAACTTCCTTCATGGCCAAGTCTCGGATCGAACCATGGCGGTTGTTGGCAGCAACTCGGTTACCAATCCATGGGGTCAAGTAGTCATTCAGCCAGAAGAGCCAGGGCACTTGACCTATCCATGCCGCCGAATGGAGGAGACGCTCAATAGCATGAAAAGTGCCGTCGTCTTTACCCATTTGCAGGAAACCGAAGCTTCGTGAAAAGGTTATCTCACCAATGATATCTGTGAAGAGTCAAATAAGTATGTACGAAAGTTATGCCTGCAAGGTCTTTTCCAAATCAAGACACTCACCAAAGGCGTACAGCTGCACCCACATCCCAAGGTTAACTTGACCCTTCGCCTCCGCCATTTTGTCAAGAAAGACTTTGATGGTGTCATCAACGTACTGCTCCAGATCGTGCAGCGAGGTCATAGAGTATGCACGACTGACAAGAGCACGCTGTCTCCCGTGCACCTTGTCGTCCCTTCCACCGAAGAGATCAAATTTCCGATGACCTTGCCAAACACTATACCAGTCCGACTTGGCATACTTGCTTCCCGCGCCGTAGACTGTCTTGATGGTATGCGGATCACAGATGCTGACCTCGTTGTGCGCAACACGAACTAGACTTCCATATTTTGCGTGCATGGCAATCATCGTCCTGTGCATATCACCGGCATGGGAGTGCTTGATCAGCCAGAAGCGGGAGAAGCTCGCTGTAAAAGGACCTGGCACATTTGCAAGTGGATGCAAAGTACGACAATATATCGCGAACAGGCAAAGACATGCAAGCCCGATTGCTAGCAAACTGGCGAAGAACAAGATGGGACTTCCCAGGCTGTAGTCATGCAAGTAAATCATATTTGTAGTGATGTGAGGACGACAACCAAACTTGCGGAGGAGGATGTGATTCTGCTAGACTCACGAGACTCTCAAAGCCTGTTGATAGTAGTAGTATACTAGCTTGAGCTATAAAGGATGACGTATCAGCCGAGGATGCCGCTACTCCGCAAGGTCACTTTATTACCCCGCACATAAAACCTATGTTGCCAATGCCTCGGGTCGTAATGAAACAAAGGGTCCAGTCCATGGATGGTTGGATGAAACAGTCCGTCTTTCCTCCGCCTCGTTTGTTCCTCGTTCACCGTCTCCGCATAGGTTGACGTG
>Ga0268250_10000200_pt1 | contig 30216 bp, 29 predicted proteins | sample AgamicAsSfe_FD_200448 | JGI IMG/M metagenome (GOLD analysis project Ga0268250, IMG submission 200448) | Agave microbial communities from Guanajuato, Mexico - As.Sf.e (v2) (version 2) | ecosystem: Host-associated > Plants > Phyllosphere > Phylloplane/Leaf | place: Guanajuato, Mexico | collected...
GAGACAGGGCGTATGGTGTGTTTTTGAGGAGTACAAGGGGAGTGGATAAGAAGAGGACGTGAGTGAGTAGGCGAGATTTGGGATGGAATAGGTGGGTAGAAATAGTTTTCTTGTTGGTATTTCAGAAATCTTCTCCGTCATCTTGGTCGGCTATTGTAGCTTTTTCGTGCCAATCGTCAGTCATAACCGATCCTTCTTCCCCCCTGCTAATGCCAATCCATATCAGAAGCCATACTCCCTAATCCCTTAGCCATGTACACGAATCAACACCCGACAATAACCCTTCCATCCTCTTCACTTCAGTCCGAATCCCTCACTCTCGCTCACCGCCCTCCACACCTTCTCCGCTAATTCCATCTTACTCCTATACTTATACAACATCAACAAATTAAAGCACGTCCTCGCAATCGGATACCTCCTGTAGTCCTTCCCGGCAAACCCAATCTTAATAACCAGACTCGCCGCACCCAGCGCCGGAATCCGATCACTTCCCGTAATGAACCCCAATATCCTCCTTTGGCTCTTCGGATCCATGTCCTCGAAGAATTCCCAAAACCACTGGATCAGATTGACTTCCTTAAGGGGGTCAGCGACGGGGATCTGCCCGCGGCGCCAGTTGTCGTAGACGGCGACGGCTTTAAGGGCTTGGACGTCGAGGCGTTCGTCGGAGCCGCGAACGAGGAGCTCGATCTCTTCGGGCTGGAAGAGCGAGAGGGCGTTGCCGCTGCAGACGGTGAAGAAGCCACGCTTGAAGGGCTCGAACTGGCGGGAGACGGAGGTGTCGAGCAGGTATCGGGTGTAGAGGCTGACGAACTCTTGGCGGTTGGCATTTGTCACGGGGCGGACTTTGGAGTCCCGCGAGAGGGGAACCTGTTCTTTCGTGTCGTAGTTGTCGACTTCGGCGACGAAGTCTAGGGAGAGATCTTCGACGTTGCCAGCGTAGGCGAGGAGGTGGCGCAGACCCCGAGCCAGGCCGGGGCGTATTTCTGCAAGGTCGTCTAATGTATATTGTATGGATGTTCGGCTGAAAGGTGTAGGGGCCTGTGTTGAAGATGCCGTGGGACCAGCTGCAAGTAGTTTCTTGAATACGAAAGGTGGCAGTGCGATGTCAAGTATCGCTGAATTGTATATAGCCAGACCGAGTAATGCTCCCATAAGGAAGTAGTGATCCGATGTCTCAAAAGAGCGGGGATTGAAGTAGCAGAAGGGCGATTCGTCATCGTGTACGAAGAGACCTGGGTATAAGTCAGAAACTGTCGCCACACTGCTCTCGTTCTCCTAGCACTTACCATATCGTGTATCGAATATCTCCCTGACGAGAAGCAGGAACCATTCCTTCCTCAAACCGCCAGCATCGACGCCCTCTTCACCCACAAACTCTATTCGTAGGCCTTTCTTGATCTCATCTGCGCCTTGACCAACAACCTCACTGATTCCCCTCAACGAGTCATCAGCAAGACAGTCACGTCTGACCTTAAGTGTGCAGTGCCTCTCAGTAATTCTGTTCCTCAGAACACTGTCAAAGAATGCTTCCCTTTCTTTCAGGTCCATTTGGCGTTTTGCATCATACTCCATGATCCTGATCTTTGAGCCAATGGATAGGAAAAAGGGATATTGACAGAAAGCAAACCTGTCCCTTGCAGACTCCCACATCATGAAATCGGCGACCATATCCGCACGATCAGCCGATGAATTATAAAAGTCGGATATAGACATCAGTTGACCTTCATGCTTGATATTGCGACGTGATATAGCATTCGGATCTAGATCTTGGGCATCCAGTGGACTTGTACGTTCTCCATTGAATTGTTGATTAGCAGAGAATAGTAGAGACATTATACGTGCAGCTGCTTTAATCTGCCAGTCGATGCTGTAGGCTGGGAATCCTGCTTCTTTATCTGCAGGTTTTACCTGTGGCTTCAAACCTAGGGCAGAATGCAGTACTGCAGATGTTGCTGCATTTGTGTCACCAAGTCCTGGTATCATACTAGCAGATGTCGACGTGTTATGACTGTTGCTGCGTTTACGGCTATGTTGCCGCTCAAGCCGATGATTCATAAACGCCTGTATAAGCCCAACCAACTCTTTCAACTGTATCTCGCTATATCGAGCGAGCCAAGCAAGTAGATGTCGATGGCAGTCATTCGAGAGGTTGGACAGAAGTCCAAGTAAGCGCTTCACAATGCCGAATGCGTTGCCCTGTTCCCAAACACCCGCCGTGCGCCTTTTGTTTGGAGGAGCCTGATTCGTGCTTCCATCCTGATATACCAAGGTTGGCGCGTTTGTTGTCTCCGCAATATGCGCAGACAGTGGAGAGATGATGGTAGGATACAGTAGCGGATTTGCAAGCAGGATGAGGAGGAATCGGGCATCAGCTGGGGTCTTCAGCGGACGTCCAGGACGTCTAAGTAGACCTTCTGATACTTTTAATACTGTCCTGTGAACGTGCTCACGAGCTTGTGCAAAAACCTCACTCGTGGCGCCTCGGGCAGTTTGTGTAAGACCTGTCGTATCAGGCAGTTGTGCTTCCCAGTCTAGTCCAGCAAGAAGGACGAGTCTATACCAAGCATTCACCTCGTCCCAATTGATTCGAGGTGTCTTGATGTTCACCAGATCGCTGACTCTCGGTTGAGCTTGGGTCTGTCGAGTCTTAGAGGCCTCAAGATTTTCCTCCTCACCAGTCCACCATAATGCGTTCTCGCCGATATTTCCAAGCAGGAGTGTCTTGGCATCAACTTCTGAAATGGCCGTCTCGACCAAAGTAGTTGGCGGAAGTGTGGTTGCTGCAGGTCGAGCAGGGACTGCCGATAAATTGCTTACATTCGAGCTAGCAGCACGCAATCTAGGCCGACCAGCAAGAAAAGCACAGTTCAGATTATCATACGAACCAAATGTGCGTATGATATAGTCCTCGAGTGGCTTGAAGATAGCTTTTGCTGCAACATAGTCCTGACTAGGATCTTCGAAGAATGATTCAGGTTCTTCACGCGGTGTATACATGATTTGGGGCGATGGTGTTCCCGTATTTTGCATGCCCATACTTGCTGAGCGTATGGGCATAGGCAACTGACCTGGTCCAGCTCGTGGAGGAGAGCGATGTGATTCCAGCCCTGGAGCGGGAGCGCTTTGCTGCGCTGTCTGCGGAGCCTGTGGTCGGCCTCCACTGTTGCATTCGCCTGAAGCTGCGCGAGATCCTGATGGAACAGTATTAAGCGGTGGCCGATTGGGCTGTGGTGCATTCAGTGGCTGTGATGACTGCGAGAAAGGACCATTGAGTGGCGGCGGCGATCGAAAAGGGAACGAATGCTGTCTCCTGGGTGGTGGCTGCCCAGTGCCCGACCCAGCTGCTCTCCCTTGAGCTTGTAGAGGTGGTGTCGGACGTGGTCCATTGCTATTCGAGGGCCTCCTTGGTGGCATGCCCACAACTGGGGAAGCGTGTGTCATATTCTGTGCGCGCAGATACCCAGCGATGCAACGGTCTATGATCTTCTTCGTCTCCTCAACTGTGATCGTGTCTGTTGAAGTGGTCAACATGAGTCAGGATACTGATAATCCGGCGCATGCTCTTTACCTTGTCCCACGTCTCGCATTGGTCTACTCTCGAGATCATTCACCATTATACAAGCAGCACACCTGAACTGGAGTACGCCTCGTGGGTGGGTCAGCTTTGTGCTGCATGTTGCGCATCTTCCTGTAGTTGTGTCTCCTTCTTCCCGCCTCTTCATGCTGCCCATCTTTCGGGGTGAGATCGACTCGGCATCGAAGATATCAGGGAGCGCTTGAGGACTCGGCCGGCCAACGAGAGGTACGGAGTTCTTTCTACTATTCCTGAACATGCCCGCGGTGTCTGGCTGGATGAGCGAGTGTGCTGGCTGGCGGCCGGGAAACTTGAGGGAGGAGGCAGGGTACTGAAACTAGATCCTATAGGTTGCTTCTTCGCGAAAGGTCTGGGTCGGGTGCTGGTCCGCTGCTGCGGGTCTTGATATGTTTACAGGCTGTTGCTGGTCTTCCCAGTGCGGGGCAAGAAGTGGCGGTCTCGGCTTCGTGGCGCTGCTAGGACATGAGGGTATGTCTCATCCTGCGTGAGCATTGGAGGCGTCAATGCGAGAGGAAAGGACGTTGGCGATATCAGCGAATGTTGCGCACGCGACACAGCAGGGAAGCTGTGGTGGTTTCAGCGACTCGGCGTTGAAACACCTCCGCACCTGAAACGGCAAGGACCAAGCACGCTCACTTGAAATTCTATAACGTAAAGCATATGGCTTCATGATACAGCCAGAGCATTATAGATACAATGATAGCAGACATTCATTCTGGACAGATGCGTACAATTATATGTCACAGTCAGAGCATTGTCATTATCATATTATAGCGCAGATACGAAGTAACCCTTCAGATCGCATCCTCTCTACTTCTTCCCCGCGTGGAACCTCCCTACTTGCCCTCCACCTGCAACCCCTCCTCCTCCTCCCACCTAATCTTCCCCTTACTAACATCCGGATAAACATCAAACCTCCTCTGTCCATAAATCGGGATCCCCTTCCTCGTCTCCTCAATCTTCTCATTCGTCAACTCCGCATACACCACCCCCTCCTTCTCATCTGCCTCAACCACAATTTCCGCATTCGGATTCACCACCATACTGTGTCCCCACGCATTATACGTAGCCTCCATATCCCGTGCGGGGCTGCATAGACCGACATACACCTGGTTGTCCATGGCTCGCGCACGGGCTTGCAGCTCCCAGTGGAGCTTGCCCGTGGTGAGGTTGAAGGCGCCGGGGTAGAGGAGGAGGAAGGCGCCGGAGCGGGCGGCGATGGTGGCGAGTTCGGGGAAGCGGATGTCGTAGCAGATGGCGAGGCCGATGCGGCCGTACTCGGGTAGGTCGATTAATGTTACCTTGTTCCCCGGTGACAGCACTTCGCTCTCATGAAATGAAATCTTTCCAGGAATGTCGATGTCGAAAAGGTGCACCTTCCTATGTGTCGCGAGCAGCTTTCCCTCCGGGTCGAAGGTCAACGAGGTGTTGTAGTATTTCTTGCTGTCCGTCTCATATTCCGGGATACTGCCGCCCACGAGATATGCTTTTGCTTCTGCTGCGAGCTTGGAGAGGGCGTGAAAGGTCTCGGATTGTGACTCGGATGGCGGTGATGGTAGTAAGGTCTCTGCGTATTTCGGGAAGAACTGTGTGCCGTAAGGTGAATTGAAGCATTCTGGGAGGACTATGATCTTGGCACCGGCGCGGGAGGCTTCGAGGACTTTGGAACGTGCAGAGGCGAGGTTGTCCTTCTTTGAGGCGCCGGTGGCAAGCTGAACGAGAGCAAGCTTGACGCTTTGCTTGAGGAGTTTCGAGGTCATTTTGGTCATTTTGGTAGGGAAAGAGGTGTTTCAGGTGTGGTAGTGTTTCAGCTTGCCAATGATCATTGATAAAGGCTCGGGCTCGCTTCGGGTTGACATTGTCCGAGCTGCCTTTAGTCATCTTGACTATGACCGAAATCTACATAGTATTCGCATCGATCGCACGAGGTAGCCTCTGAACAACAAGACTTTCCCCCATGGACGACTACATTCCCCTCCCCCTCCCCATCCTTCCCAAAACATGGCCGACCCGCCGCGACCCCTCCACAAAAGCGACCCTCCTCATCTCTATCCGCCGCGAATACCTCCAGCCCTCCTTCATAAACGCCGCACTAGACTCCTCAGATATGGGCTGGGCCACAGCCCTCCCTCCTGCGGCTCTGCACACCATGCTCAACACCAGCCTCGTCCTCGGCCTCTACACAAACGCCCAGTCCGCGGACTCAATATACGGCGAGCTGACTCAAATCGGAATGGCGCGCCTGATTACGGATTATACGGCGTGTGCGTACCTTACGGACGTGTTTGTGGCACGGGAGCACAGAGGGAAAGGGCTGGCGAAGTGGTTGGTCGAATGTTGTAGGGAGGTGCTGGATGGGTTCGCGGAGAGCACTGGCGGAAGCTTCAGGAGGACGCTGTTGTTGAGTGGGGATGAGGCGTTCGGAGTGCCGTTTTATGGGAAGCTGTTGGGCGCGGAGGTGCATGATCAGAAGTCGGGCGTGGTCATTATGTCGACGAAGCCGACGAATGGGTATGGGGCCCATGCGAAGGAGGAAAAGGAGGATCCAAAGACAGATACAAAGAAGGCAGAATCACAGAAAGCTTGAGTCTTCGAGAAGCTTAGTTCTTCACGTCATGCCTGCTCGAAAGCATCATTCAGCCAGTCCACGAACAACTCGCCCAGCCTTTCCGGACTCAGACCGCCCCTACCATCGGATACCTGCCCCATCACCATACCCATACCGCCCATCTGCTGGCGGTGCAGCGCAATGAACTGTCTGCGCATCCTCTGCAACGCCGGTACACTTATCGCGTTCATCGGTAGATGCACCTCCACTTTCTTACTCTTCCCTGTAGCTGCTTCAACACTACTGCTATTCCCAGCCATAGCAAGCTCAGCAAGGTCAACTGCCACGACTCCTCCGCCCTCTCCAGCATGCTCCAGACCATACGCTTGCACCTTCGCGAGCACCGCCTGCGTCACGCGATCAAGGACGTACAGATGCCCTGGCGCACTTGCAGGTGTAAGCACAGTTGCCTGGTTCGGTTTGATGACCCTACGCGCTCCATCCTTGTCCTTAGGCTCTACCATCTCTTCCCACAAGCGCGCTAGTGGAGGCGTTGGATCTGACCAGGGTACAGTGAACAGAGGGCTATCCCAGCGCGTCAACGGATTCGGCTCTTCGAAGCGCATGACAAGCTCTGCGTGTATCTGAGTATCATAGGGGTCAGAGGTGCCGGATCCAGAGATCTGGGCAGAGGTGTCAGGCTGCTGTGCCAGATTCTTGTCGTTCAGCACTGTAGCCTCCTCCCCCGTAGTCCCGACGTGCACTACGCAACTGGGTGTCCCCATATTCTTAGCTTCGCAGTGAAGCTGGTATCGCCAGCCTTTTATGTAGTTCCCGCTATCCAATACCACAACATCATCGCGCCCTAGTGCCCGCTTGACGGCCGAGTAGAGTGTAGCACGAGCATCTTTCTCTGCTCGAGCAGTTCCATACACGGATCTTGGTAATGAGAGGGTATGGTCGGAGATGTGATGTATGCGGACTTTACGTGACGTTTTTGGACGTGTCTGTGTCTGTGCGGTATCTCGAGCTGCTCCTGGTCTCGGAAGACCTGCCTGTGACTCTTGCCTGAGTACCGTGTTGGAGGGCGCAGTTGGTCTATCTATTCGCGAAAGAGCGGCCTCTGTCAGACCTGATACGCTTGTTCCGGTTCTCGCATTACTGGATATATCCAAGTCGCGGAGAGATGTCGTCACTTGGGACGGATCGTCGTTGTCGACATCTTCGCCGCGTGACCTGCGTTCAAAGTAATCGACGATCTGTATTGCTCGATATGTCTTGCCAGAGCTGGGATGACCGCAGATTACGATTAGCTAATTGGTCACGGATGAGCATAGCGCTTGCTCGGAAGTGAGGAATAGCTTACAGGCATTATAGACAGGGGAAGAAGGATATGGTGGTGTTGTGAATAGAGGATAAAAAAGTGTTTCGAGACGAGAGGGAGGTGATGGTGGCATGTGATTCTGGAGATGAAACAGCTTCCAGGTTTAAAGTTTCACATCAACTTCACCATCTTGGTCGAACCACACGCTGCCCTAGTCTTCTAATCACCTTCATTGCACATCAAGCATTACGGGTCACTCTGTGAAGACGCACGACAATCAAGTAGCATGAGCCTGGCATTGCTATCTTCAAGCTTTAAATAACATATCCGCTGCCATCACCAACATGACTTGCTCAACAAGACCAACAACATCCCAAGTATAGCCAAAAGACAAAAGAAAGAAAGATTGCATGAAAATTCCAAAGAGTACCCATCAGATTCGTCCAACATCGCGAACTTGACACATGACCGACGTAAATGTTTTCTCATTGCCTTCAAACGCCTGGGTATCAAGCCAAGGAGATCAGGCCGTAGCACCGTACAAAGATAATGGGATATCTTGCTCATGAGGTGGAAAGATAGGAGGGTGGTTGAACGTGTCGAAGGTGGCTTTCTCCGGAAGGAGTAGGTTACCTGGACTATGAGAAGACGTAGGTAAGTGTGCCGGACGCTGCGGAGACCTGGCAAAGATGTCAGTGCTTGTCGACAGCATGGTAAGGGTAAAGAGGTACTCACAGTGCAGCCAGTCGTTGGCGAGCAGTTCTCGTAGTTGGCACCACTGCAGTATTGACCGTTGCTGTACTTGCAGTTGCCAATCATGTTGTCACCAACAAGCTCGATCGTGAAGTCAAGCTTGGCGTTGGTGGTAGGTGCGTTCTGGAAGATTGAGAGCCATGCCATTCCGTTGCTGTATCCGACACCAAGGTTAAGAGGCGCGTAGTTGCCAAGATTGCCACTCGGGCTACCCCATTGGCAGCCATCGGAGACGGATGTACCAGCAGGGTTGACGTAGTACTGGGCAGAGGTACCCTTTCCTTGCCATTGGTAGTAGTCCTCGGATGAAGGCATGGTAAGGTTCTGCGTGGTGCCTGGCTGAGAGTCAAGGGGGACAGTCTCGCCCTCCGTACCGGGGTAGTCAGTACGGCAGACGGCAGCCTGCTGGCTCATGGTGTTCTGAACGAGGACAGTAACTTCCTGCGAACCAGGAATGCAAAGGTTGTTCGACAAGGCCGCGTTGGTGAGGTGGAGCACGCCGTTCTGGCAAAGAAGACCACCAACGGATTGACCGGTGGAGCCTTGCATTGAAGGCCATTGCGACTTCTGGTAGCCAGGAGGGCAAGCATACGAGCAGTAAGCACCTTCGCTGCAGCAGTTGGCACCTGAGCAAGTACCACTGGTGGCAGTCTCGATATCGGAGAAACCAGCAGCAAGCTGAGAACCGGGGCTCTGGACACCAGTCCAGCCACCGAGGCCCACCCAGTCGACGTTGATTGCGCCGTATTGAGACGGGAACGAGGAGCAGGAGATCTGTCCGTTGGGAAAAGGAGAGTTGACACCGTTGCCGCTGCTGACGAAGGTGGAAGATGTCTGTGCCGGTGCTGGAGCTGCTGATGTGGCGACGTGCTTTGGAGCACTGTACGATGCGCTGGTGGATGCGACACTGTGCGAGGTCGAGAGAGGACCGCCGTGTTGCTGAACAAGGTTCTGAACAACCGGCGCAGAAGCGACAGGCGCGACGCTGCTACTGCTGCTGGCGACGCTGATGACAACACTGCTGCTCGTGGGGCCAGGAGCAACTGAAGCAGATGACGATGATGATGCTTCAACGAGCTCGCCGCCAGAAGAAGTCACGAAGGTGCCGTTGTTGATGCCTTCCTGGCACTCATCGTAATCGATGGTCATGCCTTCGAAGTTGCAAACGTATACCGTCTCGGGAACGTCAATGGTGACAACATCCTGGGGCTCGGGAACAGGAGAGCGCTTCTGCGCGTGTTGGTGGTGGTGGTGGCGGTGAGGTTGTGCGGAAGCGACGACGCCTGCAGTGGCGGAAATGACGCCAGCTATTGTGAGAAACTTCATCCTGCCAGAGGTTGATGATTGATGCTTGCTTGAGGAATGTTATACGTCTCTCAAAGACGATGCTGGTAGTTCTTGTTGGAAATGATGACGGGATAGATGCTGGCTGTCTGGTCAGTTGCTGGGTTCACCATGATGCGCAGGTAGCGCAGAATCGTTCCAGGCATACTTAAGAGCTTTGAATTCCTTGACTTTCTTTTGGCTATACAGTTGTTTGTTGTAAAGAGCGTGTTTGTGTTAAGGAGGGAACGAGGGCCTAAGCTGCCTCTGAACAGTTGAAAATATGTTTGGGGTAGCACCGGCTAGCAGTGATGAGAGCAACAGACGCAGTAACTATAGGTGGCGACGACGAGGACAGGCAAGAGAAGAAGACTTGAAGAAATGCGAGATGGGGTCTCAGGCCCTTCTTGTGGCTTGGCTACCCACCGTTTGATCAAATTCAGGACGCGTTTCATCGCTCCAGCAACGGCTGTTAAGTCGCTTTTGCCAATCTCGAGACCTCGTATTCATGTGATTGCGATTGGGAATCGTCTTAGTCCACACTTTTCATGACAAGGTGGTACATGTCTTACAGACTTACAGTGTGTGCTTCATGAGCCGACAACGTGCCCCCGATGTGATCAACCTTCGTCCCGACTTCGGATCGGGGTGAAACACATCCTTATCACTATGACCACTATGGGATGGGACTGTCGTCTGGTATACTGTATCATACCGTCTGAGCAGGATACACTTCGGGTGACGAAGCCGATTGACCTTAAACCCTTGACTACTACTGGAAACATGGCAGTGCCGTGGCGTTGTTGTCTTTTAGCCACGCCAGACCGTCATGTTGACTTTCGTGCAACATCACCCAATTGCAAACATAATCAATCGACCTTGTTGGGATTGACCTCAGTTGTCCATGAATAGGTGTGCCTTGGTCCTTGGTCAATCTACGTGTGAAGCGGTCCGAAGGAGAGGGTCCTGATAGCAAGGTCAAGATCTAATCTGCAGCCACTTCTCTGCGGTGGCCTTCGATGACCTGTGTGCAGGTGTACGGAAAGTGCCATTGCCTCGACATTTCGAGCTGTACCGCAGAAGCCAGTCGCCACGGCATGGTCAAGAGCTGATAAAGCTATGCGCGAGGAGTGCCCTGACAGTATTGTGCCACTGTTTTCCATAGCTTACCCTTCTATCTGTTTTTTGGAAGTTTATGTTTACAAAACATCGCCGATTCGTATCTCCAAGGCACGCGCCGGAAACCACATGACGTACACAGACATTCTGACCTCACCTTATACTCGCGTTACTCTCCGATGTGAAATGAACAGTAGCGTAGTCGAGCCTGGAACGAAACAAGCTTTTGCACAGCGTGTGCATCGCTGTGCTGTGCTGATACTGTGAGTGGGACGCAGATGAACACGATACAGTCTAGATCTGCCGGCATGGCACCAGGCACGCCATACACGTACATATCACACCTGCACAGTCTAGATACACCTCGGGGAGAGTGCCGTAGGATTTTGTCAGATGCTGTATTGCGAGAAGAGGGAAAGTGAACACCTGAGTCTGGCGAGTACGATGTCTAAGAAGGTTCGGGGGAAGTGCCATAGGTAGCGTTTCCGCTCAACCTCAACCATGATGCACCGTCGTATATTGCCGGGTAACGAAAAGAAGAAGTGCGAACATTTGAAGCCTGCAATCAGAAAGTCTAGGACGGCTTCGGGAGGAATGCTGTAAGTAGAGATTCTGCTTTGACTATCCCATGTGGAGTGCGAAGCTGTCTCGCCAGATGATGCAAGAGAACACCATTCGTCAGATATGCCCTGCGAACATACAGGTGTCTGTACCGAACCAACTCCACGATCAATCACATCAACACCGCTCCAGACGCCGTCCCGTAACCATACCAGTCGCGCCACTCCACATATATCAGATACCAGAGTAACATGCCTGTCACATACATCATCAGTCCACGTACATCGAAGGAACGTGCTGCTGCCGCCATGATACCTCCAGATTTACCTCATCTGTGAATCAGTCAGTTGTGTCTCCGACAACAACGCAGTTCCGGAGGTCAAAACTTGCATGCTCTCCTGTACGATGTGTTCACATGCTCTTCGTCCTTATCTTATCCTTCTGTGCGCCTTTGGACTTCGTCACACTTTGTGAGACTCTGGTCTTCGCAGGAGTTTGTGAGCTTCTGGCCTTGAAGTTCCGGAATTCAACACCATCGAGATCAACTTCATTACGGAGAATGCTAGCAGAAAGAAAGTCCTTGGTATAGCATATAGCCCCTTCTTCATGTAGGGTCATAGCATCAGGATCGTTGACACCGAAGCCGAGGACGATTGTGTTAGTAGTAGTGACGACTCCTCGTGCTACCTTTGACGTCGTTGACTTGAAGCCAATGATCTTACTGAGCTCCACGATGTTTAGATATTCGAACTTGTAGACTTCTCTTAACGCTGGTGTGATATATAGGTCCTTGCCAATGAACAAACTCTCTCGACTGACGCCTATATCACTGATACCTCCTGGCAAGTACGCCGATACAGCCGGGAGCTTGCCGTCTTCGGCAGAACGGGTGATGAAGTCATCAGTAACAATGGTCGTACCACGAGCAACAGCGATCAACAGCTTGATAGTCTTTTGCAAGGCGCCGGCGCCAACAACAAGCATATCACATTGTGGCGAGACGTGCTCCGCCTTCTTGTACCCCAAGTCGAAGAACTTCTTAAGGATTGCTGGACGGTCCACGGTTGTGCTGTACGAGAATGCGACCTTTTTGATAGTCGCAGCCGTGCTTGGCGTAGCTGTGGCAGACTTGGACGCTTTCCGTGCAGGCGTCTTTGGCGCCTTCTTCTGCTTTGGAGCCGCCTTTTTGACCACCGGTGTAGTAGCAGGGACAGAATCAGCTCCGTCTCCTGCTGAACCTGCAGATCGACGCCTCTTCCGTTGAGACAAGTCTTCAGGATCGTTGAATAGAGAATCGCACGTTTCTGTGTCGTCGTCATCCTGAATAGCTTTCAAGGAGCCTGTAGAGTGACGTTTTTTGGTAGGCAGGACTTTCGCCTTCGCCAATTCTTGCTTCGGCTTCGTGACTAGGTCGACTTCGTCAGTAGGAGGATCATCTTGCTCTGCAGAGATGTTCAACACATCAGCTTTGCCTTTTGCTTTGCGTTTCGCTCTACTCTTTTTCTTGACAGTGTTCTCATTGATCGATGGATCTGGCACCTCGACGGGCTTGTCGGATGGAGTTGATCCATAATCTGCAGGGTCATGCTCATCATGCTCATTATGAGCGGTGGCATCTCCATTTTTAATCCGCTGATCAGTAGCTTGTGGCGTGATTGCTTCCTCACGTACACGTCGTGCGGAGGAAGTGATCATATTGTTAAGATCTGGAAGTTCCTCATCATCATCGGGTTCTGAGACTGATTTGTTTGGAATAGGACCGAGATTGGTTGGTACATGATCAAGTTGTGCTTCAGGATCGATCGGCTCGTCGTTTGCACTCGCCTCATGTGCGCGGTCCGTTTCATCCGCTCGAGGTGAACATTGGGCATTCTTGGCTATGTAGAGCTTCAAGTCTTTCTGAGCGAGGACTGAAGCACTTTCCTCGAGCTCCTCCGAGGTGTACTTCTTCGTCCTCTCAGTATCATCTGACCTCGTTGTGTCTTTCTCCATGACCGAGATTGAATCACACGTCTGGGGTCCTTCCAGAAGCTCCTCCGAGGGAGATCTTTCCTTTTGCATGACAGAGATCGCACAGCGATCGTCGTCGATCACAGAGATGCCGCCGTCGGAGCAGAAAGACGATGAAATCTGCGAGTGTAACGCGTTACCGTAGACAGGTCGATCTGCACCTTCGTTCTCACCAACGAATTGGGTTTCCTGTATCAACAGTTGAGAGCCTTCGTGGGAAGGTTCACACTCTACTGAACCTGGGTTGTCAGAAGACTTGAATGATGGTGGTTCGGCCTCTCTAGCTTCGTGTCGAGACCGAGTTTTCTCTATCAAGGCCTCTGGATCCTCGATAACGGAGTTAGGCTCCTTTCTCGCTGGCGGGTCGGCAGTGATGGAGAAGAAGAGGCGCGCACAAGGGCCAGAAGTCAAGACAGATTCCGGGCCGGCTTGACTTGCTGGAGCCGCGCACGCGTCAGCCAGACCAGATCCGTTCTGTGAGCTAGTTCGAGGTTGAGGTTGTGAAGGTAGGAATAGCGTGATGGTGTCTCGATCGTGCAAGGTTATCACTTTCTCGCTCCCGATTGTGGCTGTCAAAAGAAGTGGAAAGTCAGGATGGCTGAGCTGCTCCCGCGCTGCTGGACAAGACAACCTCAAAAGCTGATGAGAACCTTTGGCGACCCCTAGCAGAAGCTCGTCAGACAATGATACTGCATGTGGCGCGACGGTAATTGCTCACTGAAGATTCCAAGATCGTCGGGGTCGTTGTCGTCTTTTGCGCAGTCACGGAACTCGATAGCGTAATCTTGAGCACGAAAGACACGGAGACGTAGCTCTGACGCAGGAAGTTCTGAGATCTGCTGGCTGAAAATGATCTTCTGGTTATTGTCGTCCTTGAGCTGCCAGACCTTTATTGGCATTTCTTCGGATGGTGACGTAGAAGCTGACTCAAGGTGAAGAAACCCAAGTCAAGTGAGCTGAACTGGAATAAATCGAAGAGAAGGACGGTAAGGACGGTTTGACGGAAGCTTTGACCCGTGGCGGACTCGTGATCTTGACCTTGCCTACTACTTCCTCATCTTCACGTTGCTTGCTGTCAATCATAAAGTGGATGCTCCACTCTTGATAAAACCTCTTTCATTACATTAATATGGTAGCTGCTTGCCAATTCCCTCGATTGTCCCTCGCTTACCCCGACCTTACAGTATGTACACGAACTCAAACAAGACCATCCTTTGTACAAACAAATTACCAACGCCGGACCTGCTCTTTGGGTATAATGAATAGCGTTCCGCCCAAGTCCATGCATGCAATACGATATCTCTTCTATGTTTAGCCAGACTGGCTCCTCCCATCAGACGCGCTCATGCCAAGGTAGCAACATGTGGTCTATGTTCCATGTCGACTTGGCCAGCATATGGCTCTTCGCCTGGCGCGACGGTTGGCCTGGAATTGGGTTAGCACCAGCAAACAGCAGTATGAGCACAAGATAGACTTACCAGTCATCTTCTGTTATACTGCTCCAGAAAGTCCACACCATGGCCACGGCAATCAGTGTGCACAGGGTCTGGAAGAGGGATCCATCTATCTTGCCATTGACGCCGTTGCAGATGTGTGTACTGATTACATAATCGAAAACTTGGCCAGCTGCAAAGAAGAGCGCGGCGAGAAGCAGGAACACTGCCAAGATGTTAGTAATTGAAACGTCAGGAGCAGACGCCCTGTCTTACACATCGGCTTGACTTCTCCAAGGACTCTGAGAACGAGCCAGGTCTCGAGAATGAAGTAGATGAAGAGAAACACGAGAGGCGCGAGAATCCAAAGAGTGTACAAAGAATAAGACCTGTTTGGGGCAGCCTGAATCATTGGGCTGTTGAAGTAGCCAGTGAGATTGAGACCGGTGTCGAGAGCAATGAAACCAGTTCCAACGAAAAGCGCAGCAGCTGATCCAACAATGAGAACAATTGACATAAAAGAGCCATCGTTAAGTGCTTGGTAACCGACAGCGCCGTTGAGCATGAGAATCCATGTCGTCGCGGTGAACATGCCGAGATGAGCTGCTGAGAAACCAATGCGGACAGAGTTCTTCAACGGGAAACCGCCTATTGAGAAGATCTCACAGATTGACAGCAGAAGGAAGGAGAAGAGGAACAATTGCATTTCCCTGATCGTGCGTCAGTGATCTGTTTCGCAAGCTTGCTCGGCACCAGGCCATACCTTCGTCCAACAGCTGCTCTTTTCCGTTGTGTCCTCCATAGCAGGAACAGCGCAGTGAGTACAGATAGACCGTCCAAGATAATGACACCTGCCAAATGGTAAGCAAATGCGATTTACGCATCAATCAAGCATTCTTATCGCACCAAGATTCGTCAGACGTCTTGTTCCTCCTGAGAGTGGTATACCCAACAATGCACATCCACCATATCCAGCACCCCCTTTGTCGGCGGCTTCACTGAAGAGCTATAGAATGCATGAGCGTGGGCGCAAAGGTGAAAGAGTATGATCCGGTAATAGCTTTCGAACGTACATTGCACACTGGGAGGGTGGAATCCCGGCAGAAATTCTAGCGCAAGCGCGTCAGTCTTCGCAATGCCAGGATATGTGAAAAGCGCAGTCATACGTGGAAGTTGCCATAGGCCGTCGTATATTGTGACATGTTTGCTGCCTCTGGTCGGTTATACGATTGACGTTGAAGCGGCAGATGCGAGCACTCTCGATTGATACAGATGTGCGCGACTTGATACAGGAGCGCGAGCGGACGGTGTAACGAAGGTGGCACTTGCGACGAAGCGTAGAATGAGCGACAGGGATATAGATGTGTGACCTCGGAAAGAGTCTCTGATGGGATATCGTGAGGTTTTGCTCAGTTGCGATGCTCCCCAGGCAACTCAACTCAACGGCGTGGATGACATCGGTGGAGACAAGGATTGCTCGAACAACCTCAACTCGAACTAGCCAGGATGGCAAGTGCTCGCGTGTCATAGCAACATACATAGCTTCTGCCCATAATATCTGGACTCGCTATTTTCAAGTACAGGTCAATCTTGATCAGATCTGAGAGGCCGCTTTGGCTGCTTTGGCTGGTGCTTCACTAATGCATGATGCTGATCGCTTACTGTGGATGCTTGTGCTACCAAGATTCGCATGAGCTTTAAGCATAACCACTTGTACTACAGCACTCTTCAGTGACAGTCGAGTATCACGATCGACATAACCTCACACGGGAGCGCGCCACAATCCCCTGCCACAGTCCTGTCTTCATGGTGTTCGACATTGCTAACCCGAAAGGATGAAGATGCTCCCTCTCCAAGGCAGATTGGGACACCTGAGCTTTCGAATTGACAACGTCCTATTTCACGCTCGGGCTATCGATTCAAGTCTGGAGCTGTTCGGCTCGACCAAGCGGTGACCTAGTGTCCACGGCAGCTCCCAGGGACAGCTCGCGTCAACACGACAATAGCTATCCTTTCCGTGGCCCAATAAAAGCGGCTTTCCAGCTCAACGCTTACTTGCCTTCAGCAACCTGAACCCACTGTTTGTCAAGATTTGAACAACGCCACCTTCGCCCCGTTCCTGCTTGTGAAGCTGACAGCCAGCTTCTCGACAATAGGTAATGGGTCTCTGCTTTCAATCCTCCCAAACATCTGCAGCATACGCACGATTGTGTAAGACGCCTCCAGCAGAGCGAAATTCTGTCCGGGACATACTCTTGGACCACCATGAAAAGGCAAGTAGTGCCAACCTGGACGGACATGTTCCCATCGCTCGGGACGAAACTCATCTGCATCTTCTCCATATACGGACTTGTCCCTGTGCATGGCGTAGACGCAGTAGCTTATCTGTCTGCGACGCGGAATGTAGGAAGGTGAGCGGCCGTCTTTTCCTCCTCCCAACGGTAGAACAGTGTCTTTGTTCGCCGTGCGTGAATTCATGGGTACGACTGGCCACAGTCTTTGGACCTCCTTCAGTGTGTGTTGCAAATAGCCCATGTTCTTGAGTGCCTCGTAGTCTGGCAATGCGCCACCGAGCAGGTGGACCTCGCGACGGAGTTTCTCCATCACGTCTTCACGTTTCGAGATGGCGTTCCAGGCAATTGTCAGTAGGCTCGCAGTTGTATCTCGTCCAGCTAACAAGATATTCAACAGCTCCTCGCGGATCTTTACAGGGTCCGTTGTCACCCTGATCAGTTCATCGATGAACACATAGTGGTCTGGCTGATGAGAGGTGGCTCTCTCGCCCGAGGCACGCTTCAGGGCTTTGTTTACATACTCATCAGCATAGTTGTGAACCAATCTGACAGATCTCCAGAACTTGTTCCAGCTCATAAAATAGCTTTTCCAGCCATAGTTACCAAAATTGCCCAGTTGCTCTTGGGCATAGTCAAAAGCTTCACAGACTTCCTGACGTCGCTTGCGCTCCTGCTGAGTAGGGTTCTCATCACCGAAGAGGAATGAAAACGTCACGTCTGCAGTCAATTGGAAGAATCGAGGACTAAGATCGACAGTATCATATAGCAAGAGTAGATCATCCAACATCGGCTTGAGGTGGCGCTCGAAAAGATTGAGATCTGTGAACTGTGCACGGGAGAACGCTGGACGGATGAGTGCACGGGAGTGCTGCCAAGCTTCGCCATCTGATCATACTGGTAAGCAAATTGAAGTGAATCATCGGTGGCACAGAGTGGACTAAAGTTCTTATGGCACTCTTCCGAATGCACTCATGTCCACATTACCTACCTGAAACAAATATACCATTGCCAAGTAGAGGAGAGAATATGAATTTCCTTTTCTCCACCGAGTAATCCTGAAATTGTGTGGCGAGAATGGTTTTGATGTTCTCAGGATCACAGGTGAGCATGATGTTATTGCGTAGAATCTGGACGGAGAAAGTCGGGCCATGTTGAGCAAGCTTTTCAGTGAAGTAGTCGAGTACGCGGTGAGATTTCTCGACGCCACGAATCTCCAACAATGCTGCGATACCGAGGATGCGTTCGGATTGCGGTATGCGTCTCATCTCTTGACAGCCATGTTTCCCACAAAATGCCAACCTTGCGGCACTGGCTCTATGGATAGAGTAGACATAATAGGTTATTCCAGATATGATCGCAAGCACGATCAGCGAGTATGTGTTTGCCATGTTGTGTCGTCACTTGGTCGCGAGGTTATTCAGGACATGAAGAAGACCATCAGCAGCAGGTAAGTTCACTAGCTAATATAGCAGAATGATAGAGGATTCGCACGGGTCGTACAGCTTGCCTGTTTTCAGCAGGTGGTCCCGACCGCAGCCAGCCTTGTCTTGGGCAATGCACCAGTACCTCCAGGGTAGCACAGTACGGTCTCACGGGACCTTACATTGTCCTACTATCTCTCATTTGACGTCGAACTGCCGTTGCATGTTCTTTTTTTTCGTTGCACCTTCCCTTCCCTTCACGTCTTCATTGCCAACTGTGGAGCCTGTCACGACCTTATCACGGAGGTCTCCGCCTGACGTCTGAAGATGAGACCAACACAGACCAACCATGGTGAGATCGGATCTATGCAAGCTGAGAGATATGTCTCGAAGCGTCACGCTAAGCTACTGCATGTAACGCTCTATGTTTAGTTCTAGAAGAGGAGCGGAAGAAAAGCAGTTCACAACTTCCCCCTTCGCCCCCCTCGCGGCTGTTTTGAAATTCAAGGGTCTCGATCAACGCTAAAAGCCAACGTCAGGTTACGCCCGATTGCTGATACCGCCAGTGTTGCTGCCCCGTGTGCATTCGAAGTCAATCTCTGCCTTTACCCACTCGGGTTCTACCCTCTCTCACCGCCACAATAGCTTCAAGTTCAAAATCACGCTTGCCCGCAAACATCAGGTTGCACACGTTGCCAGCCTCGAGGCCTAGTGCATACGACGAAAAGCACAGGGGCAGCCATAGTCGAGGCTCAATCTCCTCTGATTCGGGCTCCGAGTTCTCTCTTTGGAGTGATACCGGTGACCTTGTCGACCAGTTTGCGGACCAAGAAGATCCTCTCCGTGCAAAAGCATCGCACTATCTTAACGACAGTAACGACCACCACCAGAGTCACTCACGAGCACAACGAACGGCGAAAAAGGTTCGGTATCAACCAGAAACCGAATATCACTACAGTAAAGAATCACGCGAACACGCTCCGTTAAGAAAAGAAGATATTCCTATACCCAATCCTCCTCGCAAACCAATTGGACCAGGCGAGAAGATTGTAGCATTCATCATGGCCCCCAACGATGCGCCTTCAAGAATGCATGGCTTGCACGGCAAGAAGCTGTTATATTTCACGAGTGTGTTCGTGTCATTAGGAGTGTTCCTGTTCGGATACGATCAAGGTGTCATGTCTGGTATCATTACTGGGCCATACTTTAAGAATTACTTCAATCAACCCTCAAGGGCCGAGATCGGCACGATGGTAGCTATCCTCGAAGTTGGTGCTCTTATTGCGTCTCTGAGCGTCGGTCGTCTCGGAGATGTGCTTGGACGCAGGAAGACTATCCTCTTCGGAGCGTTGATCTTCTTAGTTGGAGGAGCACTCCAGACATTCGCGAACGGCATGCCTATGATGCTTCTCGGGCGAATCATCGCTGGTCTAGGTGTTGGTGCGCTTTCAACCATTGTGCCCATCTACCAATCTGAAATCTCGCCTCCACATAATCGTGGTAAACTAGCTTGTATCGAGTTTACCGGGAACATTGTGGGCTATGCCGCGAGTGTTTGGGTGGACTACTTTTGCTCGTTCATCGAGAACGACTGGGCTTGGCGCGTTCCTTTGCTCATGCAGTGTGTCATGGGAGGTCTGCTCGCTGTAGGAAGTTTGGTCATCTGCGAGTCGCCTAGGTATGTTATATTGTTCACTCATGTGTTGCCATTACTGATACTGATCCTGCTAGATGGCTTCTGGACAATGACCACGACGAAGAGGGAATTGTTGTTATCGCTAACCTGTACGGCAAGGGTGATATTCACAACCCCAAGGCGCGCGATGAGTACAGAGAGATCAAGATGAACGTGCTTCTGTCTCGTCAAGAAGGCGAAAGATCGTACACCGACATGTTCAAGCGTTACTATAAGCGAGTCTTTATTGCATGCTCTGCACAAGCCTTGGCTCAACTGAACGGAATCAACGTCATCTCCTACTACGCCCCACTCGTCTTCGAGTCTGCAGGTTGGATCGGCCGCAATGCCATCTTGATGACTGGCATTAACTCGCTTACTTACCTTGCATCGACAATCCCACCTTGGTACCTCGTTGACAAATGGGGTCGTCGTTTCATTCTGCTGTCTGGAGCCGTGGCCATGATTATCTCTCTTTCAGCCATTTCTTACTTTATCCACATTGATGTCCGCTCTACCCCGACAATGGTTGTCATCTTCGTCATGATCTACAATGCTGCTTTTGGAGCCTCATGGGGACCTATCCCGTAAGTGTTGACTGCATTCGCAAAAGCTTCAGAGGCTAACCCATTCCAGCTGGTTGTACCCTCCCGAGATCTTGCCCCTTACCATTCGAGCAAAGGGTGCAAGTTTGAGCACAGCTTCCAACTGGGCGTTCAACTGGCTCGTCGGAGAGCTCACTCCGATCTTACAAGAGTGGATCCAATGGCGGCTGTACCTCGTGCATGCATTCTTCTGTGCTGTCAGTTTCGTCGTTGGTATGTTGAGCTCTGGCTCCTGATTACTTGTTTTGTGTCGCCCGCTAACACGATCTAGTGTATTTCATCTACCCCGAAACAGCCAATGTGCGGTTGGAAGACATGAACGCTCTCTTCGGAGACGCTACCACCGCAATGGGCACTCCAGCCAGTGGTCGCCATGGCGGAAGTGTCAGCGGGTCTCCCGTTCCATCTCTCAGGATCGGCGAGCATGATACTGACAGCGCTCTTCCTGGTCTTGACATTGAGCCTCCCTCGGTCACAATCAAGGACGGGAAGCCAATCCTCTCCAGGCGTGGCTCTGCAAGCTCGATCATGAGCCAGGTCAGCAGTATCCGAGAGGGTATCCGAGAGGAAGGTCTTGGAGGGTGGATCAGCAACATGGTCAACCGGAATCAAAACGGCGACAGCACAGATGGCAATGGAAAGTACAAGCGTGTTGACGAGGACGATGTGTGATGAGATAACGAATGGTGTGATAAACGAGAAACTTAGAGGGGCCCCGATTTTGTATAGAGGGTCAAAGGTGTTGGAAGTCGCAAGCAAAAGTCGGGGCTTATGTGGATAGTATGAAGATCTAGAGACTCATCATTTTGAACAGATGTACGAAAGCGTCATCTCCTGTGCTTCGATCATACCTGATACTTTTGACCAGGTCAGCTTTGAAACAGCCCTGCGTTACCCCACACGTTCCAGCTTTGAAAAGACACCCTGATGCCAATACGCGTTCTCCCCTAGTAAATCTACGACAGCTAGGGACAACGTTACAAGTTCCTATTGATGTGCTCTGATTCTTCAGTCGCATCTTTCAGCTGCCTGAGTACCTAAATCCTCACTTTGCACGCCCTGTGCAGGAAAGTTTGGACGTGAGGGAGCAATTTGCAAATACGGCAGGCGAGAACCCCTTTGGGATTGGTCTACATCTTTCTGAAACCACCTACACAAAGTGATCAACATCAATCAACAACAGACACACAAGATTACAACAATGGCTACAGCGGGTAACGGATATACCACTGGCGTTGATCGCCAGTCGGGAGACGTTAGGCAACGAGGAGCACCGGAGGTTGAGCTTAACGGCAGGACAGTGTTACCAAGACTCGACGAGGAGGACAAGAAGAAGCTACAGGTTAGTCCAACCTGATCCGAAAGTGCATCGCGGTATACTGACCCGTCGACTATTTGCAGAAGAAGTCCAATGGCGTCGTTCTGTTCCTCGACGAGTGGGAGTTCCTTATTGCGCCCTTGATCTTCACAGCATTGGCCTTCTTCACGCGCATGTGGAAGATTGGTATATCTGATATTGTCACCTGGGACGAGGCACAGTACGCTATGGATCGCCTGCCAACATCGACAATGGCTAATTTCTCGGCAGTTTTGGCAAGTTCGGATCACACTACTTGAAGCGAGAGTTCTACTTCGACGTGCATCCTCCCCTTGGTAAGATGCTGGTCGGTCTTTCAGGATATCTCGCAGGCTACAACGGGTCTTTCGAGTTCAAGTCTGGCGAGACATATCCGGAGGACGTGGACTACACCTTCATGAGACTGTTCAACTCCGCTTTCGGCGCTCTTTGTGTACCACTAGCATACTACACCGCCAAGGAGCTCAACTTCAGAAGGAACACTGTCTGGTTGGTAACGATGATGGTCTTATTCGAGAACTCATACACCACCATCAGCCGCTTCATTCTTCTGGACTCAATGTTGCTGTTTTTCACCTTCACGACAGTGTTCTGCTGGGCCAAGTTTCACGGCTTGAGGAAAGACCCATTCTCGCCGCAATGGGGTCTTTGGCTGTTCCTTACTGGTATATCAATTGGCTGTGTTTGTAGTGTCAAATGGGTCGGTCTTTTTGGAACCACACTCGTCGGCCTGTACACGATTGAGGACTTGTGGAATAAGTTCGGCGACCTCAAGATGCCTCATGTACGTTGTCCATGGGTTCAGCAAACCTTTCGCAGTGTATCTAACCACAATCCCAGGGCGAACTTGCTGCGCACGTCGGCTTCCGTGTCATCGGACTGATTGTCATTCCCATGGCTGTATATATGTTTTCATTCTACCTACACTTCCTGGTCCTCGAGAACTCCGGTCCTGGCGACGCTCAGATGAGCTCATTGTTCCAAGCCAACCTCAAAGGTACGGAAGTCGGGAAGGACAGCCCCCTGGAGGTCGCATACGGCTCAAGAGCTACTTTGAAGAACATGGGCTATGGTGGAGGATTGCTACACTCCCACGTTCAGACATACCCAGAAGGATCTCAGCAGCAGCAGATTACTTGCTACCATCACAAGGATGCAAACAACGATTGGTTCTTTTACCCCAACCGCTACGAGCCTGAGTTCAATCCGGAGGATCCAATCAAATATGTTGGTGACAAAGCCGTTATCAGGTTGCTCCATGCGCAGACTGGCCGCAATTTGCACTCGCATCAAATGGCTGCACCCGTCACGAAGAATGACTACGAAGTCTCTTGTTACGGCAATGTCACCATTGGAGACCAGAAAGACCACTGGCAAGTAGAGGTTGTCGATGATGCGGCCTCTCGTGACTATTCGAAAGTGCGCACATTGACGACGGCTTTCAGACTCAAGCACACCGATCTAAACTGTTATCTTCGCGCTGGCAATGTCAATCTGCCCCAGTGGGGTTTCAAGCAGATCGAGGTCAGCTGTGTGAAGGAGAACAAGCCAAAGGATGTCTTCACTCACTGGAACGTGGAGAGTCACACCAACGACCGCCTGCCTCCTGGAACTGCCGACTCATACAAGTCTCCCTTCCTGCGCGATTTCATCCACCTCAACGTTGCCATGATGACGTCCAATAATGCTCTCGTGCCAGACCCGGACAAGCAAGATGACCTTGCATCGAAGTTCTGGCAATGGCCGTTCCTCCACGTTGGTCTGCGGATGTGCGGCTGGGATGATCACAGTATGTTTTCCTGCTCCTGCTGATAGACTTCGAAGCTAATGCGTTCTCTAGTCGTCAAATACTTCCTCCTTGGTAACCCGTTTGTCTACTGGGCAGGTACCGCCTCGCTTCCATTCTTCGGCCTCCTCGTCCTCTTCTACCTCATCCGCTGGCAGCGTGGGTACCCCGATCTGTCTCTCGCTGACATCGATCACATCCACTACGCTGGTATCTACCCTGTCATTGGATGGTTCCTTCACTACTTCCCCTTTATCCTCATGGGCCGTGTGACATACGTGCACCACTACTATCCGGCTCTATGGTTCAGCATCATAAGTGCAGGCTTCTGCGTCGACTGGGTGACCAGGAGATTGAGGAAGGATTTGCAGTGGGGTATCTACATGATGTTATATGCCGCCACTATCGGGTTATTCTGGCTATTTAGGGCGATCTGCTTCGGTATGGAGGGTAGCTCGACACAGTGGAAGCACCTCAAGTGGTTCGAGCAGTGGAGAATCACTGACTAGATGGGTGGGCTTGGACGACAGATTCACTATGCCCTCATGGAAAATGACAATTGAGTTATGGTATGACGACTGCGATGAGAAAAAGTGTATGCTTGGAAGGAAGAGAGAGGTTGGTGAGCGAGGGAGTTGAAGGGTCGAGTCAATTGTATCATCATCAGTCTGTAGGAAATATACCATATTCTAGAGAGGAAGCGGCCGCCCTGATGGTACCACGGTTGCATTCAACCGTGATATAGTGAATTGTGAAGCTTGATGGTTTGAAAAATATGCTTTTCTCTATACGCATACACGCATACAACAGAGTACTTCTCATTCCACATCTTCGCAACCTGTCTAACCCTTGAGACCTGGACCGTTCGCATCTTCAGGCGTGCGCTCCTTTCCTCCAGACGCCTCGCCCAGTCCAGTTCCTTCTGAGCCACCCTCGTGCACACGACCATGCTTTGAGTTTAAGTAGTGATTCCTGCATCACTTTCGTCAGCGCCCTGTGCCCTACAATCGATCAAATCCCACGCCATCACATACCTCTTCTCAGCCCAGTCAAGCAGGAAGTATGCGCCGACCAATGGAGGGACAAAGTACAGGATCTGCCCACGGCTTCGACGGTAGGTGTTGAAAACAGCTGCGTTGAGTGCGCCAGCAAAGAGACGCTGTCGGTTTGCGGCTATGGTGTAGGTGGTGACACCCTTTTGAGGTTGAGAGCCTGAAGGATGTAGCGTGAGCTATTGAGCTGTCCTGTGGATGTGCTTGTGGTCGAAAAGTGGTGATCGATCGAGCAAGTCGTCTTTAGCATCTATGATATGGAGAAGGTCTTACCTAGGTTACCCCAGTGACCCATTTGCCTACGAGGGCGAATTAGCTACCATTGATATGCGCCCAAGCTGTAGCCCGCCGTGGTGGCACGAAGTCGATGTTCTTGTTCGCGCATTGGATCTACTCACTGTCCGGGGACCTTGCCCTTTCCGCCGCCGCCGCCGCCCATCTTGACAGTTGCAGTTGATTTGAGGAGAGTCTGAAAAGGAGCGTAGGTTGAGACGTGTGGTGAATCGCTTGTATCTGGGATTAACTGTTGCCGTCGTCAACCCGAGTTGTAGAAGTCAAGACTCAAATGGATCCGCTATCACGTGCCTGAACTTGTTTCGCCTCATCTTTCGTTCGAAGCTACCTACCTTGGCAGTACATCAACGTAAAACACCACATCCTCAGATTCCGCTCAAGCTCACATCTCCTCCAAGTCGTCCTCCGTCGCCGCTTCTACACTACCATGGCCGCCGAGCGCGCTCTCCAGAGTCTCTACAGGCTAGCTGTTCCTGCAGGCATCGGCGCATTTGCCCTCCAGCAATCCCTCTACGATGTCAAGGGTGGCACAAGAGCCGTTATCTTCGACAGGCTCTCCGGTGTGAAAGAAGACGTCATCAACGAAGGCACACATTTCCTCATCCCTTGGTTACAGCGCAGCATCATCTTTGACGTCAGGACGAAGCCGAGGAACATTTCGACCACAACAGGAAGCAAGGATCTGCAGATGGTCAGCTTGACACTGAGAGTGCTACATCGTCCGGAAGTCAGGCAGCTGCCTAAGATCTACCAGGTGAGCTTGCCAAACAGTCGTTCCCCGTGAGACGCCGCTAACCTGTCATACTAGAATCTCGGTGCCGACTACGATGAGCGTGTCCTTCCCTCCATCGGCAACGAAGTCCTCAAAGCCATCGTCGCTCAATTCGATGCCGCCGAGCTCATCACACAGCGAGAAGCCGTCTCCAACCGCATCCGCACCGATCTGCTCAAGCGCGCGCAAGAATTCAACATCGCCCTCGAGGATGTCTCAATCACACACATGACATTCGGAAAGGAGTTCACCAAGGCTGTCGAAGAGAAGCAGATTGCCCAGCAAGAAGCCGAGCGAGCACGGTTCATCGTCGAGAAGGCGGAGCAGGAGAGGCAAGCAAACGTCATACGTGCTGAGGGTGAGGCGGATGCTGCGGACACGATTAGCAGGGCTATCGCAAAGAGTGGCGATGGTCTTGTCATGATCCGAAGAATTGAAACGCAGAAGGAGATTGCACAGGCATTGTCGGACAACCCGAACATCACGTATCTGTCAGGTGGACAGGGCCAAGGTGGTGAGGGCAAAGGGGCAGGTGGAGCGAGCTACCTTCTTGGGCTGAGGACGTAAGAGATGGCGGTGCATTGTAATGATAATTGCAGATGAGGTCATTAACGGGGGTACGGCGTCACGGAGGATGAGCATATACCTTGTAAGAGCAGCATTAAGAGCGAGGTTTTCGCAGGAACAGTTTCTACTCTTCTCACTCATGTCTTTCCCTTGAGCAATACGAAATTCACACGCACCAGAACGTATACTCCTTCATGACAGAAACAGGTGACCAGCTTTACTATTCTGTGCTCAAGAATAATACGACGGCACTCTCCAGGAACAGTAAGTCTAACGGTAATTGGAGAATCGGTACTAAGTTTGCAGTACGCGCTATAACGGAGACGTGATTTTATCAACTCCCATGCGGCCATGCGGCTTTCAAAATTACACGGCACTCTCCTCAACATGTTCAGATTCAGGTTCAATACCTAAAATACAAAGCAGTATACCGAAGACGCCAGCCTACCCCAAATTGCCACGACCTTCGCCCAAATAGAGTGATGCACCACAAAGACTCGCCTTCAAGCACAGAACAACAGACTCAAACCATGTCCCTGGCATCGACTGCGTGTTGCAGCATCAAGTCTTCCTCTCCAGCCACGGACAACCAATCGTACTCGTCGTAGAAATCGTCCGGACCGTCGAACTCCTCGTCATCAATATCGGCCTCAGCTCGGATTCCCTCCATCTCCGCAGCTCCCTCTTCCACAAGCTCCGCAACCGGCCCCTCCACCTCCTCGAATTCATCAAATGTCCACTTTCTCCCGCGCCCGCTTCTCCCAAGCCCCACGATACTCCCTTTTCCATACATATCACCGAAGTTGGCAAACCCCTTTCCACTCCCATCCTTCCCATCACCAGTCGTCTTGGGACTCAGCAGCTCGTCCTCAACGCGTTCGGTGCTGCTCACAGTCGGAGAGCGAAACGCCGCGTCCCCAAACTTCCACGCCCAAATTCGACGGAGGCTGCGTTTGGAAGGACTGAAGGGCAGAGGACTTTGGCACGGCCGGGAGGCGAAACCGGGACCATTGAAAATCTCGGGGTAGGGAAGAGTACGACGCGGGACGATGGCTGTGCCATGAGTGCGCATCTCTCGTGGGCGGGTTTGTTTGTAAGGTCGCTTTGCGCTTGATTTGGAGAATAGAGGAGATGGGTAGTTCTCATTCAAGGTGGAGACGTCGAGGATGGGGACGGCGTTGGGGGTCGAGATGAGTATCGTTCCGGATTTGGTGCGGCGGTCTTGGATGGTCTGAATGACGAGGGAGACTTTGGTTGGGCCACGGGTAGAGGTGGAGGTGGAGGTGGAGGTGATGGGTGGACGGCTGGAAGCGCCACCTTGCTCATGCTCGCTTGTGGCGAGGTGGCTTGCGAGCGTCGAGATGCTGGTAAAGTGGTGCTGCAGAGTCAGGGGACTGACAAGCCCGTTTGGTGATGGCTGAGGTGGCAGGACTCTCTCAGATTCGGCTGAAGGAGGAGGAAACGCGAACAGGCGCAGAGTTGGTGAGGCTGTCTTGTGCGCGTGAGGATGGCCAGAACGTGGAGAGGTCATTCGGGCATTGGCTCTGCGGGCGCGCATGTTCGCGAGCCAGGTGAGTGCTTCGGATTGCATGATTGTTCCTTTTGTTTGGGATGGTGATGCTGAGACGATAGCAAAAGTATTGACTTGGTGGGACTGATCAAGTGCTGTTGTGGTGCTATGCCGGTGCTATTGTCAAGGTTAATGTTTGCAGGAAAATTCCTGGCGAGTGAAAGTCGAGCATATATACACCGCTTTTCGCCAAACCAGCGCTTGCATAGCTGCAGCATTGTCCGATGTGTCTCAGGTCAAATCATGTCTCGAAGCAGTTTCTATGACACTGTGACACAGAAAGGTCAAACAGCATGTCTCAAGTAACCACTTTTTTTGTTTCGAAATTGTTTGGCGCTGACGCGATCGAGTGAAACATGTCTTTCTTGTATGCGCGTCTGCTAGTGAACGTCATGTTCTTGGAATAGCTCTTGATGAATTCAAGTCGGAGATGCATCTCTCGCACTATTTCAGTGATAATGCGTCATTTATATCACGGTACTCTCCCTAGCTGGTCTGGGGTGTGGTGCTTCACACTTCTACCATAGTAGCTCTGTTGCCATGTATGTCTGTCGTGTATGTCTTTCAGCACTGATCTTCTTCCTCCTCCTGTTGCGGCACACTTTTGGCTATTCCTGGCGGTGATACATCACACTTCGATGCTGAGGTAACATATCTGGATTGCACAGCTTTTCCTCTCCGGTCGTGGGTGCAATATAAAGTGTTCGTCGCCACCCAAAGGCATCTTGCTCACGTGTACAACCTTGTCCTCTTCACGTAGTCTGTACCGTATTGGTCGTCCCAACCCCAACCGCCTTTCCCCTCGGCCACCTAATCATCAAAGTCTCTCTATGCGGTTTCCCCTCCTTGTTCTCCGGCGGCTCGAAGCCGTATCGCATATACACCGGTCTCGCATTCGGCAGCGCTTCCAACACAACGGGCAGCGGCGGACTATGCCTCTCCGCCTTCTCAATCGCATACTCCAACAACCTCCCTCCCACACCCGTTCCCCGAAACTTCTCAAACACAAACAACGGTGCCAAGTACCAGAACTGCTGGTCTCCCATCTCCTCCGCCCGCGCCAAGTCGTACAATTCGAATTCGGCGTCGAACACGTCGGCGAGAATGCCCGAGACCATTTCCTCGACGTCTGCGTCGCTCCAGCCGGGCTGTGGCCGGGTGCCGGCACGAGCGAATGAGGGGACGCGGAACATGTGGACAAATTCGGATGGAGGAACGGGAAGATGCCAACCTGCCGCACCCATTATCTCGCCGGTGGTGGCATCGATGGCTTTAATGAAGGCTGTAGTGCTGGGGTTCAGGGTGAAAGCTTCGAGGCGCTTGGCGAAGCGTTGTTGGCGGACGGAGTCGGAGGCGCGGATGTGCAGGGGTTCGTGGATCTGCCACCATACTTCTGGGAAAGACTGATGCACGCCCCGAGCCTTGGTGACGCGTCAGTAGTCATGAAGTAGAGGAGGGTCGAAGGTTGTGGCACCGACTATTGTGAGGAGGTCGTCATTTGGGATTCTTTCGAGGCGTATGTCACTGGTTGATATTCTTTCGCTCGGCTTTACGGGCACAGATTGAGGTAGGAAGCCTGGTGGCACGTCGACCTTGATGAAATCGCCCTTGGTGTCCGAGAACATTGTATGAGTGAATGTGATGGGTTGGAATGACAGCGTGTCTCGATAGGATGTGCAGGGACGCTAACGAAAGCGTGTGAAAAGGATCAAGGGCACGATAGAGCAAGGGCAAAGCAAAGCACACAGAGCACGAAGACAGCAGGTTTATATAGATACAGTTTGTAAAAGGAGTCATCAATAAAAGTCGTTAAGACCAATATACGTTGTTGGAAGGTTGTGTCATGGGGGTTTCAGGCAATTGACAGCGTCGACAAGGAATCATGGCGCGTATGCGCTTCAAGCTCCATGGTATGCTGTACCTAGGTAATGACTCCGAGCAAAAGTTCTACGACACACTTCTCAGGACTTCTTGTGCGCTTCCGTTTTGTGGATGTAGTCGATTGAATGCAGTATCATGTAAAAGAGGGACATTAGCTATACACTTTTGCTACAATCTCGGGCGTCACAAGCTGACACTCATCACATCCTTCCCACTGTTGATCTCGCTCTTACTCAGCATGTCGCCCCTCCTCATCAGCTCGGCGCATTGAGA
>Ga0268250_10000201_pt1 | contig 30189 bp, 37 predicted proteins | sample AgamicAsSfe_FD_200448 | JGI IMG/M metagenome (GOLD analysis project Ga0268250, IMG submission 200448) | Agave microbial communities from Guanajuato, Mexico - As.Sf.e (v2) (version 2) | ecosystem: Host-associated > Plants > Phyllosphere > Phylloplane/Leaf | place: Guanajuato, Mexico | collected...
AAGAAGGGGAGGGTGAAGTGACTAAAGGAGCATTGGATGCTGGGATTGGATATGGTAGAAGCAGGCACGAAGCATGCGCCATCACGACTATGAGGCGACGGGCAACACAAATTGGAGTGTGGAACACACAACCTTGTTCTGAACAGGGGCTACTTTACTGATGAATGATGACTGCACGAATGAACAGATTAGACCGGACAGCACTACGGAGAGGTGAGCACAACAGTATCAGAAAACAAGTCTGAGCAGAATCTGGTCAAAATAACCTCCTCAGATAATAATACAAAATCGTACAACAACATCAAACTCATCAGCCCTTCATCACAGCCTACTCTCCACCTCCCAGCTACTTCCCCACGTCTCGTCTGGCCACACGATCCTCAGCGCCTCCCAGATATGTCCCACAAATAGCACTTCCATCCCCTCCTTCACTTCCTTCGGCACATCCTCAAAGTCCTTTCGATTAGCAACGGGCAACAACACCGTCTTCACGCCAGCGCCAAATGCTCCGATCAATTTCTCCTGTAGTGAGTTCGAGTCAGTATATTATTCCTCAGCTTAAATTTGTGCGTAATTGTCAGTTACTTACCTTTATTCCACCCACAGGCATAACCTTTCCTCTTAAGCTAACCTCCCCCGTCATCGCCACCTCCGGCCTCACCGCCTTTCCACTAAATAAACTGATCAACGCAATCGTATGCGCCAACCCTGCGCTCGGCCCATCCTTCGGCGTTGCCCCCGCCGGACAATGCACATGAATACCTCTATTCTTCATGAGCTCTTCATCTGGCACGGCTGTTAGCCCAAGAGCAAATGCGTGGGCCTTCACCCAGGAAAGGGCAACCTCGACGCTTTCTTTGAGGACGGCGCCGAGGGTGCCGGTGAGTTGAAGACGGCCGGAGGATGAAGAGGCGGGATAGTCGAGGATTTCGATGAAGAGGATGGAGCCTTGAGCGAGGCCGGAAAAGGCGACGAGGCCGGTTACGACACCGGGGCGGGGCAAGGTGGTGAGGGCGAGTTCGGGGTCGAATCGGGTGTGGCCGAGGATCGTGGCGAGATCAGTGGTCGTTACGGAGGGGTTGTAGGAGGTGGAAGTGGTGGTGTTTGGTGTCGATGCAGATTGTGTGACATCTTGTATACTGGAGAAGTCGGTCGAGATCGAGTCAGAGTACTGGACTGCTTTGTAGCGACACACTGAGCCAATCTCGCGCTCGAGGTTGCGGACGCCAGATTCTCGTGTGTAGGAAGTGATTATTGCATCAATGACATCCTCTGGTAATTGCACTCCGCCTTGTTGAAGCGCATTCTCCTTGATCTGTTTCGGAAGCAGGTGGGACATGGCGATGTGTCTCTTCTCGAGTGTCGTGTAGCCCGACAACTGTATCGTTTCCATTCTGTCCAGTAAGGGCGCAGGTATCGTCTCCAAATTGTTGGCTGTGGCGATGAACAGTACAGTTGACAGATCAACGGGCACATTGAGGTAGTGATCATTGAACGTATAGTTCTGTTCAGGATCCAACACTTCGAGCATCGCGGCTGACGGGTCTCCATGATGATTCGAGCCGCTAATCTTATCAATCTCGTCGAGGAGAATAACAGGATTGCGGACGCCCACTTTACGCAGAGCCGACACAATCAAACCTGGCATTGCTGCAACATACGTCCTGCGATGCCCACGAATCTCAGCCTCGTCCCGCACACCACCAAGTGAGATCCTGTGGAATTTGCGGTTGAGAGCGGTCGCTACTGATTTGGCAAGGGAGGTCTTGCCTACTCCTGGAGGACCAACAAGTAGCAATATGGGCGACTTGTCGACAAAGCGCGTGCGCTTCGAAGTCCGAGATATCTTCTCTCCTTCTTTTGTCGGCGACTGCTCCGCATCTGTACCGTCTACCGCGTCCGACGATATTGCTTGCTTTGTATCATCGGCCTGTGCTTCTAGTGCTGCATTGGCCTTCTGCTTGAGTGCCAAAACGGCCAAGTACTCCAGTAATCGCTTTTTGACCTTTTCAAGCGAATAATGGTCATCATCAAGTTGTTTTCGTGCTCGCGCAAGAGTGCTCCCATCGAGTTTGTCGTCTGTGAACTTGGCCCAAGGGATTTCACTGAGTGTCTCTAAGTAGTTGCGAATCACATTATACTCGGCCATAGCTGGCATCATCTTCTTCAGACGCTTGATTTCCCTTGACGCAACCTTTTGTGCCTCGGGCGTCAGTTGAGCATCATCTAGACGTTTCTGCAAGTCCTGGATCTCGTCACCTTCTTCCTCATCCTCGTTCGGCCCACCTGACATGCCTCCCATTCCAGCCGTACTTCTAGGTGGCGGTTCCAGCCGTGGCCATCCAGCCGGTAACCTCGTGCTACTTCCAATCCGTCTCTTGTTGTTCTCCCTCTGTAAGTCCTTCAGTCGCTCGTCATCGATGTTCCCCTGCGAGCTATTTGTAATTGTAACAATCTTCGTGCTACCCTGCAAACTCGATATTTGTTTCTGCAGCAGCTCGTTGGCTCGTTGAAGTCTTGTGATAATTGGAACCGCAGCGAGCATTCGCAGCTTATCCTCGTACGAGCTCTGCCCGAGTATTGCCATGAAGTCGGCTAGCATGCCAGCATCCGAGATGTCCTTTCGCGAGACAAAGATCTCAAGTTGTCTTGCGAGCATGGGAGGCATGCGTGTGTCCTGGTTGACAAGGCTGCTTAGCCGAAGGATCGAGAAGACCTCGCGGGAGAGCTGTTTGAGGTTGGAGAATGCGGCCTTCACGGCAGGATCCGCCATATCGACTGAGATAAGGATCAGCATGAACAGAACTCGCACCTGGTTTTGTGACCAGGTCATGTCACTCACTCTCATCGTCGAACACTGTCACCTTGGCACTCAGATACGGCTTGTCCTGTGAAACCTTCTCGATCTTGAATCGTTGTCCGCCCTCCAGGCTAATCTTCAGCTCGCCAGATCGCCCGCCTTCCACACCGCTGATGGTGCCAAGTACTCCGTACTGAAAGATATCGTCCTTGCCTGCTGACTCCGCACGAGGATGCGCCTCCGCCACATCGCTGTCATTCCCAGACTCGATAAGGTCTTGTCCGTCACTGCTGAGATATGGGGAGCGTAGTGGTACACAGCCGACTACGGCAGACTTTTTCCTCCTGCCATCTACTACAGCACGGCTGTAGTGATCGGCAATGATCGCAAGCACGTCTTGACGGTTTGAGGCGGAGATCTGTAATTTGCGGCCGGGGAAGAGGACTATATCGTATGGTAGAGGAAGGAGAGGTATGGATCCACGAGTTGTCATCGCAGAGATATTGCTAATATATGTCTAAGTTTAGTATACGACGATATGCTGTTGTCGGGCGGAAGAGGCGTACTGTAATAGTCCAGACAACGGTTGATGATGACGATCAACGAGGCAAAACAACCTCGGCGTTTCACATGCACGTTTCAGATTTCCCATACCTAGAGATGTATCCTGCCCTGGGGACAGTGCGGCAAGGATTATGCTCAGATTTATGTCCTAGTAAAGTTGTGATTCTAGGGTGTGAGTGTATACAAAGCACAAGAGTGCGAGCTATATGTATTTGCATTCGTGCTGCAGCCCGATCCATGTCACTATCGATCCATCCCCTCCACATGTACTCAGCAGCCGCTGCCTATTCATCATTGGGTATCATATCGAGCAAATCGCTTCCTCCATCTATCCTGCAGTCTCTTGGTATGTTCTACTCTTCTATCATCCAACCATGATCTTCATACCTCAAGGCACGGCAGCTAGTGCGACTCTCGCTTCGCAGGTCGTCGCTATCTGCATCCGCCTTCAATGTTATGCTGGAAAATACTAGGCTATTCCTGGTCTTCATTGCTCGCTCACTCTGTGCTTCTTCGAGTGTCATCCTATCGTTCATCAGCAGATGGCGCGCTCGTCTCGTTGTCATAATTCTAGCCGTGTGTTGCAAATTGTGTAGCCGTTGTCCTCAATCGTCATCAATCAAGATGGCGCCACTACCATCTTCGTCACCAAGCATGATGCCCTCATCCTTAGAGTTGCCTGTCGAAATATGGCCATTCTGTTCTGCCACTTTGCCCCTCTTGTTTGCTTGTCCATCGTTCAGTCCGACTTCGGTTGCATCTCGCTTCCTCTTATTACCTACTGGCTCAACAGTGTGTTCCACGTGTGAGTGTCCGTTCTGGCCATCAGCTGTTTGCGCAACCGCAGGTACGAGCTTCTTCGCAATGACGAAGTTCTCAGTCTTCTTGACTGGTTTGTCATCCTCAGGTATTTCCACAGCTGAGATGGACAAAACCAAATTGACGCGGGGCGCGTCCTGTTCGTCGTTGATTGTCAAGAAGGAGTGAGAGGTCAAGCCGAGCTCAGTCAGCTTTTTCGGGAGATTGTCATCGAAATCAGGATCGTACAGAAGACCGGCGTCACCGGAAACACTGAATTCCTCATATCCAAGCTGCTCCTTAAGAAAATCCTCAACCAAGTCTTCCAGCGTCGCGCGAGTGAGATCGATGGCGAGGCGAGACTGGCAGACATCACAAACTGGGCAACCTGGTTTTGGTTTTGATAGAGGCTCAGACGAGATGACCCGGTCGGCGGAGTTGGTCAGAAAGATCATGCGCGCGCGTTTGTAGTCGTTCCGCAGCACTTTGAAAGCTTGTAGAACGCAAAGGCCTGCCGTGATAGCATTGGTTGTGGCAATGGCAGGGATGATGTTGCCAGCCATTTGCTTGATGTCGAACTCTGTCTTACGTTCAATGTCGAAGATCTGCGACCTAAGATTCGATGCCGCTGCGACGAAGTCTAGAGTATCCTTGTCGTCCTTGTCAAAGGTCAGAATAGGAGGGGTGCTGTTGGCGGTGGCTTCAGCCCTTTTTTTGATAAGTTGATCACTCAGACGCTTCAGACTGGATTGGAAGACGGTGAAATTCTCCTCTAATGTCCACACCTTCTGGTCTTGGTCTTCAAGGCGGATGCCATCCAGCTTGTTAGCAAGTGCAGCTTCTGTTATCGTGTCGAAGTTAAGCGGATCCGGTTTCCTTCGTGACTTCCACATGTCTTCCATACTCCGTAGACGGTCAATATCCTCTGTGAAGACCTTCTCAAACACTCTGCGTGGAAACTCCTCCTTTCCCATGCTCGCTCTGATGCGTTTCAATGCTTGCGCCTCTTTCTTGAGTTGCTCAATTTCAGTTGCATTCTCGGCATCTTGCGTCAAGTTCAACTCTGGAGAATCATCCTCACTAGTGCCGAAGATCTCTGCAAAGAGGTAACTTTTCGCCCACACAATACAATGGATTGCCTGACTTGGTGTACTTCGGATGGTGCAGACAGGAAATGTCTTAGGTGTCTCCTTCTCGTTGCAGTCGTAGCACTCTGTTTCTCCGCGTTTGATGACCTGAACCTGACCATTGAACCCAGTCGTTCCACTCTCTATCAGAGGTATATCAGCGGCTAGGCACATTTTGTTCACATGACGCCGCGCTTCGAGATTATCGAGCGCATTGAACACGAGGTCGAACTGGCGGAACCAGTCGATGTTGAACTTTGCATCTTTGATGTTCTCATGATAGGCTTCCATCGTGACGTTGGGATTGAAACCCTGCGCAGCCTCTTTTGCCACCTGGACAGAAGCTTAGCTGGAGTCTCGAGATCTCATGTTGGACCACCTACATCTGCTTTGTACTTTTTGATATGCTCATGGCGGAACAGGAACTGACGATTGAGGTTGCTCAGATCGATAGTGTCCAGGTCAACAATAGTAATCTTTCCAGAACCAGTCGTTCCAAAGCCAGTTAGGACGAGATTCTTCAGAAGTTCACATCCGATGCCACCAGCGCCGACCATAAGAACTTTGGACTACGCAAACGAATCAGTGACGCGTTGTAACGTGTCTGAAAATAGTTGTACCTCTTTGATACGATCATAGAGACCGCCCAGACTTTGTCTCTGATGACGGCCACGCGCTATCGATTCAGTGGTCATCTTGCGCAATGTTTGTGATCCAAGCTTGAGTAGAAGTGATGTTCTGTTGAATCAGGTTGAGGTGAGATATAGACCCGAGCTAAGAGCCGTCGATGTAACTATGGGCAGAAGATAATCATGGCTCGTCACTTGAGATAGGGATCCTGGAAGAGCGCAAGAGCTAGAGAGATCCTGGTGCTATTTGCTGTTTCATGCTGTCTCTCTCAATTCACCTCACTTGTCGGACAGAGCTCCGGGGCTACATGCTGACGATTGGCTAGACCGGGGTACCCGCTCTTCAGTTCTACTTCATTCACATCAGCCACACCAGGTAGTACAGGGATCACATCCTCGGCAAGAGTATCTCAATTCAGAATGGAGACTCAAGAGCCGGAAGCCCCGGGATCGCCACATCCTGCGGCGGCAGAAACAGAAGCTGGAGGGAAAATCGAGACAGAAGCACAAGACACCGAAGGCAACAACATTGAGGCCGACCCTGATACAGACATGACAAATAGCGCTGCTCCTGCCGGCGCGACAATGCCTCCAGCAGACGGTGTCACCAACGTTTTGGCATCTGATTCTCAAGCTTCACGCGTCGCTGGACAGAACACAAGTAATGCGATTGGAGATGATGCTGCAAAAGAGGAGGCTACGCAGCGGCCTGAGCTTCTCGAGTCGCGCATACCTGCCAAGAAGGATGCGACACTACGAGATTTCCTGGGGAAGATGGACGACTATGCTCCTATCGTAAGCATACTAAGTCAAATGTACTGGCCGTTACTCTGCTAAAAATCTCGACAGATCCCGGATGCGATAACAGCACACTACCTCACACTCGCCGGCCTTCCTCCACCACCCGAGACACCACTTCCGCTCGCTCGCCTCCTTGCCCTCGCAACGCAAAAGTTCGTCGCCGACATCGCCGCTGACGCTTACCAGTACGCACGCATCCGCACCGGACACACCACTTCAAACACCGCAGCCGCCAATGCAGCGACATTAGCTGGTCTACCGGGAGGTGCCGTGCCTGGCATTCCAGGACAGGCACCCGCAGAGGTTGGTGGAGGAAAGGGTGGGAAAGACAAAGGAGGGCAACTGGGAGTGCAGAGACCTGGGTATGGTGGAGGTGGGCAAGGTGGAGCCGGACAGGGTCGGACGGTATTGACGATGGAGGATCTGGGATGTGCTGTTGGAGAGTATGGCGTGAATGTCAAGAGAGGAGAGTTCTATCGCTGAATGGAGACACGATCAAGAACATCTCAGACCAAGGGCGGACTGGAACATATGCCTGGATACTTGCTGTGCAGGCCGCAGGACTATCCATTGACGAAGATACGACATGAACAGGGGCCGAGCATGTCTGCTAAGCCGCAAAATCGCCTGCAGCATATGAGCTCCAGACATACTGCTCCAAGCGGATGACCCGACTCGTCCGCTTCGAATATACACGAGCCCCTCATGAGCAGCCGACAGAACCCGCGCAAGGCGAGACAGCTTCCATCATTATCCCAATGACAGACTTGGCACGAATTACGTGGCATCTAAACGACAACATGCTGGGTTTTCCACGCACCAAGAAAGTGATGCTAAAGAGCACCAAGAAAGTGAAGCCAAAGAGCACCACGGCAACAAGTTCGACAGACGGTGACAAGGGTTACGTGGCTGCGGAGTAGGCCCTGAAGCAGAACATAGGAGAGTCTATCATGTGCGAGAATGCTTCACCTATGCGCGCAAGGTAGATAGAGGCAGTGATGGCTGAAGAGCTGAGAGTGATTTATATGCCGCAGCAGTTCTTACATGGAATCAACTACAACTAACACTTTTGGCCCTGCGCATCAAGCGCACTCCCTGCTCCCTTTCCTTCTGCGTTCGTTCATTATCGTACAACGTGGTCGACGGTTTTTGTGGTATAAAGGAGAATGGCATATGGCGTTTTGAGAAGCGACGTTTACTCATTGATCTTGGCAAGTATGCTGCGTCTTTGGTCAGGTGTTATTCACTCTTGTGAGACTTTGAGCCAACGTACTCGTGATCCCTGAAGAGGGAGTACTCGTCCTCTCCAACCTTAATGGGGCTTCCGCCATACTAGGTTAACCTCGCATTAGCCATCATTCCACACTCATCGCTTCTTCTCCATCACCCTACAGATTCACCGCTCCCCTGTCCCCTTCACCACCATACTGCTCTCCTGCTTCGATGGAGTTGCCATACCTGAGGAATCAACACCTTATCGCCCGCAGCCACACTCGGCTGTATTCTCTTGCCTTCCTTGTCCAATGCGCCAGGTCCTACAGCAATGACCATCGCCTCGTTAAGCTCCTTGACTGCGCTCTCTGGCAGGAAAATACCGCCGGATGTCCGTGCCTCGGCTTTCACGCGCTGAACGAGGACACGGTCGAGGAGGGGAGCGAGGGACTTGATGGATTTGAGGGCGGAAGACTATAGAAGTATGATCAGCTAGGTAGCGGGTGGATGAGCAGAGCAGCGCGCGTACCATCGTGAGTAATTTCTGGATTGTGGAAGGCTGGGTAAGGTAGAGCTGGAGACGAGATGCTTTGAATGCTTTGACGGACGATCGACAGGACTTTTCAGAATTGCTGACTCACGTGCTTGGACAACGGGGATCTCCCGTCAGTCGACCGGCTTGACGGCCCCTGACGGCACTCTTCACACGACGCACTGAGGTAGTTCATTCAGTCCACAATCATCACACCGTACCTGCGATGATTGCACCGGAAGAGATAATGTGAGCATAGCGACGTGGACGACTCGGCATGAGTACGGCACTCTTCGACATCTGTAAGTGCTTTGCTTCGCGTTCAGGAATTTTGGCAGTGGCAGCAGCAGCGCCGGGCAGAGGTAGTGCCTGGTCAGGACGATCTCAATTGCACCATTACTACAAGACGTTATCTCAAACGTCCCGGGTATAGCTTTTCTACAGACTGCGTCGGGGACTTCTACCTAATACTCTTGACCATGATTGGTCTTGCTACAGCTCGACCCCAAGGATAAAAACAGCACCAGGTAGCTAAAAGGCCAGCACCCCGAAGAGGAACTGGTTTGACAGAATTTCATGATCCTCGTCGGCGACAACTTACTAGAACATCTTGCACGCCTATCTGTCTCATCTTACGAGACTATTGCCTGGATGTGCTTTCTCTCGTACACCACTCAGCGGTCCACACAAGCCTCCGAATAGTGATGGAGCTTCGCACGACAAGCTGGGACAAACTGTTTGCGAGTAGACTAACACCATGCATAGATTCTCGACACTCATGTCAATGACAGCACTCAACATGTCGCGACCAAAATGTATTGCCACGACGGCAACCTCTCCTTCACAACCTGACTCCTTCTTCAAAAGCATCGACCTCACCGCTGACGGTACCTGTCTCTTCACAAACAGCGATGACAACATCATCCGAAACTATATGTTGTACGCCAGCTCGTGTTTCTACTGCATTCAACATGCGCTAGAACCCAGCTGACTGTGCTTGATAGACCCGTCCACCTTCTCAGCTCGCCTGGCCCTCATACCCTGACAGCATATGCGTCCAATCCCTTTCCAAGTCCCATCAATGCTCTTACTACAGCATCCTATTTCAATCTTGCTGAATCCAACACCATGCAATATCTCGTCTCGATACGCGACCACCCGATTCGTCTTCACCATTGTCCCACCAACGACCTTCTAGGATCCTACCCACTCATTCACGGTCCCACAGAGAGCTACCTTGCGCCCTCATCGCTACTCTTCTACCAAAACGACTACAGATTCATCGCCGGTGCAGAAAACCTGATCGCGACCTTTGACCTCAATCGTTCAGGTGAACCACCAATGACCTCGCACAAAACTACTGCATCCAAGCGCAGTACAAGTGGCCTGAAAGGTATCGTCAGTGCACTCAGCATGAGCTGTGACGGCGTCCTCGCAGCTGGAACGTTCACGCGCGGCGTTGCGCTCTACAACAATCCCGGCTTCCATGACGCACAGGTCTTCTCAGTCGGAGACAATGCTAATAGACAGCGTCCCGGCGATGCAGCGATAGGTGGTGCAGGGATCACTAGCATGAAGTGGAGTCCTTGTGGTCGATATCTTTACGTCGCGGAAAGGCAGTCTGATGGAATACATGTGTATGACATTAGAGTTCACGGCAAGAAGCTCGGCGTGCTTGCAGGCAGACGTGCGCGCACGAATCAGCGGATGGCATTTGATGTTGCGAGCGCTGGAGCTGAAAGACATCATGGGGAATACGAGTATGACCAGGACGCACGAGGTAGTAGTCCAACATATGCGCCCTACATCTTCGACCCTCCTTCCTCATCAGGTCGTCAAGAAGGAGGCGGTCATCACCACATCATTGCCGGCGGCACAGACGGGCTTGTGCGCGTTTGGGAGAATCCGCACCATGTCGTCGAGGTGCAGCATCATGTGGACGGTCTGGGCTGGAAGGCACACGAAGATGCGATACCAGGCGTGGTGAAGCATCTGGCGTGTGATGTGGTGGCGACGTGTTCAGGGCAGAGGCACTATAAGCATGAATGGGAGGAGGATAGTGACGATGAGCAGGACAGGAAGCAGGAAGGGAATGGGCTGGAAAAGCGTGGGAAAGGGGAATTCAGTGTCAAGATCTGGTCAGGTGATAGTTTGGGTGGTGGTGACAGGGTTAAATAAGCTTGAGGGTCACAGGCGATGCATACCATGATGTGGTATAGCTGGGCTTCACTGGGCTGTCCCCTGTGGTACTAATAGACTGGGATCAACGCCTGACGTCCGATGGCGAGCTTGTCCATATGCTGGCAATGATCGCCAAATCCTGACTGCACGCTTCAACCCGGATTCCAGGCTGCTTAACCATATAACACTGATGAGGTCTTTCCTCTTCCCACGCCGGCGCGCTACAGCGTGCAAGAGGGGTTATGTCTCCGCTTCGAAGTCCAGCATCCTTCGTGCTGGCGATTATCTCTGGAACCTGACGACACTGATGAAAAAGGACAAAGTAATGTGGACGCTCTGTAGCTTCACAGCCCTGAACATTGTTCCTTACTGCGCTATTGATTCTGCCCTCGGAACTCGTGTTGCCGGCGGTTTGAACAAGGAAGCAGAGTTGATCAGCTATCTTGGTTTGACTCGACGTTAGGGGTTGCACTTGTAACAAGTTCCATCATGCGTGTCAAACAGAGACGATAAGTACCACGCGGACACTTGATCTTTCTAATGTTGGGATCTTAGTGAGTATAACCCACACCTCCCTATCAACCACAACAAGTTAACCTATTACAGGCTCAATTGGGAGAGCGTTCGACTGAAGAGTTTCTACATCGAAAGGTAGCCTGTTCGATCCAGGCAGATCTCAGTTTTTACATTTTTGCCCTGCAGTGGCGTCTCAGCAGTTTGGATCCGTCCGAATTGTCATGATTTTTGTTCTTGACAAGGAGATCCTGCACTTTGCAAAGGCCATGTGGACGCAGATGCTCGATATGCGGATCGGCTGTGCCACCTAGACCTACTCAAGTGCGGGCACCAGACCACATCACCCTCTTGGTGCTCGACGGCAAGTTGGTACCGACCAACAACCTTTTACCTTTTATCCTTGGTGGAGGTTCAAACAATCCACCTCAGATCACACAGCTGAGCTAACGCAACGTTGATAATTTTGAAACACTTTTAGAATGCTACAGCACTTCCCCCGGGTTAGCTTGAGGCGTTCTTCCTTTACAGCCCGTGTCGTATCTTGTTTTGTGTCGAATGCGAGTAAACAGTCAAGCTCTCGAGAGGAACCAATGGAAGTTACACCTCAAGGAGTCTTGCGCAGCCAAAGGCTGTCGTACAAGAACGTCCTCCCGCTTCTCGCTCGACGATCAACGGCTGGCTGGCCACAACCTCTTCCCTGATCGGACGACACTTGTCTTCCAGTCTCAAAGTTTCGGTCGTGAAGGTCTATGCGAAGGTCCTTCCTGCGCAGTGATCGAATCCCACGGTGTCTGATATCCGCATCCGGACAATGTGACGCGCACGATGCTTCTTCGATGCTCTTCTTCCTCCCAGGACACTGGCAGGCTTTAGACAGCAGCTTAGCGGACGGACCCAGAGTGCATCCCAGTCCAGAATGCTCACGGACCATGCATGACCTCAAGATAGTGCGCAATAGAAAGCCCCTCGGGGAGAGAGGGTGTACCGCTCTTGCTGGAAAGGGCTTGTGAGACCTGCCATTTGTACTGGTAAAACACGATGGGCGTGTTCCCACCCAGGCAGACAGGCTCAGATAGCCACCCTTAAGAAAATTGTCACAACTGTGAAGGGCGCCAGATCTGATGCAAGTTACTCTCATCCGGGCTGCAGAACGCATGAAGAGGGAGTGATGGACGGCGAGGACAGAGACTGAAGTAGTTCGCCACCTGCCTTGTACAATACCTTTACCGCACTCCAAAGCACTTTAGCGAAATCTCCACGGCACCTGCCGTCCTTACGTTACGCACGGATGACCCCAAAGCCTTCCCGATAACGTCTTGAAAGCTCTCAGCTTCGCATCACCTACGTAGCGTACACTGGCGTGACGAGCACGACACAACTTGACCAGGTGGAAGTCGCTCTCACAGCACGCATGCTTGCGAAGACAGAATTGTCATGTTGTCATTACATAGTGAAAACAGAGCTCGACGGCCTGCATTTCTTTGTAAATCGTGTATTCTGTGCCCGATATGTATGCATGAAGGTTGAGGTGTGCAGACAACATGATATGCCGCCCATCACCTTTTCGCTGCGCGAGAATGTCCACAATCGTCATTGCTCATCCCATTACCTCGTCTTGTCCGCGCCCTCCACTCATACCCATTGTCCACACCCTTTGCTCATACCCATTGTCCATTACCATATTTGCGCCCTGCGTCTGCCTGGACGCGATGATGTGTGGCCAGCCAGCATCATCAGATCCCAGAACGCCTGTCATGTCGTTGCTTGCGTCATTCATAATACCCATAGTATACAAGGCATATCCTCTTGCGCTCGTACCCTTCGTGTATGTGGTTGTCATGTAGGGCCATCAATCCTCATCTCGCTGACGACGATACCCGTTCTGACTTGACAGCATCGTCGTCTTCGTCGTCGTCCTCTTCTTCTTCCATGCTCTCCTCATCCTCGTCTTGCTCGGAATCTTCGTCAGAGTCTTCATACACAGTCTTTGCCTTGAGCTGGGAGCTAGGTCTACAGGCGACGACAATGGGCCCTGCGATAGTGTCGTCCGACGATCCTGATACACTCCTAACATGCTCTGCTCGAGTTTGGAATCTTCGCGTGATAGGTGACTTCCCAGCGTCTGCATGTGGTCCTGCCGTGGCATCCGCAGTGCCAGCATTTGATGTGCTCGGAACGCGTGAAACGGCGTCTCGGAAGCCTCCCGGTTCATCCTCGTCATCTTCCTCTGGCGCCTCTTCGTCGTGTAGAGCATTCTCTTTTTGCTCGTCACGAGTCATGATTCGTGATTGTACACGAGCCAGCTGTCGTAGAGACCACTCGGACACTGTCGTGGAGGGAGGATCCTCATGGACCGCGATAGCTTTCACAGTCTTTCTCGCACGACCAGAAGCTGGTGGACTGGTGCCTAGTCGGAAGCTGCTTCTGGGTTCTGAGATGTGGCGGACTGTGGGTGCCACGTCATCTGAAGGCCCTACGTCCAAATGGTCTTGCATGGAATCGGCAGCTGACATGGCAGATCTCTGTGTGGCATTGAAGGCGAGGTCGAAATTGTTAAGACCATTGTTGAGCTGTGTCGACGGCATCATCATCGCGTCAATGTCGTCTGCGTTGTCAGCCTCCATTGATATGGCGTCATTGATATCAGGTTCGTCCGGCATGGCAAATTGCTCCCAAGCACTTTGGTATTGTGAGGCCTGAAATCCTAGCTGCTCTGTGGGCGAGAGGTCCTTGATAGCTGCTTCCCATGCGGCCAAGTACAGCTTTGTCATCTTCTTGATGTCATCGAGATTGGAACATCTCTGGCGGTCGTCATCATCGTTGCTGCTACGACGTCGCTTCTGTTTCGAGCTCTGGCGCAAGCTCGAGCTTCGTCTCTTGCGAGTGCGACTGCCATAGTTGATCGTGTCGTCATTATCTCCCGAATCATCGTTTTCGTCTCGGTGGTCGTCGTCATCTGAGTCGAGGTCAATGACGGGTATCTTGTGTGCCTTCAGTCGGCGTTTGTATAGTGCAGGTCGGGTGTATTCATCAAGCGGATGAGACTTGGCATCATAGTTAAGATGATGAGCATCTCGCTGTGTTGAGGTTCGTAGAGATCTGCGAAGAGGCGTCTCTTCATCCTCTTCAAGCGAGAGTCGCGTCGAGTCGCGTCGAGGCATGGTGGTAGACAGTAAACAGTCAGAGCTTGGAAGTCAGAACAAGGTCGAGATTGTAGTGATGGCTCTGTGGCAATTGAGATCTCATGGACTGAACTGAATTGAACTGAGCTGTTTGTGAACAATGAAAGGTGAATCGAGCAAGTTTGCTCTAGGCAGCAGCAGTTCGGGGAGCGAGGTCCGGTCGTGAATCATGAACTTGAACCTGAAACTCGGAACGGCAGGAGCCCAATCGCTTATACCAAAATGATGCTCGTTTGCCACGGGTATTCGAAGCACTTTCTTATACCCTGTGAGCACAACTTGCTTGATAATAAGCTAGCGGTCTCCAGCAGAAACCCTATCAGCTCAGCTTTCAGCACCCTCATCCTCTACCCTGATGCTCGGCAAAGGTGCACTCGCTACCACACGGGACCTTCCACTCATCTGCATATTCCTCTCAAAGCTCGATGGAGCGAATGGTGAATGTGAACCTTTCTCCTCTAGCACAATCAAAGCTTGTTGCACGCGTGCAAACGCATCCTCCAGTTCTTCCATTGCTCCTTTGATCTCTGATATGCATTCTCCGTCACGAAGAAGCTGATATGCAGCGGCAGCGCAAAGGTCCTGCGCCTTGCCCAGATGAGCATCCGAATACTCGCAAGTCTGCAGATTCCCAATAGCCTCGTCACCACATGAGCTAGCCTCATTTGTCCTCTTCCTCCTCAATCGGACCTGTGTCATGACAGTATCGTCGTCTAAGTCTTCATCTGCTTCCTGATCTGACTCTTCTGCTTGTTGTGATCCTCGTTTGCAGAATGACTGCGTTCGTGCCTGTGCTCTTGCCCTCCTGATCAAGTTCCGCCCACGGCCAATGTCGTTCACAATGTCCAGCAGGACCTTTTGTGCTTGAGCATCGTACTCGACGATAAGCCCATCTGGCATGCGGTACTTGATTTGCGTTGAGTTATGGATGGAGTGAACAGAGCTCGATCTTCTCTTCCGTCGTATGTTCTCAATGGCTTGTGCTCGTTCGATGTTCATGAACATCGTAGGTCTCGACATTGTGCTGGTATCGGTGGTGGTTGCAGTCGTAGCGGTTGCCATTGTCGCGAACGAGATAGCCTGGAGAGGAGCATCCGGATCCGGTGCGATGCGTGAGTCCAGATATTGTCGGTCTGGACATATGCAATCACATTTTATCGAGGAGATGTTGTTCAGCCAACTCGGGATGCGGTCGATGAGGAAGAGGAGGTAGTCGTGGGATCTTGGACTTGCAGGCATTGTAAGAATAATTGGTATCGATAGTGACAATGGCAGCTGAAGATAGCGATGTCCTTCAGCTTATGTATTGTCGTGCCCATCGATGTACGGTGTGTATGTTCAGATAAGGAAAGTGAGACAATGATGGTCAATCAGGAGAGTGAGTGTAATCACAACTTCGGCGACCTCAAGCAACCTCCACCTCGGCGACCTAAGATCACGCAATGAGTCTAAGGCAGGTCTTCTGCCTCCTTGCTGCTGTCTCTGTGATAGTATTGCTCAAGAGAGCCTTGAAAACCTTACTCAAACACCATTCGTACAATTACTGATCACGCTGCAGCCACAACAAGGTCTTTTGAAGGATACATAAGGCGTCAAAGGAGCTCGGGCTTGGCGTCCGGAGCCTGTTCCGAGATGTTGTTTCACCTGAAATGGAGCGTGTTTCGCATGTTCGGCCCCAGTTGTGCGCATAGCGTGATTTAATGATCCGGTCGCATCATCTCAAAGACAGGAGTGACCCTCTCTAGACGGTGTAGACAGTCAACAGCATCTCAAGCAGCCTCCAGCACGTCAGCTTTCCGCTTCCTGCCCGCTCTCGCCGGCGTGACTTGCGCTCCTTTGCTTCCTGCCGCGCGTTCCAAGGCTGCAACCTGCTTCAGTATCTGTGCTTCCCATGCTTTGTATTCAGCGCGCCGCGCATCGCTGAGCCAGTCGATGAAGCCGAGGCCTGTGGGGCCTGTATGTGATGATGTGAGGGTGACGGCAGACTTTGGGCGGGCTTTTCGGGGTGGTCGTTGCGGTGCTTGGGCCGTGGTTGCAGCTGTTGTGATGGTCGTGGGCTCATGGGAAAGAGGTTGTTGTTCCAGTGCTTGAAGCCCGGATGGTGCTGTGGTGTGCGTGGTGGGTGGTGGTCGTTGTGATGTTGTCGTTGGTTTATCTGTTGGTGCTGGACGTGCGTCCACTTCTTGACTATGATCAAGCTCGTCTTTTGCCTCATCGTCGACATCCATCATGTCCACATCCTCTGCTTCCTCCTCCTCAGCTCCTTCAGGCACACTCGCCCACCAATCCATTTCCACCCACTTCTCCTTTTCATCCTCATCCAGCCTCTCACACTCCATCACAATCTCCCTCAATCGTTTACTAGCCACTTTCCCCAGCGCTGTAAGCTCATGGGCCACCGATCTGACATCGACCTTGTCATCTCGGTTGTACATACGCTTTGTGACTGCGATCATCACAGCGATGATGAGAGCAGGGATCTTGACGGCAATGTCGTACTCCGCTGCAGCTCGACCTGCAGTCGCAGCATCTAGCACGCTCCGACCTGTGCGTGGCGTACGTGCTGCAGCTTTCGATGGCGTGGCATTTGTCGCGGAAGCTGTGACTTTGAGCACACTGGCGACGCCGACATAGACGTGAGGCACGCAGGTACCCACATCGAGCTTCTTGCAGACATGCCGGATCGTGGGACCAATCCAATTCGGGATGCCTTCGTCGTTGAGATTGTCAGCAGCAGCTTTTGGCGTCCCGAGTTGAGGGAACTGCAGGCCTCCTGTTTGTGGACGCGTGACTGGAGTCGTGACTGGATTGTCAACGACGCTGCGCTTCGTGGGAGTAGCATAGACATCACGTGTACGGTTCAGCTTTGTCGGTGTTGCTGTAGGAGTGTTCCTATTGGAGACGGTCTCGGCCGGCAGCGCCTTGTCTAAGTATGAGTAGAGCTTTTTGTAGATGCGTGGGCCACATGGCGGACGTGGCTGGGCTTTCTGCAGATTGAGACGCGTCTTCAGCCTGTTCGTAGTATCAGACTCTGGGTCAATCAATCACAGCACATAGATAGCACAGTAGAACATATCTGCAACAGTACACGTCTTACCGCTCCACTGCAATATCTGCTATGGCGCAACTTCTTGCTGCTTCTTCCTCCGGTTTCAACGACGATGCTGTGGATCTGCTTTGTGCTAATAGTGCAGATGCCAAATTCACCAGGGGTTTTGGTAGTGTTGCGGGTGTATGTGTTGGTAGTAATGAGGTTAACGCGGTCAACAAAGGATCGTGCGAAGACATGATTTCGATTGTAGTAAACCTCGCTTCCTGCACGTCAACTGTGGATGAGCACACGCTGAAGATTACTTGAGGTGTACAAGTCGCAATGATACGACGTTCTGGGATACATGTGATTACATAATCAGATTCGTGCGCTACACTTTTGCCATAGCGAGCTACAAGTACGTCTGTCTACTTGTAGTCTTCCAGCCTCCAATCCTTGGAGCTCCATTTCTCGGTGGCCTTTCTGTTCGCTTTCTTGTGCTGCATAGTCTTCCTTGCCTCGATCTTGCCTTGCACCATCATGTTTCTGTAGCGATCGCTCAGCAGGTTTCCTTCCGGCTTCAATTTTCTCAACGAGTCCTGCAGCTCATCCGCAAGGACTACCTCAAGTGGAGCTTCAGAGATGAAGTGCTTCCCAAGTCGTCTCCTCCTCAGCAATTCGCCGTCCTCCTCCGAATCTTCAGACTCGACACTACCCGGGAATTGTGCCACAGTCGTCGTCGCTCGTTCAGCATCTTTTGCCTTCAACTCCTTCTGAATCTGCTGCAGACGCTTGATTTGCTCATCCCGAGCTTTCATTCTGCTCTCGTGTTTTGCCAGTCTCTCTGCGGTCTTCCTTTTGTTGACCTTGTTCCTCTCCACTTGCGTTTTGCGAACTGGCCTCTTCTTTCTCAGACTTGCCTCATCCATGTCACTTTGTATACCCTCCCACTCACTCTCCTCAAACTCCGACATCAAAGCCTCCCTCTGCTCGGTCCGTTCCGCTTCGGCAGTTGCTGCGTCGATGCGCAATTGTCGTTCCTCTTCTGCTGCCGCCGCAAGTCGACGAGCTTTCTCCTTCTCGACTTCTTTCGATCCTTCCTTGTCAAGAAGCGCTTTCCAGTCTTCGAAATCAGGATTGTAACTTCGACCTGCTGCTGGTTTGCGCACATTTGGTAGAGGCTTGCCCGACGCCGTCAGTGCGATGGGTGCACGTTTGAGTGTCTTGGGCTCCGTCCGAATATCCGGACCCTCAAGGAAAGATTCATCGTATATTGGTCTCGGCACCTCGACCAGGGCCCATGGATCGTATGTTGCCGTGCCATCTGCGGAGACTACGTTTTTGTGCGACAGGTCACCACCATATGCTATGTCCTTTAGCCTCTGCAGTTCTTTGCTTGAAACACCTGCACCCTTTCTGCGCTTCGCTGGCACAATACCGTCTGTGACAGCAGTGCCGGATCGTTTGCGGTTGCCGACAGCAGGGACAGCAGATCTTTGTGCGATAATCTCGTCTGCTCGGAGCTGAGGATGCGCTTTTCGTGCTTGCTTCTTGATGAGATCGGATCCAGTGGTATCAGTCTGAAAGAGAATATCGGAGGGCACATCCGCGAGGACGAGGCCACCGGTAGCTACGATTTCATTTCTTGCATTTTCGAGACCACTTTGGATTTCTGTGATGTCGACATTCTTGCGCCACGCCCGCTTGCCCTTGCGAGAGCTCTGCTTGTGGGTTTGCGGTGCAGTATTGTAGTCTGCCATATTTGCTGGTGTTTGTTCAGGTTGTATGTGTTATAGAAAATGTGAAGGCTTGTGAACTTTTTTAGATTGCGGGACGTTTGCGCCTTCCCCGGATTCCCAGATTCCAGGCTTCCGTCGTTTTGTTTAGGGGCCACTACTGGACTCCGCCGTTGTTTCAGCTGATCAAGTACGAAACGAATAATACAACTCGCCTCTAACACCTACTGCTCACACCATCCCGACACGTTTTCTTCAAGCCTTACTCTATAGTCGTACTCGCCGCGCGAATCCGGAAACCTTTCATACAATTCACAAGTATTATGGCGCAAACAACAATGGGGTCGACGTACGCAAATCCATTGAAGAAGTTCAAGTAAGTATCGTCATTGATCGTGTCGCAAATTATCGCGGCTGATACTTTATAGGCTTGTGTTCCTCGGCGAGCAGAGTGGTATGTAGTCGAACCGAGCGCCGCACGACCACCTACTGACCGCATACAGTGGGCAAAACATCCTTGATCACACGCTTCATGTACGATTCCTTTGACAACATGTACCAAGCCACGATAGGCATCGACTTTCTGTCAAAGACAATGTATCTTGAAGACCGAACAGTGCGACTACAGTTATGGGATACTGCTGGCCAGGAACGATTCCGATCACTCATTCCCTCCTACATCCGCGACTCGAGTGTGGCTGTTGTGGTATACGACATTTCCAATGCCAAATCCTTCGCGCAGACTCGGAAATGGGTTGATGATGTGCGGGGAGAGCGGGGTTCGGATGTGATTATTGTGCTGGTGGGTAATAAGACGGATCTGAATGACAAGAGGGAGGTGACGACAGCGCAAGGAGAGGAAGAGGCGAAAAAGAATGGATTAATGTTCATCGAGACGAGTGCAAAGGCAGGTCACAATGTCAAGACATTGTTCAAGAGAATCGCGCAGGCACTTCCGGGCATGGAAGGTGAAGGTGCCCAGCAGCAAGCAGCAAGCCAGAGTAAGTCCACTTCTCATGCTGCAAGGTTTCCCAAGCTTACTGGGATAGTGATCGATGTCAACATCAACCCGAGTCAACCGCAGTCTGAGTCGGGATGCCAGTGCTGAATATGAGACTTTGAATCTTGAACATAATGATGCAGTTCAAGCAATACGGGACGGCCCGCCGTGTGCTGATGTCGATACCGCTGTGCGCGTTAGCATGAGGGAATATGTGTATGATTGAGATGATGGTATTGCTACCTTTGTCTCCCAATTGGGATGATACAAGCCCACGGGATAGCTGCGGCCAAGATTTGGTAGGTCGCTCTGGCGTTGGCAGGTTGGGAACAAGTTTGTGTAGTAAGTTGATGGAAGACGAAGGGAGGTAGACGTGCTTGGCTTAGATATCGTTGGTATAGGGAAAGTCTCATCGGTATTACAAAAGTGCAGTTGCAGAATTCTTGCAGGATAAACGACGAAGTCAAACTGTGCTCGTACGCATTGCTACCCTCCTCATAATGACGACGACGACGACGACAGAAGACGCTCAGTCATGACAATCTTGTAGCTCTACAACCTTCCACTCATATATCATGCTTACCCTTGCGAGCCGACTGTCTGTGGCTACCGCTTGTTTCCAGATCGAGCGACTCGAGGCTCTCAAGATTGTGCGCAAAATCTGGAAATTGTGCTACGCAGATATGCTTCTCCTGCAGCGCTCGATGATAAGCTCTTTTTGTCTGGAAACGAGTTGAGGAAGCACACTCAATCTAGCTTGACCTTACTTGATGCGATGTTCGTGACGCTCGATCATGATCGTGGATGTCTCGAAGATTATCTTCAGATCGAGTTGCAGAAATGTACCACGATTTTCCGCATGAGGTAGTCTGGGTTTGGTGTCCACACTTCAGATACTGTCTTACATTCTCCCTGGCGCTCTCTCTATTTTGCTTCACTTTAAACTGCTGCTGTCAAGTTTGATGCGCGCTAATTCCTTGAAGGAGTGCTATTATAATAACCCCTCCAACCCTCCTCTTCCCTCTCCTGTTCTACAAACACTTCTCATCTTGACGGAGGACTTGCAATACCTCTTCCTCGTCACCTTATCCTGTTTCCCAATCTTTTTGCAAAGCTCGAAAGTGCATGAATCTGACCATGTTGCCTTCACCTGAGCCCTCACGAGCATCCACCGACTGCGAGGATGCTCCCACAGTCAATTCACAGCCCGTCTCTGACGAAAGCTCTGACGAAAGTCTTCGTGGTTTCTTGCAGCTAGTCAACGAGCACGAAAATGCCCAAAACGAGCAGGCTACCAATCAACGGGGCGCGCAACCCGACCCGACGCATGACGATTTCATTCCCAGCTCGAATGCTGGTCAGCCACCAAGCGAAAAAAATGCCCAGCAACATCGAAAGCGAGCCGCAGAAGAAGATCTCACCGGGCAAGCAAAGCGCACTGGGCCCACAGGTCGTGGCACTTACACATTTGCAGACGTCTCATCCTTCTTCAGCTGCTTTAACATAGAAGGCTCCACTGAAGTAGAACCTCGCACGTTCAAGGAGACTAACGTGCGCGAGGAGGCCGTTGATGAGTTGATTGATGAGGCACCAGTGCATCAGAAAGACATCTCAAAGGCAGAGATCAGACGTTGTCTGGGCAGTCTCAGTCTTAGAATCAAGCCAATCGTTGAGGATAACGATCGTCGCTGGATAGTCAAAGGCTTGACGACGCCACTCCGAAGCTATCAAGCTCTCGGAACTGGCCGCATCAGGATGTTGGAGAAAATGTTGGAGAAATACAACGCTCTCAAGGTCGTCATCGACTCTGAGCCTGGACTACCTCAGAATACCGAGGGTTTCAGTGGAGGTATCCTTGCGGACCAGATGGGGCTCGGCAGTAGGTGTCCTTTCTGCGGGTATTGTATGAATACTTACGCTCGACAGAAACGCTTCAGATGCTGACTGCTATTCATGATGGACATCATCACAAGTCTACGGCGCAAGGTACTACTCTCATTGTCTCGTCAGCATCACTGACAACACATGTTTGTGAGTATTTCGAATTCTTATCGTCGTTCGTCTGACCTTCAATAGGGCAAGATCAGATCAAGCAGCATTTCGATGCGAGTCTCTTCGGGAAGGTTGCTGTGTACAAAGGCCTGAAACATCACATGAACTCTGGGATGGTGGAACTCAACGAGATTGTGGAGATGTTTCAAAAGAGTACAGTCATGTGAGTCTGACGAAGGTACCACAATCTGTAGACTCACTGACGCATCATCCTAGCCTAACGACCTGGTATGTTGTGCGAGAGGCGTTCAAGTCGACCCCCGAATACTCAGAGGACGGCAAGGATGGCAAGAAGGGCAAGAAGAGATCCGATACGCTGGGTGTTGACCCCTTGCACACATTCGATTGGCTGCGTGTTGTTCTGGACGAGTGCACTATGATGAAGACGCACACCACCCAGACTGCAAAGGCGTGTTTTGCCTTGAAGGGACAGTATAGATGGCTCATCTCAGGAACCCTTATTCATGATAACCTGGACGAAATGTACTCGTATTTCAACTTCTTGAAAATGCCAGGAATGGACGACAAGAAAGAGTTCACCAAACAGTTCATGATCAAGCGTGGAAAGGCACGAATGGCAAATGCTACACTTTCTGAACGGGTGAAAGACCTCATGATCCGACGGACAGCAAAGAGTACCATTGCTGGGGCACCCATCCTCATCCTACCTCCTGTGAGCTACTACGAAATCTCAGTTGCATGCCGTCCTCACGAGCAGCGGCTTCATGACAATCTTGCCAAAGAAGTTGCATTCACCATCTCGGATATCATAAAGCAGTTGAAGGCCGGAATGATAAAGAGACCAGAGGCAAAGACGAGGATCGTAGTGCAGCTTACTCGAAGGAGACTTGCTACTGGTCATTTCTGGCTCATTGCGGCCGAACTTCAAGGCTTGCTTCTTGTCCGCAAAGAGGAAGATCTGTTTCTGAAGATAGGTAACCAAGCAGCATTCGAAGCTTTCATCAAGGAGTGCGTCGATGATCCCAGAACAATGGCTGACGATCAAATGCTTGCGAGAACATGCAATATCCTCCAAGAGTGGCCAGTCAAGCGCGACAAGAACGGCAAGAAAATACGATTCCCTGTATGGGCCTTTCTTGAGTTTCACTGCCTACTTCTCTCGGCCAAAATTCGTGCAGTGAAGCAGAAACTGAAGGAATGGATGGCAGAGGATCCTACGAGGAAGATAATTGTCTTCAGTGTTTTCATTGCGGAGATCAATATCATTCACCACATCTGCAAAACCATGGGATGGGGCGCGAGAACGTATCATGGAGGGATGTCGGCTTCTTCGCGCGAAAATACCTTGACCAAGTGGCGAGATGAGCCTAAGATTAACATTCTGCTGAGCTCATTGGGGGCCGGTGGTATGGGCTTGAATCTAGTTCACGCATCGCGCTGCCTGATTGTGGACTTGCATTGGAATGCTGCACTCGAGGAGCAGGCCATGGCTCGTATCTACCGTCTCGGCCAGACCAAGAAGACTGAGATCGTTCGCATTACTGTCCAAGGAACTTTCGACGATAACCTACTGCAGAAGCAGCTCACCAAGAGCACCAACATCGCCTGTGTCATGAACGGCAAGGCATTCATCAAAAATACCCCTCTGACAGATTTGCTTCTGCTTAATGGCTGGACGGCCGAAGAGGTCAAAGGGCTCGACGACGACCAGCCACGACGGACGAAACAGGATGACGACTTCATTGATGATGCCGACGTGGAAGAAGAGGATGCTGAAGAAGTTGATGACGACGACTACGCACCGAACAAAAGATCGAAGAAGACGAAGGCCAAGAGTAAGGCGAAGAGCAAGCCGGAAAGCAAATCCAAGACTCAGTCGCTTTTTGTGGATTCCGATGATGATGACGACGATTCAGCTGATGGCAGCGACCCGAAAGCAGAGAGTCAAGCTGGACTGGCCGGTGACTTTACAGCAAGTCATGGAATCAACGAAGACGACTTGAATGATGAGGAAGTGGACTATGGAATGGACGAGGAGGAGACTGGTGATCATTTCACGAACCTTGCGGAGGACTTCACGGGAATTTCAGGGTTAAAGTGTGAAGTTTGATGGCTAGATGGTGCATTGCAGCTGGAGGCAGCTTTGAATGCGCACGAGATGGACAGGATCACGTTTTCAGAGTGATGGATATGCGGCTGGATCACGACACTGCGATTTCTGATATCAAGACACTTGTCTTCGTTTTTCATGCTACTGAGCAGAAGAGACATCAAACATTACGATATTTGCCGCTCGGGTAGAGACACAATGCCGTCAAGCGGTTCGACGCTAATGCCTAGCTTGAGCATATAGCTGAACAAGGAAGACCTTTCGTTTGACCTATCCCTGTCCGTGCACCAAGTCTGACGCCCGTAATAGGCTAAGCGGGATAGTAGTTGTGTATAGCGATGCTGTGAGCGCTTCAATAAAGCGGTCTCGACATGGTGGAAATTGTGCTGCCCACAAAGCTCTCTCACCGCGATCCCATCGCTGTCGCTTTCTTGTAAAGAGGTGTCGTCTGACAACACCGTGCACGAGCCACACCTCCCAAAGTGTCTGAAACTCTCTCACATGCCGCCAAGCCATCGACATCGAATTGTCTTTCGAATCTCAGACTCAGCACTCACCATCCAGCAAGCTATACAATGTTCGCCACGCGTGCGCTCTTCGCGCGTTCAGTCTGGAAAGGTATGTCAAAAGCGCTGTGCTCCTCACAACGAGCATAACCGGCTTGTATACTTGGACGATTACTAGCATGAAACATTTGCTAACACTTTCCACCCACGCATAGGTCCTCACATCGTCCCGTAAGCCATCCTCCCTCCTCAGCCTCTCCCCTGCGATCCGCTCAGCATCTCAGCGACCACACACAAGATCCACCAACCCCATCACACGCTTTCCATTCCCGATCCATGGCCCCTGCTATCCTTCCCAGCTACCACTAACCCTTCCCCACAGTCTCCCAATCCCCCGGACAACCGACCTCGCCGCCGCCGCCGCCCAAGGGACGCGCCTCCCCTCCATCCGCACGCAAGCCCGCTCCGCCACTATCCTTCCCAACTTCGTCGGGCTAAGGTTCGCGGTCCACAATGGAAAAGGATATAGCGAGATTGAGATTAGCGAAGATATGGTGGGAAGGAAGTTGGGAGAGTTTGTGGCGACGAGGAAGAGGTTCGTGTATCGGTTGAGTAGGAATAAGTAGATGGATTGAGATGAGGTGTGGGAGAGGGAGGGTTCAATGAACAGGGAGAAGGAGGATGAACTGAGGGGTGGAGAGTTGAGATTGAGGAGGCGCTGAAGGCAGAGAGTGTAGGAGGGACAGGACAGGACGAGACGGGAGGAGAGGGCAAGTAGAGGCTGGGAGTGAGAATGGAAGTGCGACGGATTGGCGCTTCGAAACGGGGATTGCCATAAGAGTTGCAATGCCGGGTTGCATAGATAGGCGCCGAGGAGCTTGGGAGGAACGGAGCATAACCACGGACAGGTCTTTCATATCTCAGGAGAACGGCGCAAGGGCTGGCTGGCTCAAAGATAGATGGTAGAAGAAGGGGAATCCACGGTGACGGCTACGTGCCTCGCTCAAATATCAACATATCGACATGTCAACATCGAAAGAGACTCACGTTATGAGCCTTCATCCTCGCATACGTTATAGGGCACACCTCATACCTCATACCTCATATCGCCCACATCGCCGCGCGCGCACCGTCACATCATCCTGTCAGTCAGCCAGCAAATCAGCCCGCCCAGTCCTCATCCAAGCCCACACCGCTCCGGCCTTCTCTCCTCGAGCACTCTCAGATGCACATTCCCTTGTTACACCAGCCCGTCGCTCTCCCTCCGCCCAAGATCGCGTCGCTCCAACCTCGTTCTCCGCTCACCCGCATCCATTCCAAGCCCGTCGAGCTCTCCTCACCGATCTCACATCATCCGCCCCATTCCCGCGCGCCGAGTCTGAGAGCCAGGGTCCCCGCAGGCATGCCCTGCACCCGGAGGCTCTGTCGAGCAGTTGCGTTCGAAACTGTATTGGGTTCATAGGGGCGTGGAGAGTGGTGGAATGTAAGCCCTGATATGACGGGCGTGGGGAGTATGGATATGGATGTTGGAGACTTGGGATGGGCAGGCTGCAGATGTACAGGATCATATCAACGTACTTGCATTGGTACATACATATGTAGCGAAGAAGGAAGCGCGGTAATGTGACGGGCTGCTGATCGCCCTTTGTGTTGTGCATACGTGATTCACATGATGCAGACGTCGGGCGAGAGGCAGAGGTGGGCAATGTCTGACGTCGGAATGGCTGAAGGACGGACGAAATTCACAACGTGGCACATCTTGAAGTTCACTTCGAATGACTGGTTGTCTGCGACCACAGCAGACAGCGGCAACATTATTAGCATTACTCGATTTGTAATCTCCCATAGCTCATAGCTCCTGCTACCTTCGCTCCTGTGCCTGCTGATTTTCAATTCCCTCTCGGCCATGTCCTGCCATCGAAGACATCCGCAGCACCTTTCCAGCCGAAACAGCATTTCCCGCATGACTCCACACCGGCCTGTGCCTCATCACGCCGTCACATCCCACGTCTCATCGTTCCACATCCCAGCATCGTCTTCATTCTGCGCGGCACAATTGCGCTCTGCGTCCAGACCATAGTCTAGACAGCAGCTTGCGCACCGCCCTTGCCCGAGTAGCCTCTTCGGTGATCGAGGAAGGCCATTACAGCTGCGTAGAGTGTGTAGCAGAAAAGGAGCCTATCGTCAATCATTAACCATCGCGCCCCACTTAACGCCCATACATCAAGCAGTCAGGATTGACTCACCACTCCAACACCCCAAAAGCCGTCAAAGCCCCTTCCTTTCCATGCTGAAAACTATACGCATATCCTCTATGCAGTGTGCTTGCGGCGCAAGCCCAGGCCGCGAGCCAGAAGATCCAGGACAGCGCTTCGATGACGAGGAGACCGATTGGGTGGGCGATGCTGGAGAGGAGGGAGAGCGCGAGCACGGACAGGATGCAGACGAGGAGGGTCCAGAGGGAGGTGAAGAGGTTGAAACCGAATTGGGAGGGGGAGCCAGCGTAGTCGTGGAGGACTGAGAAGGTTTAGCGCTGAACAGAAGTTCTGAAGTTGTACGGAGTTGCGGGAGAGAGAGAGAGGATTGTGAGCGGGGGGGTGCCGCGAAGGAGCAGAGGTGTGAAATGCGACTTACGAGAAGCAGAGATTCCGAGCACGATGATTGCGAAGAGAGCTTGGATACCTCGAACGATGAGGTTCACCATGTTGGAAGTCCCAGTTGGTGCCATTGCGAATGCGATTTCGAAGGTCTTGTGTGTTGCGTAGGTGGCAGTTTCACTTTATGAGCTGCCGAGCGTGATTGTTGTTGTCGCTGTTGATGCGCAAGTATGACAAAAGGGAAGAAGAAGGCGCAAATGTCGAGCGCAGTACGAGTTCGATGTCAAAGAACTACTTATGACGACGATGATGATGATGAAGAGGTCGAAACAAGCTCAAAGGAAAGTTTGGGGCAGGCAGGAAGTTGCGCTTGGCTTGTCACGCGTTGTCGTTAGTCAGGGAAATGAAATGAAATGAAATGATGACTTGGAACAACAAGAACAACAGCCGTGCGTCATTTCGGAGATGCTTCCGACTTCTCTTCTATTCTGACTGACTGCTGAATGATTCGTCTCTATTGAATGCGCCCCTACCATGAAGCCTCGAAGTATGTCTCTCCGATGTCATCGTGGTGGCAGCAAACACGCAAGCTCGAGCTCGTCGGACAGATTGAGGTCAAGGTTGTACTGTATGGGTCATGCTGATGAGGATGTACCTACTGTACTTTAGTGCGCGGTGAAAAGACAACGATAGAGACGAACATATCCAACATCATTGCGCGTTGTCTTCTGCGACAATCTGGGAGCACACACTTGTTGACCTCTGACACGCTCGCTCTGCGCTTCTGACCCTGCGTGCGGGATTCGATGTCTTCCCATCAGCGCTACACCTCGACCTTTGTTCGACGCCGAATCACTATCGCACTTGGAAGATCTCGATTAGAAACTGCCAGAGCTCCTGCACGGCCATACTTGTCCTATTCATGTCCTACTCATAGGAAAAGACGTACAAATGGTTGGAGATCAAGTTTACGAAGAACGATAGCAAGGATTTCAAGCTAGAATATGAGACGGCACAGAGAAGCAAGCCAAGAAGCAAATCACATACTGCTATACCATTAGACTGTGGAAACGTGTCGTACGGCCGCGGTCAAATCAAGAAGTTCCATGCTCAGGGAGTATAAGTACGCTTAAGAGAACTCCCAGACTTGTTCACAAAATCTTTACACCAACGAAAGATTGTGCAAGATGCCCTCACAACCACCAGTACCTAAATCAGGCAGGTCCCCAATGGGCACGAGGCACAGCATGATAAAACACGAGCTGAACGCTCCAAACACACAGCGCTCCACCTGCTCGGAGGATTTTGATGTGCTGATACGAGATGCTTCTTGAGTGAAGACGCCGTCTGACTTCTCACGAGTCATGACACCACGATCTCGAAGGTTACTCTAACCGGCGCAGCGCTCATGCCTGCTCTGGCTGATTCCCTTGATAGCACGGACCTTATACAAGCGAACTGAGCACACGAGCTGAAGGCTAGTACGAGCCCTGAATATCTTGGCGACAATTTCATTATTTACCAAACACCATGTTAGACGACTACACGAGATTCACTGCATGTTGGAACTGTCTGGAGCTAGGCTGAGTGTACCATACATTCTCGCATCTGGGAGCATACTATAGTATAAGAACAGAGACAGCCGTGGCATTCTGTTTAAGATCTTATAAACCAACTCCTTTCACTCTTCGTGATCTGCCGGACAGGTGCTTTCGTTCGTTCACATTCGTTTTACTGCTTCTGACAGCATGCACTTCTCAGACTTCCTAGTCGCTCTTGCGGCAATCTCTTGTGCCACTGCAAACCCACTTAACACTATAGAGGACGCTCGCTCTGTTGGTGGCGTCACAACAACATGCTCCCTTGTGATTCCGACCCATGTACCCCAAAGCTTGAATTGTGGCGTTTATGGATCCCTCAGCAATTCTGCCAATGACCTTTTCCAGAACACTGCGGTGGCTAGTCTAGTAGCCTGCGCTGAGCAATGTACAGCAAACTCGACTTGTGTCTCTTTTGGCTACACTGCGAAACGAAACTGCCTTCTCTACTCAAAGAGTCTGGTCAGCATGGGCTTGACAATAGCTCAGAGCGGGAAGACTATCATGTATAACCGCAGGTCAGTACAGTCGCTCATGTATTTCTAATGACATCTCAGGCTGATGACTACTTCCAGATGCTGGGGCCAGTCATGTGCTACAATTACCAGCAGCAAATCATCAATGCCTACAATTACTCAGTCCAGTCCAGTCTCATCGACTCAAAGCTCAAGCACATCAGTCAGCTCCTCACCTGCTAAGCATACGTCAAAGTCTACGTCGGCAAGACTGTCAGTCACTAGCTCTATTTCTACCACTACTTCGATTCCAGTGTCATCACCATCTCCCATCGCACCTGCTGCGTGTGACAATGGCGTTCTCAACGGCAATGCTATGATACCAGCGTCAAATCCTGGTATCACACGTCTGGCACTCTCGAATCTGATACCGTCAAACAACATTACTCTGATGTACGCCCAGCCAAATGGCAACCGTGCTGCATCTTTGGATTTCACCATGATTTACCCGACCGTCGTTTTGGAATACTCATCTTTCATCACAAGTTATTCATGTGACGCTGGTGTTCTCTCAATGGCCATCCAACAAAGCAGTGGCGCACTAAAAGCAGTCAACGCCATTGCCAGTTGGCCTTTTGGCAATATGGTCGTCGTGACTAATGGCGGTGGCTGCAATCCGGCGAATGAACGTGGTGTCTACCTGCTACAGTCCTTGGAGTTCGTGCCTACCGGCAGACAATACAGGGCGAAGATTCTCGAGACTACATGGCCTGCCGTGGCGACCTTTGTGGACTTTCATTA
>Ga0268250_10000202_pt1 | contig 30154 bp, 17 predicted proteins | sample AgamicAsSfe_FD_200448 | JGI IMG/M metagenome (GOLD analysis project Ga0268250, IMG submission 200448) | Agave microbial communities from Guanajuato, Mexico - As.Sf.e (v2) (version 2) | ecosystem: Host-associated > Plants > Phyllosphere > Phylloplane/Leaf | place: Guanajuato, Mexico | collected...
TGTTATGAATATGACGCGCCGGAAATAATATACAGAATACTAATTGCTGCTTGAATAGACCATGGACCAGTTCCGCAACTTCAAGCGCTTCATCGATAAAATTGACAAACATGGAATGAAGTCCGGCATCGTTAAAGTTATTCCACCAGCAGAATGGTAAGTATTGAATAAGTTCCGGTTGCATAGCCTTTCCAACTTATCCGATAACAGGCGCGAATCCCTTCCCGATCTCACCGAAGCCGTCAAGAGTATCAAAGTCAAGAACCCGATTACGCAAGAATTCGCTGGACAGCACGGCATATACACGCAAGCCAACATTGAGAAACAACGGTCATACAATCTGCCGGAATGGAGAGCCGTAACGGATGAGCCACATCACCAGCCTCCGGCCAAGAGAGGCGAACGTCGGAAAGCTGCTGCGGAAGCCCCATCTCGTACCCGTTCGTCTCGCGCGGCGCCCGCAAACCGCGATGCCTCGCCTGCTCCTAAGCGCGGACCCGGTCGACCATCGCGCAGACGCCAGGTGAAGAAGGAGCCAGTCGAGGATGAGGACGATGACGAGGAGGAGCTTGAAGTTCCGCCCACACCCACTTCGCCCGGAAAGGAAGAGAAGAAGACGCCTGCGAGGAGGATCAAGAAGGAAGCGCGCGATACACCACCTGCTAGGGCGCGCGGTCGGCAAGCTAAGACCGCTGACGAGAAGAAGTCTGTTTCTTCTCGACGCCTGAACAACCGTGGCGCAGTGGCCGACTACATCGACGAGGCTGCCTTTGAGGACTTTGATTACCACCTGCCTGGCCTGGAGGAGTACACTGTCGAACGATGCAAAGAACTCGAGGACAATTACTGGAAGACGATCAACTATGGTTCGCCCATGTACGGAGCTGATATGCCTGGCTCGTTGTTTGACGACTCGACCACCTCTTGGAACGTTGCAAAGCTGCCCAACCTTCTGGACGTCCTTGGAACCAAAGTGCCCGGTGTTAACACAGCCTATCTCTATCTAGGTATGTGGAAAGCCACTTTCGCCTGGCATCTGGAAGATGTAGATCTCTACAGTATCAACTACATACACTTTGGTGCTCCCAAGCAATGGTATAGCATATCCCAAGAGGATGCTCGACGCTTCGAAGCTGCCATGAAGACCATCTGGCCGAACGACGCGAAACATTGCTCGCAATTCCTTCGTCACAAGACCTACCTGATCTCTCCCCAGCGCTTGGAGAGGGACTTCAATATCAAGGTCAACCGTCTGGTACATTACGAGGGTGAATTCGTCATTACGTATCCTTATGGTTACCATTCGGGTTACAATATCGGTTACAACTGCGCAGAGTCGGTCAACTTCGCAAACGAGTCATGGCTGAGCTATGGACGAATCGCGAAGAAGTGCATGTGCGAATCTGACAGCGTATGGGTCGACGTGAACGAAATCGAACGCAAGCTCAGAGGCGAGCCAACACCAGAGTACTACGAAGAGACTGACGACGAAGAAGACGACGACGACGGTGCGGATCGTTTACCCAGCCCTCCAGCCAGTGTTGCCGGCAAGACCAAAGCAAAGCCAGGACGCAAGTCAGCCGGCAGCAAAAGAAAGCGTGGTAAGGAGGATCCCAAGGAGACGTCGAGACCCAAGAAGCTCAAGCGCATTCGCATCCGTATCAGGATTCCAGGTCGGGGTATGCCTTGCATTCTCTGTCCTAACGATGTCGAGTTCGATGACCTGCTGCCGACAGACACAGGCATGCAGGCTCACCGAATCTGCGCGGACTACACGCCTGAAACCTACATTGTCAACAAAGGCGATGTCGAAACTGTGTGCAATGTGGCCAATATTGGCAAGGATCGCTTGGAACTGAAGTGCAACTACTGCCGATCCAAGCGCGGCGCTGTCTTCCAATGTTCGCAAAAGAAATGTACCAGGGCTTTCCATGCTACGTGTGCAGTAGCAGCTGGTGTCCAGGTCGACCTTGGTCCTATGCCCACTTTTGATGAAGAGGGTACGGAATACTTTTACGATGGCTATGACTTCCGATGCCGCTTCCACCGACCGAAAAAGCGGAACAACAAGACCGTCGATGTGGATGCACTGGAGAAGGACAAGTTTGTCTTAGCCTATGGCAAAACACTGAAACCCAAGGATGTCATCCAGTTCCAGTATGTGGGCGGTGAGATGTACCAAATCTACGGTGCACAGGTTGTGGAGAACAGACCTGGCGAGCAGGCTGTACTGGTGGATGTATTACCTGACGGGTATGTAGTGCACATCGCTGATCGTTTTAGCTTGCTAACAGTGTACAGTGATCGCGTCGAAGTTGAATGGAAGTACATACTCAAGCTTCACCCCGACGAATCGCAGCGGCCGAAACCGTCTGCAAACGCCAAGCCGCTTCCTGAACATCTCAAGGAGAGTGATGCATCTCTTGACATCGCAAATCGCACCGATGGTGTACCTGAGATGGGCGACCCTTTCCACGACCCTAACTCTGAACACAAGTGGGCTGAATGGCACACTGCTCCTGAAGTTACTCGGAAGCTGGCAAAGGTCGACCTGAGCAAGGAGGACCGCCTTTGGTATTACCTCGGGAAGCCTTCTACTGAGGCTAGACCCCAGTATACTGAGAATCCTGCGAAGCCAAGGAACAACCCTAAGAGCAACTTCCTCGACACCGTGAAGCCACCCCCACCCCCAGTACCAGCTTTCCACCGGACTTCGTACCCTGCCTCATATCCGATTAAGCCTGCTCCAATCGCGGTGCCTCCTCGTACGCCGATGCAATATACAACGCAAGATGGCCGGCCGTACGCCTACAAGCCGAAAGAGTCAGCGTCGGGGGCCTGGAGATCGCCGGTGTACAACCCTGACACTCGCAAGAATCCCAATTCGCCGGTAGCACATCAGCCCAACGTTAGCTACGATCACCGCATGCCACAAGGCCAGTACGGACCACAGTCATACCAAGGCTACCACTCCCATCGACCGCCGCAATCTTCGCAACAGCAAGCTCAGTATCAACCATATATACCGCCACCAAACGGCTCTACTCCCTCATGGAAAGCACAGCCGACGACATCCGGGCCCTTGCTCAATGGAATCGACAAGTATGCACAGCCAGCATCGCAAAGCAACGCCCTGCCACCATACCCGTACTCTAACAGCCCTCATGGCCAGTTACCGCCCTCGCCATACTCGCCGGTCGTGGGACAGAATGCTGCTCAGTTGTATGGCCAGCCAAGCGGTCAGACCCAGGCGTCGCAGCATGGTCGCTCCTCGATCTCCAGCATGCCGAGCAACCCTACTGGGACTCCCAAACCTCCAATGTACGCCGTCACACCCTCCTCTAACATTATTTACGCTGCCCAATCCCCCACTGAGTACTTGAATTACGTCATGAACTTCCCCTACCTCCGAAACTGTTATCTGCGAAGGACAAAAACTTACATATCACCCTATAGTCTGGACGGTGGGATCACACCTGAATGGATGCCAAAGCCGCCCATGTCGAGGGGTAGCGGTACACCTACTTCCATTGCACCAAGGCCTATTGCACCACATGGAGCTGCGCCTTCTCCCGTGTACGGTGGACCGCCGCCAACGGGCCTCCCTGCACCAAGGCCATCAGCACAGTTCCAGTCTCCGGACGCTTTCCAGCGCGAGATGAACAGGACGACTTCAACCCCCGAAGCACCAAAGTGGGAGCAGATGCTTAAGCAGCTCGCTACGTCAACAGGCTCCACAGCCACGCCTTCCATGACTGCGCGCTCGCCACAGGCACCACAACCACGCTACCCGCCCACGGGCTCCCGGTCTAGCATGTCGAACGACTTACCCAGGAGTATGCAGGTGTCTCCGGCTCAAGCCTCGCCTCTACCGCCACCACGTGAGCCACAGCGACCGACACCTAGCCCCATCAGCGATGATGGCAAAAGTGGTCTTGTAGCTGTACCGAGAGAAGAGAAACCTGTTCTGCCTCCTCTGCAGCCTGCATCGGCGTCGAACGTGCATGGGGCGGAGACGTGGAGGTACTCCTCTTAGGGGATGCGATGTGCATATATGGGGGCGTTTTGGTGAAACTAAATGTATTGTTATGACCATGTATGATTATCGCCAGGGTAGCTAAGGCGTTCTTGATGGGAAAACGGCATGGTTTGCCACGGTTTCTCTTTAGTACAACACGATCCGGACGGAATATGATAATGTTTCTCGCTGAAGTTTTGTTCATGAATGTTCAGCTTTGTGCAGTCTGAAGAATGCCATGTGTTTGCTTGCCTTGTAATCCGGGTGAACACGTTATATAGAGAAGGATGATATGTGAAGTCGTCCATCTCGTATCTCGTCATGCTAAATGTGCTGTAGTAGGTGCTTGCATAAAACCGACCAACTAGATGGAATGCAAAGAACAATAACAATAAAGTGGTGCAAGCAGACCAAAGATCCAGTAGGTTTAGACACTACTCTTGGCCCTTGGACATGCAGCCTTAGATGAAATCTAGTATCTAGTTCCTTTGAGTTCGTTGCGCACTGTGGCCAAAAAAAAAACATCCGTTGCTGCTTGTGTTTGTCGCTCCCAGTATGGAAAGTGCGATGTAATGAAAAAGGGCAAAAAGTTGATTTCCGAATCCGGGAATCGAACCCGGCTCTTCTCGGTGAAAGCGAGATATCCTAGCCGATGGACTAATTCGGATGATCTGATTGATGGAAAGAAGAGAAATACAAAAATATATAAAGGGGACGATCACATCTCCAAGGACTAGAGGTGGTCGCATCGTCAAAGTGGGTTCGAGCGGACTCGCCGATAAGTGGGGCTAACGCACATAGTATCACCCTATACAAGAGAAAAACCAAACAGGTAGAGATAGTAAACTCTACTTTGCAGCTTACATTAGCTCCTAACAAGAGAGATTATAGAGATTAATAGTATTGTAGGCTTCTAGGTTCTCTATGTATATCTATATAGCTCTAATACGCTTTGTTATAGTAGAAAGAAGTACTCTGCTTAAATAAGATATTTAGTTTCTCTCTTTGGCGTAGTGGTATCGCTTGCTTAGTTCAACAAACACTTGTTCACAACTATCACGATGTCACTGAGTTGAAGCTACTGAGCAGCATGATTCGCTGACAGTTTCAAATAGAAGGACCGCTGTTGTTCCAATGCGCATAATCTCGAATCAGTCACATCACTCATATGTAGAGGAAATGAGTTTCATGTGTGCAACACATATCATTCAGTCAAAGGAGCAATGGGCCAAAGCGACCCAATGCAAATAGATACAAGAAGTGGAGAACACCAAGTGTCGGAGCTTTTCCATCATCAACCGTCCTCCGGGTCTCTCCCGTCACATCTTCTATTGATCGTGTCTCAATAACCGGTCTGCTCGAGGAAGATTCGTCGCGTCAAGAACTTAAACGCGGAAAGCGCGGGGGTGGCGGCGGACCTTCTGGCTGGACGAAGAGCCAGCCTTCTCCTCGAGCCAGGCAATGAAGGTGTCGAGGGTGAACTCCTTGTCGGCGATGCTGGCGCTGCCGGTGGAGGCAGGGGCAGCAGCGGAGGAAGCAGCAGGAGTGGCGACAACCTTAGCAGGGGCGGCGCTGGTAGCAGCGGGCGCAGATGAAGCGGCAGGAGTAGTGGCAGAGGGCTTAGCAGCAGGGGCCGAAGCGTTGCCAGAGCCGGAGCTGGCACCGTCGAACAGAGCGGGACCGGGCATCTCGTAGCTGGACATGTCACCACCGTAGACGTTGACCTTGATACCGGGGTCGGTGGCAGTGTAGAGCTTGTTGGCAGGAGTACCAGCGGGGGTAGCGGTACCGGATCCGGTGACCTTCAAGTTGATGCACTTGGGGTAGTTCTGGGCACCGTTCTCCTGTCCAGCGGAGTGGAGAGCGATGATCTCGTGACGGAGAACGTAGTCACCGGGGGCGATGCTGTCTGGGATGGTCACGGACCAGGTGTTGTTGTTGGCGATGAGCTTGTCAGAAGCCCACTTGCCGTCCGAGAAACCAGCGGCGTCGATCTTGAAGAACTCAAGGTCGGTAGACTTGGCGGCGGTGGCATCGTCGACCTTAGCGAGGTAGTCGATGACGGGGCCGACGTGGGACTCTGGCCAGGTGGTCCAGGAGATGTCGAGCTTGCCACCGGCAGCGACCTCAGCGACCTTGGCACCAGCAGTTGCGTCCTTGTGGCAAGCAATCTTGGTGGCATCGTCGTACATGGAGGGGTCGACGAAACCGTTGTCCTGGCACTCGGGGCAAGACCACTCAATGACCTCGGGAGGAGGGCTCTGGTACTGGAAAGAAGGGTCGTAGGCGGTGAAGTCCTTGCCGTCAACCTTGATGGCAGACAAGTGACCGTGGGCGCTGACGGAGGCAGCAAGGGAGCCAAGGATGGCAGCGGCTTGGATCTTGGAAATCATTTTGTTGGTGTGTTGGAAAGTCCGGTTTTGACGAAAAGGTTGGTGTTCAAAAGATACCTCGAGATCGATCAACGAAGATAGTAAAGAATGTGAGACGCTTCAAGCGTTTGAAAAAGAATGAATGTGTAGTGAGCGAATGTCGACTGACTGAATGATTGTGGTGGTGAGGAGCCGTAGATGGCTGGGCGCAAGGCATACTTATACTCAGATGCTACCATGTCGGAAATGGCGCATTGCTGTGTGCATGTGTCAGATGAGAGGAGTGGAGCTGACAGAAAAGGTACTGTTGCCGTCACTACACCGTGTACAATGCTTCAGGGCTGTGGAGCTGGGGTACTCGATGTTCAAAATGTGGACTTGTCACTTGTCATGGCATTGCTTGTTTCACGCAATGGCGTTTGATCCTGGCGGTAAACAGTTCTCGGCGTGGTGTTCCTGATCGACGCAGGCATCTTTCAGAGTTGAAACATGAAGGAGCTGAAGATTGAGTAGGCGCTGTATGCAAACACAACGTCATAGCCGTGATATTCGGCAGTGCAGTCTCAAATTCAGATCTCCAATGTGTACACTGTATAATTACGATGGATATTCGTTCAGTAATTGAGAGTTGAGATGTTCGGTGGAGTGAGATGAGACAAGCTGCCGAGGTGCGACTCGTCCCGCCCGCAGCACCAGAACCGTCTCGACTCGCTTAGACTCAGTGCGCGACGAACGACGTCTACGCGTCACCAAATCTCCTGTAGTTAAGCAGCATGAATGCAAACACGGAAAAACGGCAAGGCGCTCACCTCTACTCCTCACATACATTAACTTGTATCAAACACCTCCGTAGCACCGATGGTAGCCTCCACGCTTTATCTCCGTGTGGTTCGCTTCCGACTCTCATCGTTTCACGCCTCCTGTTTTGTGGGTCAACGACAGCGCGCGTCTCCACCGCGGGCATGACACTTCCAGGCGCTTGGTAACGACGTCAATTCGTACGGAATACGGTGTACAGTATGTTTGCTTTCCAATTGAAAGCCAGATCGTAGGGTTCGATAAATCCACGGAACATTTTGTCACACCTAGGCACTCTCACACGCATCCAAACACAACAGCTCTCAGGACGAGTAAGGGCACGATCAATGACTGACTTCCAGGACCTTCCTTCGCGCGAGGTCAATGCCGCCCGGAGAACCCACCGATGTTTTGTGTTGTCTAAGTGGGTCTCTTGTCTCTATGCGTTCCAATGTCGCTTCCATGTCACACGGACCCTCATTTCCGAGCCAAGAAACTTTAGCAGGCGGCAGCAGAAGAAACAAGCAACGGCTAAATTGGCCAAGGCTCGCTTCCTACCGTCGACCCGTTGTTCATGTGGTAGGTTGTGAGGAGTATGCCTGGTTCATACACTTTCTCCTTCCTCCGACGTCTTATGGCAATCGACTTTGAGACGATATCTTCATAGTATTTGCTTCTGAGTTTTCGACTTCTCCTAGATATCACTGCAGCGACAACGCCAGCAAGATGCCCCGAAATATCAAGAACGATTGCTACTCCTTCACCGGCCGCATTCGTTGCGAAATATGGAACTTGTCCCACTCGACAGGTTCTGCAGCAAGGCTCGGTTGGCAGAAACCGGCAAGGTAGCTGCCACCGGCTGTTGGACTGTTAGTGGGTAACATTATGGAGCCACGGCGACGAGAACAGGTCATTTCACGAATATAAAAGCGACACCTCCCGTAACGTGTAGGCCAATATGGCTCCAGAGTTAACGACCGATACTCGTATTAGGAGCACAGAATACAAGTCCCTTGGTATGCGGCCATTCGAGCACAATCACGTCCAATAGCACCTACTGCATCGGCACCTTCATAGGCATGACCTGCCAGAACGCCCACCTAGCGCGGAATGACTACAGAAGGCTTGATATCTGCTCCAGCATATCTATCTACCATACGAGGCCGCGGAGTGCGTAAGCATTCTTAAGTTCTACAAGACCACGATGACGATCCGGAACCTTCTTCACAGACCGGCGCAGTTTCCGACCCGCAGCTCATAACTCCACTCTAGGGCTACGCTCAATACCGTTCTTAGCGTTACGATATGAAGATCTACCACAGAACCTGCATGATACACGAATCCATTGCACTGGGCCAATAATTCTGTGTCCGCACTTCAAGTGTATAACTGGTGATGGTCCTGGATTGCGATAGCGTTGTGGAAGTACATAACATGCTGAGTGGCTGTTGCACCTAAGCCGATATTCATGCCCATAGTTTCTCTACCACAAATCATTTGGCCACTTGAAACTGGTGGTAAGCTTATGTAAGTAATCAAAAATTGCATCGCCATAGCACGCGCAGTAGAGCCATACAATCCATTTTGCCAAGTACATGCTCTCGTCTCGCTGAGTTGAGTTCTACAAGTCACCTATCTATGGTACCACTATGAGAAGCCTATACCCCCGACATGCATCAGGAGCTTTGCACGCAGTAAAACTTGCATGTGTGTGTAGCATAGCAGATTATGAGCAAGCTTCATAATGCAACTACCGTATGACACAATATACCTTGTTGTGAATACTCGTGACCAACTATGTGACTGTCCAGACAACGGGGCGTAAGATGACTGCTTTTGTATGCAACTAGCAGATGCGCCAGACCGAGACCAGTCTGGACTATACGGCACGGTACACATCACATGCGCAACCCTCTTACCATCAGCGCCATGCGCGATTTTTCATCTTTACACAATCTTTGCTTGTTCTTCTACCTTAGCACAAGGCTTCATCTGATGTGGTGGCTATGGTAGAGGCTATTTCAGATCCAGTGGCGGCAAAGAAGCCGAGTAAGGACTATCCGTGGTGGGTAGAGAACATCGATCACAAAATAACGCCCGAGGTCAGTTGTAAGACGATACGAGAGATCTATAGCTTGTATACACGATTCACTAACGTCTCACTGCAGGTGCGGCAACACCTAGAAACATACAGTGGCATTCAATCCGAAGATGTTTACAAACATATTTATGCTATAGTAAGCCGAAAGTCTCCCGTTGACTGCGCAACTACAACCTCACATCCTATAGCGCGAAAAGGCATGGTCCATTCGTCCATATCCATGTACTGGAATAGGCATGTTTCTATCGCCTGCCGTCTCCTGTCATCCCGCTTATAAAGCACTGCTCCCGCGCCTCAAAGCCAGCGGCAAGTTTTTGGACATCGGATGCTACATAGGCCAAGACCTCCGCAGATTAGCCCTGGATGGCGTTCCCGAGCAAAACTTGATCGGCACCGATATAGTCGACCATTGGAAACTTGGATTCGAGTTCTTCAATGACAAAGATCGCTTCCATGCGCAATACATTGAGTCCGACCTCTTGCATCCCAATGGAGCAATGGAGCGACTATTTGGCCAAATAGATGTTGTCTCCATCATACATGTCCTACATCAGTGGGACTGGAACACGCAAATTCTAGCATGCAAGGAAGTGGTCAAGTTTACTAAGACGGGTAGTGTGATCATCGGATACCAAGGTGGAACGAACGATATCACGAAGCGAACAAAATGGAACGTAGAGAACGGGCAAAAAGAATTTACGCTGCATGACCCGAAGACGTTCATGGACATGTGGAAGATTGTGGGCGAGGAGATGGAAATGGAATGGAATACGGAAGCGAAGATTGTGCCTTGGGATGAGCTGGCTACCCGCACGGAGGATGTGGCATATCTTGGGGAGGACTTTGCGTTGTTGAGATTTTTGGTAAAGAGGGTTCGATGATAGCTACACTGTATCGTTGACCAATATGTACGCATGATACGGAATCTCATCGAACGGAAACTATTGGACGGGTGAGTTTGTTGATGAAATTGTGTGAATAGACCACGAAGTGGGGATAGTGTGAAGATTTACAGCTTCAGAGCGACAACATCTCATATATTCCGTCACCCAGTAGTATTTTCTGCGTGAAGTAATGCCGTGCGACACGAATTGTTGCTGTCTCTAATTGCACAATGTGCACCGTTGACCTTCCATCGTAGCTTCGGTAATATCATTGAAAGAAGGTACTCAGTCTTGCGCAAGATTCCGGGTTGATACCAAGCCCAGCCACTTCGCTGTAAACATGACTTTCCGCGGCTAGTTAGTCCGTGCCAGATGAATGCACAAATATCTCCCTGTGCATGTGTAGCAGACTTGGTTCAATCTGCTCAACCAACCTCTCGCCTTGACAATCATGCTCGACTACTCCAAGTGCAATTCCACTGTTGTCCGACACGGGAGTACTGATCACGTGAGGCCCATCAAGCCGATAATACAACTGTCTCCGACATATTGGACAGACATCTGTGCCAGCGATGGCTGACCTCAGCCACCTGCGCAAGCATGAGCCTCCGAAGACGTGGGCACAAGCGTTCGGTCCAGTGAAACGGGTTGGCGTATGTTTATCGTGATCGAAGGCTTCGAAACAGATGCAGCACTGAGTGAGATCTTCGAGATAGGTTGCGATAAATTGCTCTGTAGTGTTGAAGGGGATTTCATCTTTTCTGACTGTAGTTTGTCGTTGAAACGGGTTGCGTGCTGGGCGTTGTTCCAAAGATCGATAGACGTGTCGAGTGGGGAGGCAGGCTTCCACAAGCCTTTTGAGGATTCGTACCATTGCCAATATGTCGTGTAGGTCGAGACTGTGTTCAGACTGAGGGAGAAGAAGGGAATGTGAGTCAAGTTGATGAAATAACTGAGAGAAAAGCTGCGGTAATTTTACCTTGGGTGTGAGGTGTCGCTACCAGAAATCCAAGATCTCGAAAAGCAGCTCTTCGAATCATAAACTCGACTTCACAGACCTTCTTTCGTTACGTTGGAGTCGTGCTTATACTACGGTTGTCACCCACTGCATCTAGTGGTGCTGCGATGATCTACTGACGACAGGCTGGCCGCACAACTCCGCCAACCCGCAACCACATGGAACTGAATAAAGGATCACACAATCTTGTTCTTATCGCTCTAGTTGATTGTCTGGTCCCAGTCGTTGAGGACTATGCCGCTTCCCGAGCTTTCAACATAACTATGGTATGTGCAAGCTGTTCTTGGAATAGTTCTTATCCAAGGGCATCGTTCGGATACGTTGAAATTATGTGGATTGTGAGCGGCTCGTCGTTGCTATGCACCGTATCGTGCCGATGGGTTGCAGCCAAGGTATGGTATCTGCACCTCCTTGGGCTGAATCAACAGTGCAAAGCATTGTTCCTTTCGTTTTGGTTAGGCACCTAGCGATAATCATCGAGAATGAAGCTGGTATTCGACCATTGGGCAAGACCAGACAGCGTATCTGCATGTGAAAGTCTCGTAAACGAAAACGAGATTTTGCCGGTGCATGACAAAAGTGCCGCGTTACGGGTGGAAATGATGTTGATGATTGGTACCTGAGCAACGAGTGTCAATCGCGCTGGCAAAAAACGGCCAGCCGCTATACTAGCCCCCTCGGCCAAAGTCAAGTTGGAAGTTGGAACCGCAGAACGTCACCAACCGCAACCAACCCCCGACCTCGCGATACCACAAATCCCGCGTATTCCAGCTCTTTGCGCAATCACAATTAAGTTTAACCAATGAAAAAAACGAGGGCCGAGGGCCCAACCGCCAACGCCTCAAACTTTGAAACTCCGGAACAATCGGAAATTGCCTCCTTGGGTATAATCTCATGCACGTGTTGGCTTGACGTGCGTTTCTCAGTGCCGCAATCCTGCCGCTCGCCCTTTTGCGTATCACCTCGCTTTACGAACCGCACCCCCCACACTCTGACCAACTCGATCGTCTCTTTTGCGCCCGCGCGACGATAAAGACTGTGTGTAAAACGCTAATGGAATGAAGGGAAATGAATGAATGGATGAGACGAGGATGATCTGCGATATGTCAGTCGATGTCTCGGTCGTGCCTCGGAAGCAATCGGCTAGCGCTCAGACATGAGGATGAGTGATGCGTTTTGTAAGGGAGGGGGCCCTGTGGCTGTGCTGACGCTCCGTGCGAGCCTGGGTGAGCAAGTACGCACCTCTGAGTTCCAGCTCGTTCAGGAAACAAGGCCAGTTTCAATGCTCCGCATGTATCGCGCCTGTGCCCTCGCACACACTGCACTTGTTGCTGCCGGATCGTTTGCATGCTGGACAGCCCTTGCCATTGCAAGCGTCGCACTTTGTGGTTCCGTTGCCTTTGCACGTTGGGCAGTCCTTCATGTTTGCGTTTGCGTAGTTGACCGGATCGAGCGGGCGGAAGTGAATAGCCGGGGCAGATGCGGCGCAGTAGGCAGAAGCAGAATGAACAAAAGGTAGCAAGAAGGTGAATATGGAGCCGAGTTGGGTCTGGAGAAGAGCAAGATATATGTCGAATCGAAGACGCTTCTGAGGTGATCGCAATGGATGGAAGGGGCAGTCGCGGTGAAATAGTCCGTTGATCTTGATTTAGCAAGGCAGTACCACGGTTATGAAGATGAGCAACACAGTTGAAGTTTCGAAACACACAATGGTCCACGGGCCTGATGAGCGTCAGGGTCTCTTTATATAATTTCCCCATTTTGGGCCCCGCGCATACCCGTAACCCAGCTGGCTCATCATCGCAATCTCACCGCGGCCGCGAATAGTGAAGCAAGCTCGCAAGCTCAGCCCCCGTCTGCATCCAGCAAACAGTCCGAGCTTCTTCACGATAGGTTTTCCGGGTTTAGTAGTAGGAGTAGCATCACGAGAACACGAGAACGTCGCTTGTGAGGTACTACCAAGGGTCCACTAGCACTATCTTGCCATGCATCTAAGAAAAAAATGATGTCAAGGTGCATTTTTCGGAAGGCTATGGAATACCTTTTGACAAAGCCCCTGCCTTTTTCTCATGCACGGAATGCACCTCCCCTTCCAAACAAGTCCTGCCGCATAAGTCCTCTTGGCTTCGCTACACTCTCCTATCGTCTGCGTATAGACCATGATCTGATTGTACCTACTGCCGCCACAACCGGTCAATATCTCCGTGGTGAATGCGGCATTAGGCTTGTGCCGCAACCGAGCCAGCAGTAAGAGAGCTCCATGCATATCCTGATTGGATTTGCGACGTGGGAGAGGACGTCAGACTGCAGTATCCCAGCACTCTGGATCAATCAGACAGTGGCCATGCTTCTAGCGCGTTCCTCTCAAGATTGCGCGCATCGCCAGGTGTCACTGCGGACCAGCAACGTCATTAAACGCCCCGATAGCCTTTGCAGTTACAGGGCGCGGTGACAAGTCGAAAGGAGAGGCTACATCAGGCACGGAGTTGGGAAGGCTGTGCGAGCACGTTGTTGAAGCATTGGTGAGGGGCAAGTCTTGATGATGGACTGAATGGGAGATGCCTGATGCAGAAGGCACACACGTGGCAGGCTGCAGGAGCGGTAGAACGAACCGACGTGGTGGGTAAGGCTGAATTTTGGTTGGTGGAGCCGATTGATACATCAGCAAGGTACAGGGGGTGACAATATTCAGCTCCATGTAACCACGTAACCCCACTTTCCAGGCACAACGCTGGATGCCTCTAGACGTGTGAGGTTGGGAAAAGCCTACACTAGGAAGTCCCCGTTTGCTAGCAAGCAAAAGTAAGCACCACCAAGGTAATCACGATGATTTTTATCCTATGGCTATGCGCCCATGGGCAAATGAGCCGTAGTGTGTACATGTCTCAAACTATCTTTCAAGACAAGAAAAACGGGTCTCTTTGATGGAAGATGCCAGTATCCCGACTCCAATCTTACCTTTACTTGAGACCAAGGTATCTTCTACAGCTGTGTTACCAACTACCTGGACCATTCACAAAGTGCAGAGTTGTAATGCCAACATATCTGCCTAGCAAGGAACTTGCATGTCCAAGGAATTCTCCGATACAGAGCACCGCGTCGTTCGAGATTAGATGCTGCTTCTTAGCGCTGCCCTACTTGGGTGGCGTTGTCGAAACGAACCGCCTAGTCCACAGATCATGTTACTGTGGCTGCGGACCGAAGCCGGACGTTTGACTAGGAGACGGCTCGTGAGGTTGACACAGAACATGTTGCTAGTCTAGTGCCATCTTCACGAAATGGCCTGATTTGCAAAAGCTTAAGTATTGCAAGTCCTCACTCTCAGCTTCAACAGCCCAACAATGAGAAAAGGAAAAAAAAAAGGCTGACGAAAAAACCGTTGGTGAATGAAACAGCCTAGCACCAAAGGTTGGCTAATATACAGTTCCGCCTGGCCTTACAACAAGTCCGTCCAATTAGTATGCCCTACATCAGCGACCTTGGCATCCGCCTACCGAGACCATGGTGGACACGCGGCCCAGAACTTACCATGGTCTCACATCGGGCCTGGAACCGAGTTGGGAATTGTGCGGCCTGGCTCTACAGCCAATTCATCAATTGGCATGCCTTACATCAGAGACATTGGCGTCTAAGAGTCAGGCCACAACGGACACGCGGCCCAAGGCTGGCCGTGATCTCGCAACGGTCTAGAGCTGAACGGAAAGACTCGTCATCACCGACTTGGAACACGCGGCCCGAGGCTCGCTATGATATGGAATGAAGTGAAAAGAAATCCATTGATACAGCCGTGATACCATAAGAAAATAGGTCTCATCGGCTCCAACGTGAGTACCTGTGTTTTGGATCCTCTTCTCTCGGTCTCGGTCTCGCTTTCTCTTTCCCTTTCCCAGGCTATCCCCAAATGCGTTCTTACAACTTCGCCTTGACGACAGCCCTTTCCAGACCCGGTCCATCCCAGATGTCGCGCTCAACCGCACGTGTGTTGATGCAATGCATACCCAACTGCTCGACCTTTTCCACACCAAGTAGACGCATACACGTCTCAGTCTCCGCTTTGAGAACTGTTTGTCTGTTAGCATGCATGTCACACTCTGAATCTTAAAAAAAAGGAGAAAGACTCACTCTCAAGCACCCGCGCAACTCCTTCCTTCCCTCCGGCCCCCAGTCCAAACAACGCCGCCCTACCTACACCCACACCCCTTGCACCCAAACACAAGGCCTTGACAACATCCGTCCCCCGCTTGATTCCTCCATCGACCCAAACTTCAATACGATCAAACACCTCGGGACAGTATTTGCGTATCTCAAGTAACGTGTGTACAGCAGGTGGAGCTGTATCCAGTGCCCTACCACCATGGTTCGATAAGATGATGGCTTTGACGGCTGGAGCGTGGAGCGAGGCTAGATAAGCGTCTTCGTGTGTTTGGATTCCTTTCAGAACGATAGGTTTGGTGGTGTGTTTTGCGAGCCAGGGCAGTGTAGAACGCCAAGTTAGATCTGCAGCTGTGCCCCAGAAGAGGGACTGGCCCATGCCCATTGATTTGGGCTTTGGCTTCTCGTTCTCGCTGGCTTGTGTGGGTGTCTTCGCACTCGTGCTGGTCTTGGAGAGCGATTGTGATTCTTGGACCGAGGCGCGCACGGGGAGGTTTGAGCCGACGTTTTTGCTGCGTTCGTCGTGTTCGCGCTTACCGGGGACTGGCGCATCGAGGGTGAGGCAGATGAATTTGACCGCGTCGAGTTTGTTCACACGGTCGAGGATGGCTTCGCTCTTGGCGCGCTCGTTCTGCACATAGAGTTGCCAGCCAAAGACCTGGCCTGGGGTGGCGTCTGTGACGATTTGTTCAGGCGTCATGGACGCGTTTTGACTAATTATCTGCATGGCGCCGAATTGGCTGCAGGCTTGTGCGATGCCCCATTCGCCGTCTGGGTGCGCGAGACGCGCCATGGCTGCTGGGGAGACATAGATGGGGAGTTTGACCGAGTTGCCGATGAAGGACGTGGATGTGTCGCAGCGGGTGCAGTCGACAAAGACGCGGGGTCGTAGGAGTATGCTGCGATATACGCTGTTGTTGAAGGACTTGCTCTGGAGGTCGTCGCTTGCGGAGAAGTAGTACGCCCATGCTTTGTAAGGTATTTGCTTCGTTGCCACCTCTTCTATTTCATCGAGGTTCAGTAAGCTGTCCAGATCTACGGGTCCTTCGTCTTGCGCCTCGCCAGTCTCCTCTGGTGTCTTCTCCTCTTTCGGGAGCGTGTCTGGGTTTATGGTGCCGAGCTTATCCGAGGCTTCGAGATTCTCTTCGAGAATGCCGGGTGGGTGGATGGGATCGTATTCTTCGGTTGCGTCGGTGCCGGCAAGTTGGAGGATGACTTTTGAGCCGCCGGGGTGCTCAGGAATGAAGCGCGTGACATCGTAAACATTGCCGTAGAGAATCACCCAGCAGCTCTCTGCTGTGTTGTGCTGTGCGACTGGGTTCCGAGTTAGCTATGGTAGTTGGAGTTGGATCGCGGGCACTGGAGGCTAACCCTCGGCATAATCGAAAACCTTCGCCATGATGCCGTGCGTTCAATTACTTGTACAATGCGGGAAGAAAACACGAAATCAAAAGCTGGGAATGCAAAATAAAGCTCTACAAAGATGGCGACGAGGATTGCGAAGAGTGTGAGCAAGATTAACTCCGGCAAAAGAGCAGACGCCGACGTCTTTTAGCCAACCCCAACCTGTGGGGATCGAGAGCTCGGGGTAGTGCCAACCCGAGTCAGGCAAGGCGGGCCGCATTTCTTCTTTTGCGGAGCGTCAGTAGGTAAGCCGGATACACAGATGGCTAATTGGCGGAGTCCCATTCTCGGACTACCCAGCCACACGCCGTGCTAGCTCAGATGCGGTGAACTGTTGTTCGCTCTAAACGTGTAAGGTTGGATGATGACGATGATAGCTTCAAACGCCGCGGCAATTGAATGTCCACCAACCCCATCTTTACATCACACCCAAGTTTTCTACATTCATTCGAACAACACGACATCTGTTACGAGTAATCTCTGAATGCTATCAAACTCAACGGGTATCCTTGGCTAGAACAATAGCCTGCAACTAAAAGATGCAGAGTCGCGTGTCGCAGTATCCCCATACAATGGCTAAATATCATACAGTCTCAGGACTAGAAGCAGTACCCTCGCTTTTCGCTCTCCTCTCGCGTTGCAGTTCCCTGGTCCCTTTTCTCTGCCAGCCATCATTGACTTGAAAGTTTTGCCCATCAGTTCCGGTCGAATCAGAGTATCCGTCCTTTGCATTTTCGTCATCATCCTCATCGCTATCCTCGCGCGTCGACGCCTTGACGAGTTCCTCCAGCTCGCTATGAATATCCCACCGGGAAACCCGCTTTGATTTGATCGTACCTGGCCATGTTTTGGCAGCCGGCTCCGAGATGGACCGCGCAAGAGACGGTCTGGTCAATCTTCCACCTCGTACTGCTTGTCTGCGCCGATGTACCTCGTATTTGGGGCGCTCGAGAAATTGCGCGCGTTGCGAATCATCTACTCAAGATGTTAACGCGATATCCAGGCTGGATATCAGATTAAGGAATGTGCAAGGCATTGGCATGTTCAGGGGCGAGGGGTGCAAGATGTTCACCAACCCTCAACCTGAAGATCCCCCCAGCCATGCTCAAGCTCGCCTTCATTCGCAGCCTCATCACCCCAGTCCATCTTCTCAAGCTCGTTGCGGAAGAAGTCTTGTTCCTCCTCTAGGACACCGGGTTTGGCGCCTAGGCTCTCTGGATAGCGCTTGAGGTTGTGCCAGTGAGTGAGTGATCGCAGAGCTTGCTCAAGCGGGACGCTCTCATCGACCTCAGCATCCACGTCGCTCCCGGCTAGCCAGTCGTCTCGGAGTTCAGGTCTGCAGTGTAGATACACCGCAGTGATGACACGCATGTTGGATTGTCGCCACTTGCGGCCACAGTAAGGAACTTGGTTCTTGAAAAGCTTGAGCGTATACAGACGCAGCTCCGGTTGTGGTACCTTCAAACTCTTGCGAAGGAACTGTGAAGACTTGTAAGACACTAGCATGAGATTACGATGTGCCTTGTTCTTGCAGATCTTTTGCATAATGCGAAGGTAGTTGATGGATGTAAAGAACGCGCGCCATGAGAAGTTAGTGATGGGTTCCTTCGGCAATTCGTTGGTAGGGAAGCCAAGCTCGTCAACCTCTGGAGGTTGTAGTTGAGCAAGCGGAAGGGCTGGCTCGAGTCCTGATTCATTTATATCTTCTCTGGATAGGCGGATTGGAGGTGGGACGGCGTCATCCTCGTCAGATTCGCCGTTATACGCTTCTCCTTGATGGCTCTCAATATGGTCTTCTTCAGATACATTCCTGGAATGTGTTCGGCAAAAGTTGAAGAAGTTGAGCTCTTCCTGCTCACTCTTGAAGTTTACGATTTTTTCAACCTCTTGCAGTTGTAGTAGCTTCAGGATCAACGGGACATAGCTGGAATCGACCAATAGCTGCGTGATGTACTCGAATTTCAGGATGTGAGAGACTTTGAACCATTTCAGGATCAATATTAAGGTGCCTGTGACTGCTTTGTCGAGAACCTCTTGTGTGCGCATTGCGTCAAGCTCCTCATTGGTGGCTAACGGGTTACCATGACCGTTCATGCCACTCATGTCGGGCCGACCGGCTGTCGTACCGTTCTGGTTGTCCTGGAATTGGAAACCGCTCTGTAGTCCATTCGCGCCGCTGGATTGCGTGACGAGCGCCGTGACATGTGCAAGGATAGCTTTGATCAACACGATGATTAGTGACTGTAAGTTGGGAAGTGCGATCCGATACAACTCCTCGACCAAATGCAGTCGCTCCTCACAACTACCAGGTTCAAATTTCTTTGGTGGCGCTTCATCTTTGGGCTCAAGCGACAATTCCTCGATATCAGGATTGTCGTCAGGACCGGTCCAACCGCGCTCGTATTTCATAAATGCGACACGCTCCTCCCATAGCTGCTTCATTGCACGCGTGGCCTTCATGCGTTTAGCGAAGAGCTCTGCGGCCTCCAAGATGGATGCAGGTATGTCCGAGCCTTCCCATTTGCGTCCCACAAGAAGGTCCTGCAGGTCGGTTGAGCCCTTTCCACCCAGCTTGTTACTAGATTCGTCGAGTGGCGGATATAGGAATGGGAACATTTGGTTTGTCTGGTAGTTCTGCTTCTTCCCGCCCTTGCCGCCAGGGCCTGCAGGCGAGGGAGGAGGCGAGGGCGCCGGGGTCGCAATATGTACCGGCTGGTGCAGAATGGACGTGCTGTTGCCGTTTGTGTCTCCAAGTCCTGAGCCGAAGACATGATTGCCAGCTACCTTGTTTGGGTGGTTCTTTAGTGGTGGCAAGATGGAGTTGTTTTCTGGCTCAAGAGGAAATATGGGAAGAGGAGGATTGTACGCAGGGTACTTGGAGCTTATCTCCTGTCTGAAGAGGTGGTAATCAAGTGGCGAGGCAGTGATGAGTGGCTGACCCTTGGAATCCTCCGACTCGAGCTTGTTGTCGTTGAAAGTCTTTTTGACCTTGTTAACTTCCGCGAGACCACCGAAAGTCACCAGCATCGTCTTCCAGAGCAGCAGTGAAATCTTACTAAGAGGCAGGTTAATTGACTCGTCCCACCGTAACTTTGCGATGAGATCAACGAAAAGCATAAGAAGGCCTGGCTTCTCAAGGTCAAGAATGGCGCTTCTGAGTTTGAGGCTGTTCTTCGTCTTTTCCTCGTCGCGCGCAACTTCTAGTAAGACGTAGACGGCGGTCATCGCACACCAGATCTCGCGTCGTTCAGCCTCCTTGGAATCGCGCTGAGCTTCGGGTGTGACTTCCACCCCACATGCTCTCAGAAGCGAAGAGCTGAGTGCATCGACGATGGCCTGCACGCCGTTATTATCGGCGAGCAGGTGTACGTTGCGCTTGATGAGCGAGGCTTGCTTTCCCGATTTGACATATGCGGCGCTGCGTGCTGACGTTGCGCCCGACTCTTTTGCCTCGTCCGCCGCTGGTTCTGGTAGTCCTGCAGTCTCATGCCAGCACCCAAGGAGGACGTAGACCAATGCCTCGAGCTTCTTTAGCCTCATGACAGGATCTGCGTCCTTCAATCCTCCTAACAAATGTTTCACAAAGTCATTATGTTGTGTTGTCGTCGCCTTGGCCCAGTCCAAGCCATCTTCGCCATTGGACACGTCGTTCAACCCATGGAATGCGCTCCATTCCAACGAGTAGGATGCCTGGGTTTTCAGCAGCATAGCCTGCTCCTCGACTGCGTATGAGAACCACTCCTCCAACTCCTCTTCGAAGAACGAGGCATCGTCGTAGGTAAAGGCGTATGGCGCAGGCTCGACCTTTGGTAAGCCCCTCACGAGGTTCTGCAATTGCGCCAGCGAAAGCGAGTCATTCTGTGGGGTGTCTGGCGGCGGTACAGGCGGTGCGGGAGGAGGGAGGTTCGGCGCAGGCGTAGGGACTGAGTTGCCGCGTTGCAGGCCGGGGCGTGCTGGCAGCGTAAGGGGAGGCCCGGCTTGGGGTTGGTCTTCGTCTTGTTGAAGCAATATACGCTGCTGTTCGGCGGTATCGAGTGGCAGGTTGAGCTCTTCCTCTGGCTCGGCCTCGATGACCGGAAAATCAGCGCTCGAATTGCCAATCAGCTCAGCTGCGTCCAATACAGGAGGCACAAGCGGCTCCTCGGGCACCTCGTTGTTGGCCATAGTCGGTCGCGCGTATTATCTGAATGTGGGGTTGGGGTCGGGTGGAAACGTGTTACGCCCACCATGTCCGGGAGCCCGTTCACGTGCTAATCATGACTGCTGCTTCGGAAAATTCGTGGGTGTGGTAAGAAACGTGTCTTCGCGGTTCGAGAGAATGAATCGCTATGTGCATGCGAGGCAGGTGGGATGCGCCGTCCGCTAACGGATAAGCAGGGTTCCGATAGCGCGATTCATGTGGAAACACATCAGAAGAAACGTCGTCGTGCAACTACCAAGTCGACAGTACAAGTGACCAGCACATATCATACCATGATTTGGAAAAAGTCACCGAGAATGCTGTGTCATTGAAGAACTCCTCCTTGCTGTAAAACGTGTCGCTGAATACGTAAGAGAAGCCTCCGTTGTTTGTACGAAGGAGGCCTATCTTATCCCAGTTGCACCACCATATGCAGACAACACCAAAAAGCCCGTACCAAAAGAGCGAGTGATACCCCCCACTGTACGCCAAATAAATAAGATAATCAGCCACACTGAAAGTGCGCGGGATGAACAGTAGACCGACAGGCCAAGAAATGAAGTACAGATGTATAGTCCCCGAACATAGCTAACAAGGTATCATCAACATCGTGTCGACAGGACATGGTCGATGGAGAGCAGGGCTAGACAGGTCGGGTCGGACCCAATCTAACCACTAATCAGATGACGTTTCTTCCGTGTTCTACATGGGATTCGCTCCCGTCTGTTCGCCGTTCTCCTGACGCTCTTTGATCTCGTCAGGCAGGATGCCGTTGTTTTCGCATGCGCGCTTGTAGATCTGGCACTCGTCCCATGCCCGTTGGCATTCGGCTTTGAACTTGTCGCAACTCGCGCTGAGCTCGGTGATGGCTTGCTCGGTGAGTAGCTTCTCGAGCGTCCATTTCTCGATATTTTGTTGCTCGTTCTCCTTGAGTTGAGTAATGAACTGCACTGCTCGTTGCAGAATAGATCCCTTGTTCTTTTCGCAACCTGGAACGATCTTGGCGAGTTCGTTGATGCCTTCGTTGATAGTCTCGCGGCGGCGGCGTTCGACTGCGTGTCTGTAAGTGATTGCTGCTTCAAATATGTGTATAGATGCCTACCTTCTTTGTGGTTATCCCTCCGTACCTTGTGCCACTCTTCTGTGCCGACTTGAGGCTTGTGGGTGGCGCTTTGCGGTGGCGAGTCGCTGGGTGCTGTTTGGCCGGGACGGCCCGTCTGTGTGGCAGCCTTCAAGGCCTCGAGGCTAAAGTCCTGCATGCCCGTTTGTTGTTGGTTGTGGTCTCCCATACTGAAAGAGCCATCCCCCGAGTTTTGCGTTTGGAACTGGAGCTCGGTTGCTTGGGGTACCGTCATCTGGTGGTAGGCAAGCGCGGCCGCAGCAGTATCGCCAACACTTGCCGTGTTGGTCCCACCGTTGTGGTGCACGTCAAACTGCTGCTGCATGTCGTCGTCGGCAGCGTTGTGCGCAGCAAGGAATGAGGCAGTCGCTTGGTCGGTCAGGTCGTTGTTGGCGGTGTGGGGAGCGGGTCGGTTCAGGCCCTGATCGCGCGTGTCGCGCTTCCGCTTGTTGTTGGTGTGCACGTTGTGGGCATCCAGCTTGCCGTCTGTGGGATAGCCGGCAGTATCGGCCATGGTATCTGGTGGGGTATCTGAAAGTGTAGAGTATCGCCTGTAGGTACGCTAGGGCCGATGCAAAGCTTCTGCGCGCGGTTACTCAGAGGGTGAAGTCTGAGATGGACAGGGCCAATGGTAAGCGAGCGCGCTGTAGTAGCCGACCTGGATGTAGCCGCGGGTGAGCGAATCGGGCGGGTGACGTATTGGAGGTTGGTGAAAGAGGCAGATGGGACGCGCTCGAAGCGTGAGTCGTAGGCGCAAACACCGAGGCGGGGAGGGGGAGCAACAAGTGGCGCTTTGCCCACCAGTTCACGCGCAATCCGGATGAGGACTTGATCTAGCAATCATGCGCTTGGGGAGCGCATACAGAGGCCTAGGTTCGACAAACATTAGCACGGGCGCGAGCAGCTGAGTAGGTCAAAGTGGTGCGACAAGAGGCATAGCAGGCAGGCGATTGGGGCGCGTCGAGCTGCCCGTTGTTGTAAGACGGAGCTGTCACTACTCAAAGGAGGGCCGTCGTATCGTGCGAGCGGGTGGGTCGTCCGGAGTGCACAATGGCGTCGTGCGTCGTTTCGTGGTGGATGCGCGCGTCCACCAAGTGCGGGATGCCGAGCAACACCACCACAGCCAGCGAGGTGCGGGCTCGAGGCAACCACGACGCCCGATGCGATTGTCTCGACGGGCTTGATGGCGTGGAGAGGCGCTGAGGGAATGCGCAGGCCTATGCGCAGCGTTCCGACCATTCCGCGAAAACGACCATGATGCTAACTCACCGATGGTACAAGGCTCGACTGCGAAGTTCCAATGGGTCCGCGATATCAGGTGACGGGCGAAGGCGTGACGACCCTCGACAAGCGGTGGTAGAACGGGCGGATGCACACTTTCGGGAACGAGAAAAAGAACAGAAAGCTTCTTACCTTGAAAATCGCAGACTTGGGAATTGCTTCAGGCAGGATTATCAGCACAGTTGAACGACCGACTTGAATCACGAGGCGATGAGTGCACCGTGGACGAGAGATGGTCACATGGGCGGCGGCGCTATCTTATGATGGAGAAGGGAACAGGGAAGCCAGGTTAGAGCCGAACGGAAACTTGGCGTGGCCAGACATGGGTCCACGCCAATCACCGCTTCGCGAAGCGCCATGCCAGCTTCCCCACTCCCAGCCCGCCCATCCAGCAACCACCAGCGTTATCATGACTGACTATGCACCAGCCCGTCAACTTCTGGCCTCTCTACTCCCTCCTGCACTTTGGTCTGCGACTCTCTCTGCATGCAGTAATGACTCTCTGCGAACAGCTTCCTACGCCTATCCGCGCATGCCTCTTCTCACCACCGCCACTCTCGCCCGCCAGCCTCACTGCGAGAGCATCGTACGGATGACACCCCTCTAGACCACCTAGGCTCAGCCGACACCTCCAACACGTATTCACATGGCTCAAACAGAGACAAAGGTGTGGCATGTGACACGCTGCCCCCACATTCTCGAGCTAATCGCCAACTACGCTTTACCCTTTTCGTGACTGGTTCCATCATGCAATACACAGCCCTTTACAAGATCGACTCTTACGCATTTTCTCTGAATGATTCGACCTCCACCAAGTCTGACAGAGGCTTCTACAAGCTGCTTTACACATTTCTTGAACAGTTCTTGACGTTGATGCTTCTTCTCCATGTCCATGTAAGCAGTTTGCTACAAACTTAATTCGAATCCGCGGAGGCAACCAAGGACTCTGCCCTCGCATCGAGAAGAAGGTGCATCATCGATCAGGACTCATGCATAGATCCACTCAATACCTCTCCAGTGGTATCGTAGATAATCCTGCATGCTCGATACAGAGCGTCTCAACCCGATATCATGCGTCGCATGGTAGCAACATTGAAAACACACTGCGTGGATAAGAAGGCATTTCTCGCTTCAAGTCTGCACGTTTTCTTATAAGTTGTAGCCAAGTAGGCTATCATCATACTGTCTTGTTCAATCCATTAGGTCTTGCTTACTGAGTTATTCGTTGAAGGCAAATAAGTTTGATGAGTGTAGGTCTGAAACAGCGAACCCTGTGGTGATAGTGGTAAGTTTAGTCCACTTTCACATAAGCCAACCAAAGAAAGGCCCCTGTATATTCATCACATGCTGCAGACTCTACCAGCCTCGTGTAATCATAGTTTCCAAAGTCGCCACTCAGCCCTCCAGTTCCTTCTCAACTTCCAATGTGTTTCAGTCATCTCCACCACGTGCGCTGCATCTCTAGGATCTTACATTGCCCCTAGCAAACTGTACAATTGTCCCCCAGAAGATGGATTTGCACAATTTCACGCGTGGAAAGGTATACCTCACAGTGGCGAACGGCAACGTCGCCCCACATGCACACACGTACCACACAAACATGAAGCGTCCCACGACACGAACGTCCTTCTCGAGCGCCAAAACAGCCGCATTCAGGGCGTCGATTTAAAGTTGGTGGTCGCGTGCAACCTTCAGACTCCCCACAAATGCGGGTTCTCCCATCTGACCTGGGAAGCAGCCATCACACAGGCGCTAATCTGTGGCCGTCCGCTTACCCTAGGAAGGGGCGATGGGAAGTAAAATTTCCCCAGAAATCATGTAATTTGCTATATGCAGTGCGTTGAAGAAGAGAGTAGCGGAAACATATATTCGCAGGTACATTGTAATATAAAAGAAAACGATTGGAGTTTTTTAGACAGCACCTGGAGTCAAACAAAACAAGACGCGTATGAAATCTTACCTATAGGAGGCAGAGGCATCGTTCGTCGCATTGAAGGACGGATTGAGCAGATGGGCACAAAGCTGGACATAAAGACTGTGAGCATACATGAACAAATGAGAAGGAAACAGAAAGAGGTTAACGGAAAGCGAGAGAAACAAGCCAGGTCGTATGGCCAAGGAATCGGGGCTGTAATATTGACGTCTATCGTTGACGACGGATGGAACGAAGTCGGGAAGACGGGTATCCTGACACGCGAAAACATCACGCTATGACATCGTCAACCCCTACAAGACGAAGGTAGTGTACAGCGCGACTTACTGATAGCAAATAACTCAGCATTCGACTATTCAGCTGTATACTCCTCCATCTTCTTGGTTAGCTACCAGAATAAGTCACAGTGCTGTTCACATCATGGCAACCAGCCTGCGTGCGCCTGCTTGCCTCGAGTATTATACATTGTCCTCAAATGCTACCAAGGGAGCCGAATCGAGGTCGAAGTCGTATTCCTGATCATTTCTACATGAAGCTCAAATCTAGATCTAGCTGTCCCAGTGTAAGGGTGCAAAAGGGTTCGTTGCAAGGTCAAATGTCAGCGTAAGCCCTGGTATTCCCACATCCTCCTCAGTAACAGCGCAGTAGTCCTTCCGCATCTGCAGCTCCAGCTCTTCGAACATAAGCCGGATTCCAAAGTCCCAGTACAGGTACGGCTGCAGCTCGAATAGTTGAGTCTCGTAAACCCCCAACATTGTAGCCAGACCCAATATGTCCTCATCACAATCGGCCCAAAGCTCATCCTCCAGTTGTTCCGATACTTGACGACGCCAAGTCTTGAACGGTACCACACCCTTCTCAGCCCAAATCAATATATCAAGCAACCCCGTCTCACGCTCCCACGTACTCACAAAACGCCCCCGAAACTCGTACGTGCACCAATCGCAGGCGACCACGCCGCAAACGGAGCAGTAATTCGTCCAGCTGCCCGCGATATAGTTACAACCCAGACAGTGCGCATATCCATATTCTGTCTGTGATAATCGCAAGTGCCGGTGCCACGAATGCCTACATTCCAGCTGCTGAAAACTTGGAGTACCTCCGCTGAAGACGCTGTCCTCGGGATGCGGATTCGGAGCAAGAATCGGGACGCGTCGGGCGAGACGAATTTGTTCACGGACAGAGTCGGGTGGTGGTGATGCCTGTGAGTGTCCCTGAGATGCTGGTGCCAGATCCCACGAAGTCACAATTGTAGCTTCGACTGGGTTTGCTTCATCCGTGAAAGGAACAAGCTCCACTCGCCAGGAGTTGTCGAAGTTGAGGATTTGCACGTCTTGTTCTGCATCCAGTTCTTCGTCCCATGGCCTACCACCCTGTGCTGGTTCTCCCCACTCAATCTCGTCCTGAGGCGCAATTCCGTCTGCTCGCTCGTTATTTCCAAATTGTGCGTCGTCTACCCATTGTTCTTCATCGGCATAGTCTATCTCGTACTCATCGTAATCCAGGTCCTCATTGTCCGAATACTGATCGTGTTCACTGGCTGCACTTTCTTCCACAACAGCGTGGCTCAGTTGTCGCTGACCAAATCGGTTGAGCCCCATGCGGTTATAACCAGTGTCTCGGTGTAGGCCTCGACCACCCAGCTCGTAACCCTCGTTGTCGTACCCTTCCTCTGGGTCTCCGTACGAAGGGCAACCGGCGTCCTGATGGAAGCCCTCGCTAGTCCAAGGCTGAAGACAAACGAAGCAGAACTCATGATGACAGTAGTGACAGGTCATGTGGTTGCAAGCTTCCTTGTGCTCCATCCACATACGGCAATTCGGACACGCTTTTGCGCGGCAGCTAGCTGAGTACTCCGGTAGCCATTCTGGTCTCACCGTATCGTCCACGTAATCGGTGCACCGGTGCTCCTCATCTTCCCACTCATTTTTACAACCGACGCAGGTATTGGTTCCACAGCTGCAGCGTGCCACCGTGAATAGAGGATGATCATCTTCCACACAGCTTTTCGGAATATACGAGCGACATTGCTCATTAACACAGTAAACGCGAATAGCGCGCGGCGTGTAGTGTTCTTCTGCTCTAAGTGAATATGCCACGCGTACCTTAGGACTCAAAAGATGCTCGACAATGGGGCGAGGGAAAGGACTACAGCACTGGGCTGGAAAAGCGTCTATGTCGGCGATTGCAGCGTTGTACGCATCGACAACGCAGCTGTTGCATGTGAAGTGCTCTTCGCAATGAGCAACACCACCTGAGAATGGGAAATCGTCTCTGCAGATGCAGCACTCGTATTCGATTGTGTCTTCGGCTAATCGTGGCTCGGTGGATAGTCCTTCGGTGTGAGCTGTCTGATCTTCGGCATCAGAAACTACGATGTCTCCTACTGTCTTCGTAGCGGACTTGCGAGCTTTTCGCCATGCCTTACGATTCATACTGGAGGATGATAGCAGGATAGTATTAAGAGTGCCTGTTGGTGATGGTTGACCGGCAGGCTTTGACTTAATATTAATAAGGCTTTTTCTACTTGCCATGTTACTCGACCGAGAGTACCAGTATGTTTGGGTTTGGTATGAAATGCGGAATTCTTGAGTAGCTCTTCCTCTCTGGGGAACCAAAGTGCCAGTTTATGGTACCGAGTTGTAGCGTAATAGTGGCTGGTACTTGATCCTAAATCAGGGTCAAGTGGATTTTCCGATTGGAAGTTGTGACGAGCCTCGGGTTGAGAAGTGGAAGTGGAGCTCACAAGACTGTGGTTCTAGGGTTGAACTGGTCCACGCAAGGAGGTGGGTGCATTCATGGCGCTCCAGGTCACTCAAATGGACCCACATATAGGAGAGCGATGATGAGAGTATCACGTCTGTGCATTATTTCACTCTAGAGGCGCCTCCATTAGTTGCAGTACTGCTGTGAAAGCTTAGAGCCAGCCCTCTCTTCATCATAAGAATTTCTTGCTGAGCGGAGCGAAACTGCATGAAAGTGCTTACTCGATCGTAAATCGAATTTCACAAACCGAAAAAGCCCACACCTAGCAAGCGGATCGGACTTACTGCTCACTGGGGTAGTGTCATGACAGGTACGATCAATTGCGCTTCGGTAACCAAAACATCCAGGACGTAGTTGATAAGGAGCTTAGCAGATTGACAGATCAAACTACATCGACGGTATTTACTCGATGGCTCGTCCTCGATGCGAACTCAGTGACCGTTGATTCCAATCGTACCATTCAATCCGTTCCCAACCCCCTTCCCAGGTACTGACACTGCGCTTCCCAGGCCTTCCTCCTCTGCCATTTTCTTCTGCCACGGCAACATCTCCTTCGCCGGTACCGCCGGTCCAACCTCGCCACCTTCCTTCCTCTTCTCAGCCCATTCGTCAATGTCTTTCTGCTCGACGAAATTACCATGTAAGCCCAAGCGCAACTTCACCGGCAGATGTATAACCGCTAGCGGACCCTGTGAGAGGTTCTGTGCATCAAAAATAAGGATATCGTTGCGCAAAATATCAAGATGGTTGAGCAGCGCCATGATATATCCCTCGCCTTCAACGAGATCCGCTGGAGAAGATGAGGCTTTGGGTACGAATACGGGTTCTTGGAACGTGCATGTCGGGCCTGCCCAGAAAGTGTCTTTCTTTCCGCTCTCCCACTCATAATGACCCAACACATTGAAAAGCCCACCAGCTGGCGGGCCACACTTCTGGAAGTCGTACGGTTTACTTGGGTCTATGTTGCATTGCCAGAAGTGGTTGTACTTCTTCGTCAACACTCGATCGTCGATGCGCGAAAACTCGCCGTTGGTACCGAAGAGTTTGTGTGGCTGCACCCGCGTGTTGGTAGGAGTCTTGGGATCAAAGACCCAGCGGTAAGTATCGGAGACGAGCTTATTACGCTGAAGTAGCGTCATGGGCGTATCTGCTTGGCTGTCTGGTGGGAAGAAGTAGAAGACATTGTCAGAGGCTATAGTAAGGTCAACGACGATATTTCCCGAAGAGTCTTCGTAGGAGCCGGCAACGTGGCCATGAAAGCCTGGTAGCATTAGCATATATCCCATGCGATATCACTGTGTGTAGGTCTCATACCATTGTCAGCACGTAGCCAGACGATATCCTCTGGCTTCCCATTGCGGCGAGGCACAATGCCATACCACTGATCTTCATCGGGATCCCAAGCAAAGTGATTGCCACCTTTCTTGAGCCTCTCCGCGTTGACTTTGATTGGAGTGAGCGGTAGGATCAGGTAATTCTTCGTGATGGCGCAATCATGTATCATTCCGCAAAATGGTGCCTTGTACCAGCATTCTTCAGTCTTTTTCCCGTCTTTATCAATCGTGTACACCACGATGTCGCAACTAGCATCGTACCCATTACCTCCGGCTTCATAGCCATAGCAAACCATCTCCCCAGTATCCGGGTCGAACTTGGGATGCGCAGTGAACGTCGGAGATTGTACTTGGCCATCGAAATCATACCGACCAATTGTCTCAAGCGTGACCGGGTCCATGGCAAAAGGTGGCCCGTCTTCCTTCGTCGCTAGCAACACTCCACGCCAGAAGATGATGTTAGTATTCGACGCTGTTCTGATGATGCCTTTCACCATCTCGTTATCTGTGTAAGGATTTCTGTACCGTCCCAGTAGTGACTTGCGCGCTTTTGTTTCCGCTTTGAAGCGATCGGTATGTACAAATCGCTGTCTGAAGTCGACGTGACCATTCTCGAACCGGAATGCAGATACTGAGCCATCACCATTGAAGTGTATGTCTTCTTCAAACAGAGGTGGAAAGCGATGGTCAGGTTGTATGCGAAAGAAGGTGCCGTTTATGTCTCTAGGAATCTGGAAGCACTGAGCTTCAGGCTCTATATATCGAGCAAAATACTACACCTACTGTACCAGTC
>Ga0268250_10000203_pt1 | contig 30103 bp, 29 predicted proteins | sample AgamicAsSfe_FD_200448 | JGI IMG/M metagenome (GOLD analysis project Ga0268250, IMG submission 200448) | Agave microbial communities from Guanajuato, Mexico - As.Sf.e (v2) (version 2) | ecosystem: Host-associated > Plants > Phyllosphere > Phylloplane/Leaf | place: Guanajuato, Mexico | collected...
TGTCGCTCTGTGAAAAGAAAAAAAAGAATTCGAATGTCGAGGAAGCGTCAACGGTTGTATGCAAGGTGATAAAGGGACAGGGAGAATAGGAACAACATGGGACGAACACATCCGGGAGTATTGTTTGCCTTCTAATCAGCCGGCCCATATCTTTCTCGAAGTCATAGCTCGGAGAGGCTATTCATCTTTAAGCTGTTGGCCGTGATGTAGTGTAATATGAAGATGCTTTTTTCCTCAAATGACCGAGGCTCATTACACATGTAAGAACAAATATCTTGCCACCTTTAGACCACACCTCACAACAAAAGCATGCAGATGACTGACATGGTATGCTACTCGAGGCTGTTATGAACGTGATTGCATGTGATGAACGACGACGAACGTACCAGGTCAGCGCAACACCAAGCCCTTGAGAGCCTGTCTTCCCCGGATAGAAGGCACAACCCAATCTAGTCCTTCCCCGGATATGCTCCCCATACCTGACTCCACAGCGGATGAAGTGCCCCTAACGGCGCGTAATCGCTTACCGCCCCACGTTCATCAATCTGTATTCTCCACGAATAGAGGCACTCAAATCCTCAGTGAACACCTTTTGGCACCGGCAATACGCCCCCAAGACTCATATCAGATCCCAAAGGATTAGAACCACGTTCCCGTGACGCAACTCCCTAGCGTGTATGCAGGGATCGGTTGTTGTGGCACATTGCATTTAACCGCGATTAAAGGTGCCAAGCTGGCTGTAAAGAACATTAGGACGGTGCTAAGGATGACAAGAACCGGCGCCGGAAGCTTCATTTAGATTAATGTGAAACAGCTTTGTTTCGTCGTTTATACTGCATTGGGGAGGCAAAGGGTGCGCTTTGGGTAAAGGCTGATCGACCACCTGCATACACCGTGGCGCATTAGATTAATCTTCCGCAGCTTGCTGCGTGTGGGTAATTGTCCTGGAGCTAATGCACTCTTCCCCATACTGGTGGCGGTGGATGCGCAGGAGGAACCGAGGTCGGTATGGTATATGGATATTGTTCGTAATGAGAGGGAGGGTGGAGACATCGCTAATCTTGTCTGTAATATCTGGATAGGGCCGAGGGAATTGGGAATTTGGTATAAGTAGGCTGAGGCTTGACAAAATATTGAGGTATCCGGCCACCAACGTTCTCTACAGTCTCCAAGTCAAGTAACAGTCTCGATAACTCGAATTCACCATGAAGCTTTCTCTCATCACCATCTTGTCCGCCACCGCGCTGGTTTCGGCTGCGCCTTTCGCTGAGCCCGAAGCCTTCCTCGATGAGCGCCAGGCTGCTCAGAGCATCGATGCTGCGATGAAGGCAAAGGGCAGGAAGTACTTCGGTACCTGCTCCGACCCAGGCCGCTTCAACAGTGGAAAGAACGGTGCCATCATCAAGGCGAACTTCGGTCAAATCACACCCGAGAACTCGTGAGTCTCGTGAAGCCTCGAAGCAAAAAGTATGCAGAGCTGACTGTTGGGTAGCATGAAGTGGGATGCCACTGAGCCCTCGCGTGGTTCGTTCAACTTCGGCACTGCCGACCAGACCGCCAAGTTCGCAAAGGACAACGGCAAGCTCCTCCGCGGTCACACCACCGTGTGGCACTCGCAGCTGCCCAGCTGGGTTTCGTCCATCAGGGACAAGGCCACCTTGACCACTGTCATGCAGAACCACATCAGCTCTTTGATGGGCCGCTACAAGGGTCAGGTCTACGCCTGGGATGTCATCAACGAGATGGTACGTACATACTCGCGGGGAGGATACACGCAGCACAGGTACTGACTATCCATCAGTTCGAGGAGAACGGCAACTTCCGTGCCAGCGTCTTCTACAACGTCCTTGGTGAGGACTTTGTTCGTATTGCATTCGAGGCTGCCAAGGCTGCGGACCCGTCTGCGAAGCGTTACATTAACGACTACAAGTAAGCACAACTTCTTATGCGGAATGTTATTATACTAACAAATGCTCAGCCTGGACCAAGCTTCCTACGCGAAGACCCAGGCCATGGTCAGGAACGTCAAGAAGTGGATCGCTGCCGGCATCCCTATCGATGGTATCGGTTCCCAAGGTCACTTGCAATCTGGCCAGGGTGCCAACGCCCCAGCTGCCATGGCCGCGCTTTGCGGAGCAGCTCCCGAGTGTGCGCTCACCGAGGTCGACATCCAGAACGCCCAGCAATCCGACTGGACCAACGTTGTCAAGGCTTGCTTGAACCAGAGCAACTGTGTTGGTATCACCGTCTGGGGTGTCCGCGACTCCGACTCCTGGAGGCCTCAGGGCAACCCGCTTCTGTTCGACTCCAACTACAACGCCAAGACTGCTTACAACACTGTTCTTGCTGCTCTGAAGTAAGCCTGTCGCGCGCCATCGATGGTGTGAAATTCTGTATATATCTTTTTGGTTGGTGGTTGGGGAATTTGTACATACACGGAGAGAATGAAAAAGCTCTTTGTCTACCTATCCTGACGCTGCACTTCAGTCCATCTTGTTTTCTCGCCCAGTGAGGATGCTCTCCTGCTGCGCGGTCTTCAACGCCTTGATGATACTAACGCCGGCGTCCGCGCTTGCACCCGTGTCCGCCTGCTTGGTCCAGAAGATGTCGGCTGCGTTGATGCGAACACTCTTTCGCCTCTCCCGCTCAGTTACATCAAGATGTGACTTCTTCTCTGCGGTTGCCTCAAGCTCATCCAGGTGCTTCTTTCTCCTCGCATACCGTTCAGCTCTCTCCTTCCGTGTTTGCTCAGAGCCGATCCTGGATAACGCGAATCGTACAGCAGCTCTAAAACCCATAAAGATATGCTCTGAAATAAGGATGGTGACCGGTAGACTAGCCCATGTACTCAAGCCAAGATACTCGCCAAGGAATCGCTGGGTACCGAACATGTGAACGATAGCAGCACTGCTAATACTGCCCAGCCATGTCAACGACTCTAGACTAGCTACCCATGGTCCGATGCCGTCGCTACGTGTCGCATGAGGACGCTGATGTTCAACGCAGATCTTCAGAAAGTCGGACCGTAACTCGATCCAGTTGTTGATAAAAAAGCCAATTGGTACCAGAGGCCACACGGGGCTAAAGAGTGCGAGGTAACCGAACTGGATGACCATCTCTGCAATGTCTTCCTGTACATTGTATGGTGGCCTTAACGCTTGCCTCCTTGTGCGGCGCAGAAAACGAGACTCCGCAGGATCTTCTTCCATTGGTCCTACGTATGAGTCGCTGCTCCGATTATGCGCTCTTTTAGCTTGTCGGTCGCGCCACCATTGCTTTAATTGCGTCTTCAACCAGGGCAGCGCAAGTTCCTCTATTGCGCCTGACACCTGTCCAGTAACGGTGAGTGCTATGACTTCATTGCGCAGCCGGTCAGGATCAGCTTTGAATACTGTCTTCGACCTGTTTTGCGCGCCTAGTGTCGCATCGATAACGTTCTGCAATAACGGTACAACTTTTCCGCTGAAAGGTACGTAGACGAATGCCGTGAGAAGTATTGGCAGGTAATTTGTGATCGAGTTGAGCACAAAAATCTTCTGTGTCAGCGACATTTCGTAATGATCAGCTGTTCGATGGTTCTCGTATTCTGTCAATGCAGTAGCAATGTCTTCCAGGAAGTTTGTCGCATATGGTAAGAAGACGGCGAGAAGAACAGTAGGCAAGTATTCCTAGATCGCAATTAGGTTTATTCAGCAACGTTCGGCAGTGTACTTACCAAATAGAATTTGTAGGGACCTTCGTATGCCTCGCCGATGAATGTCTCAATAGTGAAGACAAAAGCGATAAGAACTCCAAGGAACAAAGCACTAATGAGGACGAATGGTACGACGACGAGCTGCCGCACAATCCTCTTCCACCTGGGAAATACATGTCGTATCCTCCCGGCTGAATCGATAATCTCTTGCTCGTAACGGAATTGTGGGCGGTTCACCTTGAGATCACCTACTCCTCGTGTGTTCCATCGAATAGCAAGGTCGGTTTGCTTAATCTTCCAATACTCCAAGAACACTGTGCACCAGACACCAATGAGTAGTGCAAAGAGGAGAGAGTATTTTGGTAGGAATGCCCAAGCAAATATGCCAGCAGCACACGGAAATGCCAAAGAACGGAAGTAAGTCTGAATGAAGGCGAAGTAGAAGGCAACTTTGGCGCCCCACAGATCACGGATACGATCTAGGTCTGCTGGTTCCAAGAACACACGTGTGCTCAAATGCGCCAGCAATGCGCGGTTCGCACCTTGGTTGTGTAATGGGAAGATGGAAGTCACATTTTCCCATGGAGGAAATCCTGGAGTGATACCTGCTCCTCCAAGCTCCTTGCGCCAGTTGACGAGGTGATACATTGACAGCAGGTCCTCGGCTTCGAAAGCTGCGCTGACTACAGTCTTTGCAGTACCGCCAGGATGATTCTTGGTGATAGCATACAGCCAGTCTTTGACTCTGTAAAGATTACCAGTAAGCTTTGTGCTGGGGCAAATAGTCCATGGACAGCTCCACGTACCGGGACTTGTAAACGGTGTTGCCAAGCAGGTCTCTAGGCGCTTGCACAAATACCAGCAATGTTTGGTCATAGCCCGGGCGTACCTCAGTATTGAGGCCTGCAGCCTCTAGATCATGCAACAACGTCTTGCACTCCGCAATGGCGACATCGGCATCTAGCGGTTGTCAGCCAGCCGCCTCATGGGTGTGATCACACAGAACATACCGACGCTCCCAAAGTCATACACGACAACATACTTGTCGTTGTATGTGATGTTCGCAAGCTCAGTATCGTCGCTGAGTGTCGTATCCGATCTCTTCAAGGGTTTGATTTGCATGACCAGAACGGCTTAGGACAATCCAAAAGCAAGGATGGAGGTCGAGACTGCGAAAAGTAGGGGTCCATAAGTGTGGCTGGAGGTTTTATAGGTGCCACTGAAGCGTCGTCATGGTGCCTGTTCGTGGCTGCTGTGGAGTCGGGTAAGCTTCAGCTGTGCCGCGCATTGGCGACCGCAGGTGGGACCAACGCTCCTGAGTGCCAAACTTAGCACTTGGGTGCCGATTGATCCGGACCGCGGGGGAGTAGCGATCATCATCTTCAATTACGTGTTGACGCGCGGGAAGTGAAACAGAGGAATACCTCCGCACGACGGGACTAAGATAGATGGGATTATAAGGTCTCGGACGTGAGAATGTCGTTGGACGTTTACTAGACACTTGGGCGCGCTGTCACATGTGTGCGCTTGTTCTGGACTAGCGTCTGATGTCGATGACGCAGATCCTTTGTCGATCCACGAGTCGACGCGTCTCGACGCGCTTCCTCATCAACAATGCTTCAGAGCCCCCTTTGTTTGCACTTATCTCGCTTGAGCGCGCTAGACGACAAAGAGTAGGCAATAGAATCAGACTTGCATTATTTGACGACCCAGGCGCCAGCAAGTTACACAAGTGTTGAACCCGCTCTATGTAGCCATGCGTCAAGAGATTGAGGTGACACCAAAAACACCGATGCCAAAGGAATATGGCTATCTTCCAAAGGGCGACCGGTACAAGACGCTCCACTGCCGCAAGCTTACTCATGAAAAGGGCCGGAAATTATACATTGTTGTAGATAAGAACAAGACGATCGGGATTCGTGTCCCTCTGAGTGTCCTGCACAAGGTTCACACTCAAGCAAAACAAACGCTGTCTACTCGCCGCGCTACAACAGCGCAACGCGATGCTACTGATATCGCCAAAGCAGCTGCCGAAGTAGACGTTCAGTTTCCAAAGATACCTGCAGCGGCCAAGGAAACGGTACTTAGGCACGGCTTCAAGAAGCATTCTGGGAGAGTCGGTCGAACAGGTTCACTACCGTTATCGCGGAAAGTCTTGCTTGCTGTCATTGCGCATGTACGTCATATGCACACCGATTATGATACTCTACTGGAGAGGGGAAAGAGCAGGGAAATCGCAAGGAAAACTACAAGGAAAGGGATTGAGACAGTAATACAAAGATGGGGATACGCCAAAGGTGCGAATCAAGCAGCGCTACCTTTACCTCTGTTAATGGACTGACTTTATCGCAAGATTTGTCCTGGTATTTCCGTACGGAGAGAAAATCACCCTCTGAAGGACCGAGTTGAGCTATGCTTGTTATCATTCAAGGATGTGAGTCAATAGCTAGATTCCTTTGATCTACATTTGTTGATCCGCTGACCGTAGCCAGATTCGGTACCATTTCTGACCTTCGCGACAATCAGTAGACAGTAGTCATACGCAAGCGACCCGCTGGAAGTCTCTCCCACCTGACGCCAAACGTCGACAGCCTGATCAGGACGAGAAGATTACCGACAAGGTGATGTCAAGTAGAAACCCAGCTATATCCACCGAAACAGTCAACGGTGACTTTGATGACTCAGGAAATGGAGTAACCAGATCTAGTCACTTCGTAATTCGGATTAGATTCCATATACAAGAATAACTCCAGGGGTGCGTCCAACCTCTTCGTAGTCGATGTAAGCACGATGGTTTCATCACGAGCACGAGTGGGGGGGCTTTTGCGAGAAAAGGGTCAAGACATTAGCGCAAATAGGCACAAGGAGTCATTGCAGAATTGCAAGAATGAAGTGCATTTGAAGAACAAACGCTTGTGATATGGTATCGGTTATGCAGAAAAAGATGTTTACAGACTCCGCTCACTCCACGCTATGCCATGATCCAAAGCCCATGTGACGCCTGACCGTGATCCTATAGTTTCGCAGTACCTTGCCTTTTTGCCTATGAGGGATATCCAAATCCATGGCTGTTGCTTGTATATCCAAAAAGAAGCCAGCAAGTACTAGCCTTCATCCGAGTCGACCACCATACTCTCCCCAAAAGCGCTAAGGTCTTCGTCTGCTACGCCTTGTGCATGCCGTCTCCTACGACCTCGCCTGCCCGCACTGCGATTCTGTTCAATCTCACGCAGCTTGCCATTCATTCTTCGTTCTAACTCTTCAATCTCTTCGTCTTCGTCCGCACCCTCGGCCATATCAGCCCGTCCAGATTCGAGGAGCCCACTTTCTGACTCGTTCATCTCCAGCGCGCGATTGAGGAGATCGGTAGCCATAGGGTCCTGGGGTGAGACGGCGAGGGCTTCGTGTAAGGTAACGATGGCATCCCAATTTCGATGAAGGTTCAGGAGCACTAGTGCTTTCGCGGTGAAGACGCTAGGGTCCTTGTTGCCGTGGCGAAGAACCTCGTCAAATGTCGCAAGTGCTTCGTTAAACTGATCACATTTTCGAAGTGCGTGGGCAAGGTTTATCCGTGTGGGAATCCAAGCATCCGGATCTGCTTCATTTTGTTCCGAGAAGGCCAGTGCACGGCGAAAGAATTGTATAGCGTCTAGCAGCTGTCCTTCGTGGAAGTAGACAACGCCCATCTCGTTAAGAAGACACGGATCGTTCTCGCACAGATCATATGACGTCTTCAAGTATTCTCGTGACAGGCTGAGATTGTTCAACTGAAGGTTCTGCATACCGAGGAAAAGCTGTGGGAGGTGCGAGCCCTGAAAGAGGCGTGCGGCGGTAGAGTAGGCAGAGATGGCTTGATCATGCTCTCCTTCTGCGGCAAAAGTATGCGCGAAACCAATCCAGGCAGGGCCAAAGTGTGGATCCATCATTGAGGACTTGGAGAAGTAGCGGCGTGCTTCAGCTATGCGACCGATGGCGAGATAGTAGGTACCGACAGCAAACCAAGCGCATGGTTCTGAGGGGTTCGTGTCCGCGAGTTCGTGCGCAAGCAGGAACAGAGTGTTTTTTTCCCCAAGCTCATGCAAGGACGCTATGTGTATAGGCATGATGTTGAAATTGTACTTGTCGTTGGCGAGGACGGCTGATGTAAGGGCAAGGGTATCACGGAAGCGGCAGAGGGTGAACATGAGGTCGGCTTTGGAGAGGACGATATCTGGATTCTCGCCAAGATTGTAGTGGGTTGTGAGTGTCTCGGTCGCGTTGGCAAACTCCTCTGGTCTGGTGTACTTGGACAATCGCGTGGTGTAGAGTGTCTTGGTGAACGAAGCCGCCTCTTGCGATAGCGAAGGGTTGTTGGTGACGTTGATGGTGTCGAAGTTGAGCGACTCCAAGAACTTCCACTCCTCCTCGGGCGCCATGAGTGAGTTGGACATGAGCGCATCGAAGGCCTCGAAGCATTGCACGTCAATCTGCACCGCTGTCTTGTAGCACTCCTTGGCCCGATCGAAGGAATTCTGCTTTGCATAGCATACGCCTCTCAGATAGCACATGCCTGCTTCCGACTTGATGTTGTTAACATCCTCCCGATCACGCTCCTCGCTGGTGGGTAAGCGCTCGTTGCGCGAGCCGTTCTTGTTCTGTCTTGCGCCTGCCCGTGTGTTGACATCGACATGCCGCAGTTTGGTACGCGTGTTGCCTGGCGCTGAGATGAGATGAGTCGGGTTCTTGTCGCCCAGTATGCTCAGAGCCTCTTCCAATTTGCCCAGCTTTAGGGAGCAATGCGCGGCGAGGTATCGACATTGTGGTGTACGTTCGACGAGGTTTCCGCGTGCCAGGAGTGATTGCGTCCTGTTGTAGTTGCCGGTGGTGAAGTGTACCTGGGCTAGCCAGAATACATCTTGGTCGTCATCTACGATATCCCGTCAGTGTGCGCTAATCCATAGATGCGGTCTTCATACCTGTCAAGGCCAGCAGTTTGTCTGCGACGAAGATGGCTGTGTCGTACTGGCAGCGGTTGAGGGCTTCTTGGCGCCACTCACGAAGATATTTCTCCATAATTTTGCTATTGCATCGGACAGAGTCTGTCTAGGCAGGTCAGCAGGTTTCTCCAAAGAAAAAAACGTGTCTCCAGTCGAGGTTGCAGTAGACGGCGGCGCGGTGATGGTGCCAGGGTCGCGCCTACCTGACGCGAGAGCACATGTTTGCGGGGTTCCTGCAGCAGCGGGCCGCCTTAGTCAGCCAAAAGTTCCGCTCCAAGGTCGCCTTCACCTAGACGTGATCTCCGACACTCAGCATCCGCTACCACATCGCGACCGCATCACGCGACGTCTTCGTTCACACAACACAAAACGCCTCTGGATCCCAAAACTACTATCCCGAATTCCCGATCAACGTCGACTTCGCATAATCCGCCGCCATGTCTGAACGAAAAGTGCTCACCAAGTACTACCCACCAGACTTCGACCCCTCGAAGATCACGCGTCAACGCGGTCCCAAGAATGCCGGTCCCAAGCTGATGACGGTCCGTCTCATGGCCCCTTTCTCCATGAAGTGCACCCACTGCGGCGAGTTCATCTACAAAGGGCGCAAGTTCAACGCGCGCAAAGAGACGACGGATGAAAAGTACTACAACATCGCCATATTCCGCTTCTACATCCGATGCACGCGATGCTCCGGCGAGATCACCTTCAAGACCGACCCCAAGAACATGGACTACGAATGCGAGCGTGGCGCAAAGAGAAACTTCGAGCCATGGAGGGAGGCCAAGCTAAACGAAGAGACCGAAGAAGAGCGCTTAGATCGCATAGAGAGAGAGGAAGCGGAGCGCGATGCGATGAAGGAACTCGAATCAAAAGTCCACGATGCGAAGACAGAGATGGCCATCGCAGATGCTCTAGACGAGATCCGGTCGAGAAACGCTAGACTGGAGAAGGCAGACCGCGAAGGCAAAGGAACCGATGTCCCGCCCGATGCGGCCGACGAGCGACGGAAGAAGCAAGAGGAAGAAGATGCAGAGGCTGCACGACAAGCCTTCTCAAACCGGAGCATGCCTGATATCGGCGAGGAGACAATCGATGAAGATATGTTCGATGCACCTGTCGAAGTACCTGTGGTCACAACCTTCACCAAGAAGCCAAAGGAAAAGAAAGACTTCAGCGCCGCATTAGGCATCAAGAAGAAGACGCCTGCATCGGCTCCTGCGCCCCAGACGAAAGCTGCTGCGCCACCCTCAAAACTATCCACCATGCTTGTAGCTGGTTACGACAGCGATGATGACTGAGCCACGCCTGGAATGACTATCTCACACATTCTCACAATAGCAATCGCGGCATACAAACCACAACGCCGTGCTGCGCTGCATCCCATACTATGACGTTTGGGCGCAGTGTTGTAATACTAACCGGTCACGCGGAAAGCTGCTAGGATCTCATGTACCCCAGAACATGGTTAGTCGCATCGGTAGCCAACCACGAAAGTTTCACGAGCTTATTATTATAGTTAATCGCAACATTGTTATGGCACTGCATTTGTCCGAACTGCCGAGGCTGCTCAGGTAGCGTCTTGGAAACTGGTAGCGCCGGAGAAATGCCACATCCTTCGTATACAACTCTAATCTAACCCCACACCCTCTTGCCAAACCGGGGTTTATTGAAGTAATGCCGGATTTTCCCCGCACATGTGTTCGATTTCCTGACTTGATGTTTCTAAATCCACCGAGGCCTGGGTACCTTGCCCTCTTGGGAGGGACAGCCGTTGCGGGATGCTCGGGACATGGTACTTTACACGGACTGCGTGGCAAAGCTAGACGGGCACATGTCCCAAGAGTTCTATAAACTGTCGCTACAGCCTTTTTTTCACTCGTCACTTCCGAACTCACGAAACTTCCCTCACGATGCGTCTTCTCACTCTGTGCACCCTGCTCCCTAGCGTCCTCGCTCTTCCATCTCAGACTCTCGACTTCGCAAGGTACGGTATAGCGCCACGTGCCGATTCTTCCCTCACGAACTACCTTGGCGTCTTCTTCCTTGGTGACAAGCCCTCTGTCTACTTCTACCTTTCCAATGGCAACAATGCAAACTCCATGATTGCCATGAACAAGGGCCAACCTGTTATAATTCCTACGAAAGGTACTCAGGGCGTTCGTGATCCAGCTATCATATCTGGTGGAGCAGCCGAAGCTGGCAAGAAATGGTACATCATTGGCACAGACCTTGATATTGGCAAGACAACATGGGATGCATCTCAACGTACAGGCTCTCGTGGAATCTTCGTTTGGGAGTCTACCGATCTTGTAACATGGACCAATGAACGTCTTGTCACCGTTGAAGACTCTACAGCAGGTATGGTGTGGGCACCCAGTGCAATCTGGGACGAAGCCAAGGGCCAATACTTCGTTCACTGGGCTAGCAAATTTTACCCTACTTCCGACCCGCAACATACGGGTGCGCCTTCATCGATTCGAATTCGTTACGCGTACACCAAAGACTTCAAGACTTTCAGTGCACCCCAGGACTACATCAACCGATCACCTACCAATATTATTGACCAGGAATTTCTGGCCCTGGGAAACAATGCATACGCACGCTTCTTGAAGGATGAAAGTGCAAAGACTGTTTTCACAGAAATCTCTACTAATGGGCTGTTTGGTACCTGGTCTAGACCTGCAGGTGCTAACGCTATTATCGCTTCTGGTGTAGAGGGTTAGTCATGTCCCTATACGAACTGATTGTGGGACACATACTGACCTCGTATACCAAACTTTAGGTCCTGCGCCTTACTGGGACAATCAAGTTGCTGGCAAGGCGCATTTGTTGCTTGACTTCTATGGAGCAGACGGATACAGACCTTATGAAAGTTCTGACGTGAAGAGTGGAAAATGGACAGCGAGTGACCGGAGTGCCTGGCCTCAGAATTTGAGGCACGGGAGTGTACTAGGCGTCAACGCGACTCAGGTCGCGGCCTTGAAGAAGAAGTGGAGTGTGTAAGACAATAAGGGCCGCACTAGGTCGAGATTCTACATGGATCCTTGTATTCACTTCGTGATGGGAACGATCGTTCCGTTTGTTGTATTGCGTCATGGCGCTCGGCTTGCCCTTGCCCTTACAGGTCGTCGGGGTTTAGTAAATTCCCCTGGATTTAATACAACTTGTTCCTTTCCTCCGGAATCCACGACTTAGACTAATAGCGGAGTATGAAGCTCTTTTTCTACTGTCATCTTGCTATCCTCATCGCCTCTGTGGCGGGTAGCATTGCGCCTGGACCGGACCTACATCAAGATCTCACCATTGTCAACTCAAGCTCAACATTCTTGACTGCCACCGTCGATCCCGAAGATCATGATTCAATATGGCACAAGACATATTGTCGTGGCGCCGCGCTTGTCAAAGCCATGTCGCTCGACGAACAAGACTCAACGAGGATGCTGGGGTGGCCTTACACGCAGAGCCCATGGGACGGCGACCTAAAGCTTGAACTAAGAAAATGGGGATATCTCGACGACGACAATCATCACGCGATGAACGACAACTCATGCGACTTTTCGAAGCATCATATAAGGAGTGCTTTCGATGCTCTCGGTATTGACCCGCGTTCGGCACTTAAGGGTGGGCCGAACCACTGCTTCATGTTAGAGCATAGGTTTGGACCAACAGTTATCCTGGACAAGAATGGGGAAACGCCCAGTATATCCAAGCAGCGATACGAGGCGGACGGAAAGATGTACAGGGTCAGACGCGTGTAGCTCCATCAAATTGAAATCATCCAGCAGGCTAATTCTGATAGCATAACAGGTCACGGGCGCCTATTCTAAAATTGGCATAAACCGGAAAGACGGTATTGTTTACTTCCTCGACCGCACTTCGCCTGAGAAATCGGCCCAAACGGTCTGGGGTCAGGAGCAAATCGACAAAGCCGACTTGCCGGCACTTCGCTCTAGCTCGGACCTAGCTTGGGGGTTGTGGAATAGGATCGAAGGCGAACCAAGTATCAAAATGATCATGTCTCTAAACATTATCAACGATGAGACTGTGGATGTCATTATACCAAGGGCCTTGAAAGCGATGGGAAAGACTGAGGTCGAGAAGTGGCCTGGAACTGATCTCATTGTGGGAGCAAATGGAGGGGCTGAAGCTGAAGCTGCTCTCGCACTTATTGGTACGCCTTATTTCGCCTACTGTGTAGTCTCATACTCCATTTTAGTCCTTCTCTATCAAGACACTACTCACGCTGACGTTCTCTAGGTTCGCCAAATGTAATTACGCCTACACGAACTACTTACGAGACATACACTGACTTTGTATACCCACATTTAGGGCTTAGGAGCCGGCTACTTTCTTCTCCAGCACAAGAGGCAACTTGGTGGCGACAATTTTATCTGGAAAATCAAGATCTTTAAGGGGGATGATGATGACGAATATTATGATGACCCTGCTCTCCTCTTCTACATTGACAAGCACACGCCACCGATGCCTGACCCGGACGACACTCCTGGCTCTCCGATGGAAGAGGCAAAAGCAGTGAGGAGGATTAAAGATGGGAAGAATTTCATTAGGACACATAAGATTTGGGCAAAGCTTTGACGTGAAAGCATGGGTAAGATGATGGAATGATGTCGGTAGATGCCTGTTTGACACCTCATCTCAACGCCTTTTCCCCCTTCACTTAGAATCAATTCAATCCCAAATCCCGCAGTAAGTGAACTAGCTTTTGGAACGGGTCTATCCAAGCACCTTGGTCTTTCACCTTGACTTCCGGCCGCTAGTATAGCTCGCTCATCCGGTGAACGCTATATCTGTTTTCTTCCTTGCTCTGAAACCGAAGCACCCACCTATAGGCATTCAGACATTCAAACTCTGAACATGAAGCTCACGTACATCATCTTCGTTGTGGGTCTCATCGCTCTCGGTGCGACTGAGATTCTGCTCAATCTTACCAATGTCGGCGTCGAATCTCTCGGATACCAGAACCTCATCTTAGGCGCAAGAGGGTCTGACCCAGGCAGCGACCCCGACGATGACGACGACAACCTCAACCCTGCTGACGATGAGCTTTGGTACCAATGTAAATGTCGAGGAGCAAAACTGCTTTTTGCAATGACCCAAAATCCACCCGAAGCCGCTCGGTTCCTGAGTCCCTTGGCATCTCTCTGGGATGGCGAGATGAGGGAAGAGCTTGCAGAATGGGGTTACAAAGATAACTTCAAAGACCCAGATCTCTTCGACTTTAGCGGGATCGCCCCATACCTCGCTACGCTGGGGATTCCAATAACTAACTCGCTCCATGGCGGGCCAAACCATTGTGTCTCATACAGTCATTGCAATAGCGACATCGTGAGGGATGAGAATGGAGATCTCCCACCTCTCAACGAGCAGTACTACACTAAAGATGGTCGGAAGTACAGGGTAAGCCCACGCCAGGGAGTTCTACTACTACAGTCTTCGCGCTCTTTACTGACGCTCTTCCCTATTTAGGTCACGGCCGCTCATGGCACCATGGTAATCAACCCGAGCTATGGCTACATATTATTCCTCAATCGGGGCTCCCCTCAAGCTGAGGCCCGCGAAACATGGGGCATACGTGATGATGATCCGGTTCCGCTTGATGAGTTGCCCGCTCTACGTGCGAGTTCAGATATAGCATGGGCCTATTGGAATCGAATTCAAGATGGCGACAAACTGAACAAAATCAAATTCTTTGCATCCATGTCCATCATCAACAGCGAAACCGAGCAGGTTATCGACAGGATACTGAAGAACAAAGGGCTAGATGAAGTGCCGCCGAATCCTCCTGGGTTTCTTGTCACGCCAGAATCCGAGGACTATTTGGCCTTGATGGGTATGTTCTCACTAAAAGTCTTCTGGTAATACGTAACGAGGTGTCTGATGCTTTGAGTTCAGAACGGCGCTGACAATATGCCTGGGTTTAGGTAGTCCAAACGCTATAGGGGTAGGATATTTTCTTGCTCAACACAAGGCACAGTTGGGAAGCAACTATTATGTTCAGGGGATCCGCATTTACCGCAAGACCGGATCGTCGCTATCGAACATGATCTTCGCTGTTGGCCTGGCGCCTTCTCCACCGCCAACTGCACCACCCGATCCGATGGATGTTTTAGTACCGCCCCCGGGTTTTGGTATGGAAGCCCTCACGAACACGGATGGAGGTAGAGTGATCAAGAGAAGCGGTGATGGGAAGAATATCGTGAGGAGTCATAAGGTTTGGATAAAGTCATGATCGCGCAATTCTTTCCAGATTACACATTCGTGTATGTTGTCAGTTCAAGCATGTAATTCGGTTGTGATATATCAGCTTAATCAAACGGATGTCTCGTGGTAGCCCTAAGACATTCTAAACTCACTCTGCTTCAAGTATGGGCCAACACTTGCCTTTCACTGTCTTGCTTGCTACGCTAACACTTCTAGTCTTTCCCACCCGCCTTCACTTTGGACGCAAATGGCCAAAGCTTGGGCTTTTCCTGCTTGAAAATCAGTTTGTGCGCGCTACATGACCACATCTAGCGCCATTTCTCCATATACTCTCTCTGTCCTTTGATCTACCGTTTCTCTGCGCGACTTCCGTCAACAGATCCGCAACATGCAAACCGTACTACTTCTACGTCTCGCCACACTCCTCAGTCTGGTCGTGGGCGAGGCTCCGCCGCCCCCTCCGAACGAAACTCCACTTGACACATGGAGTCTCGCCGTTGAAAATAGTGGTAGCATAGTCAAGAGAGCGCCTCCTGGCCCAGCTGATGACTTCCTATGGCAGACTTGCGGCTGTCGCGGCCAGAAGCTCCAGCTAATGAATACGCTCGATCCAGTAAACGCTGCTAGGTTTGGTACTCCGTTGAACAGTCCATGGACTGGCACCCTCGAAAACGAACTTACGACCTGGGGTTATAAAGACAACAGTATGAATGAGGACATCCAGGACCAGTGCGACTTCACCATGAAACCTATATTCGAAGCTGTCCTCCAGACCCTAGGAATCGGCGCAGGAAGTGCACAGTATGGCGGACCGAACAAGTGTTTCTCCTATGTCCACCGAGATGGCCCCACCGTTCACCGATTGCCAAACGGCCAGATGCCACCCAGAAACCAACAACGTTATACTGTTGACGGAGTAAGCTACAAGGTCACAAACGCTTATTACACCATAGGCATCAACGCGCGGGATGGCGTCATCCATATGATCAACCGCAAGTCTCCAGAATCAGCGGCCAAAAATCAGTGGGGAGTTGATAATGTTCCAAAGAACGAGCTACCAGCGCTGAGGTCGAGTTCAGATATTGCCTGGGGCATGTGGGAGAGAATGAGCCCTGGCAAGTTGGGTAATATCAACTACATCTTCTCCCACCAGATTGTCAACAAAGAAACTCGGCAGATCATTTTGAGGGCCTTGGACGGTCAACCACTCAGAACCTGGCCAGGAACTGAGTTCGTAGCTGGAGAAGCCTCTGAGTACTGGGCTTTATTAGGTATATCGCGCACCCATGATGCTTATGATGCGCATAGTACTAACAAGTTTGGTATAGGGTCTCCGAACGGAATAGCAATAGGATACCTTCTTGGGCAGCACAAGCCTCAGTTTGGTCACAACAGATATGTTTCCAGTATACACGTCTTTCAAGGCTCACCAGCGAACCCAGTCTGGATGACGGGCATCTTGCCGTGGTTGTGTTTCGTTGTTAAACCGGCACCGTGGCCAGCACCGCAACCCCCCGATGAGATAATGGGCGGAGGAACTGATTTGGCGCTCGGTAAGCGTGATCTTGTGGATGAAGGGCGAGTGTTAGAGCGATCCGAAGATGGAAAGAATATTGTGAGGAGTCATAAGGTCTGGGTAAAGTTGTAATGAGGCAGCGAAGCAGGAGTTGGAACAGATACTTGAATCAATCGGTTCGGAAACGCGTTCGTAAGCTTATGGTCTTACATCTGAGCGTAGAAGAGTTCCCAGTGCCAGTCAGCTCGATTTTCTAATTACATAACGCTTCACACACGGTGTTGCATTCTACAGTATGAAATAGATATTCTGGACCGGATTTGTTGATGTAATCTTAAACAGGTTGTACGTAACCTTCCATTCGAAGCACGACGACAATAAAACCAGCTCACATTCCGCCCCTCTACACCTATTCCGGGCCTACCCAAATCACGTGTTTCCTTGTGATACTCCTTCCATGATCCCTCCTCCTCACAACTTTTGACTGAACCATCCCAGGCGAAGTGTCCATGGGATGATCACCAGGCGGCGCGCCAGGCTCCGGCAACTCCGGCGGTGGCGAAGGCACATCATCGATCCAGAAGAGAATTGTGGCATGCGGATTGCCCTCGTTTTCATCCTCAAAGACAGTCATCTTGGAGACGTATTTGTCTCCACCCAACTGATGCTTATGCTGAGCAAGGAAGTAACCCACTGCGCGACCATTGGCTGATCCTATCGACAAAGTTCCATCAGTATGACTGGTACAGCTTACAACGAAGGCACGAGCTTACCAAGGATAGCCAAACCCTCCTCCGATGTCGAGTCGAAACTCACTCCAGGCCACTTCTTCATATCGTCTGTTGGTCCTATACCAAGTGCCCTTTCCACGATATCATTCGTCTCCTCATTGGTAATATATAGACTGAATATCTTACGGATATTGCTAAGGGGGTGGTCAGGCCACATGATCTTGTGCCACAAACTCCATGCTAGATCGGAGCTCGTCCTAAGATTGGGAAGTTCGGAAGATTGCGGCGTTCTCTCCCACAACCACTTTGCTGCTTCTAGCGGCCCTGTACGTGAGATGAAGTATAGGACACTGGCGGGTACGTTGATGCCCATAGCGTATGACGCGCCTGTGCACTAGAAGCATCGTCAATTAATGGAATTGCTGAATTACCATGATGCGTAGTTTAGTTTGCTAGTTAGCTGGGCACGAAAATCCGACTTACCCTCTTTCTTTGCCCGTTTGGATCCATATAATACTGATCATCCATGGCCAACATCTCATCGTCCGAATCATCTATATCATCAGGGTCATCCGGATTGAAGAGCACACCTGGACCATCGAAATGGTTCGCAACCCAACATTGGTTATCGCCTTTGTCGTCGACATGCTGGTCACTGATGCCCAGAGCTTTTAATGCCGGCGACAATCCATTATCCTTGAAGTTGCACCAGCCTTTGTGTTCTTGCCAATTATCCCATCCCCATTCCACCATCTCTTTTTCAAGATCGCCGTCCCACGGTGTAAATAGGGGGTTGATATAGCGTGTGCCTTGGCTGGCATCTCGGGTCATTGCGAGGAGGAGTTTTCGGCCTCGACACACGGACTTGTCCCAGTCAATATCTTTGATTGCAGAGGTGTGAACGAGTTGATCGGGATTTGTACCGCTGGCGATCGTGATGTCGGCTGGGTAGGTGTCTTGGTCGGCGGTATTGAGTGACGAGATGTTCACGAGAGGGGACTCGGGAGACGACACAGAACGCTCACTTGTAACCAGTGTGCCTAGCGCGGCAACGAAAAGGGGTTTATAAGCCTTCATATTGGGGAAAAGCGAGGATGACAATAGTGTATGAGAGGTTGAGGCAGAACCATGGAGAGGAATGTTTTACAGGGGAAGGAAAAGTAGTCTACAGCACTCAAGTCAGCGCGTGAAAGTTTCGCAACCTTGATTCAATCGCTGCGCGAACATTCAGAGAAACTATGATCGTGCTTGAGTCTGCCTGAATGTACCTGATAGAAAAGGGTGTAATACTGCGAAATGCTCCAATCATTATGCCTTTCACTGACCATTACTCGAAAGCACATTCATCGAGGAAGAGGCCATCCGTTCATATACTGACATCAGTCTCGGCACTCAACACTTTGGCAATCTTGAAGCCTACAACGAATGTACCTTCATCTTCTCCAACACGTAGACTAGTGCTGCCCACGAAGACTGCATTCTGTAACTCCCAGTACTTCTTACTCGCTGTTTCAAACGTCCAAGATGACGTTGCCTATCCTTGTGTGAGCGACTTGGATCAAGACAGTATTGAAGAAGTAGTATAATGTACCTGAAAGTCGCCAAACTTGACGGACGAGGCATTTCGGTTGCCGCTTACAATAGCAGCGACTTCTGGTGTTGCAATCTCTGCGCCTGTACATCGCATCCGGATATACGCATCTTCTTCTGAATTTCCATCAACTTTGACAAGCACGTCGACATGGAGTCTCAGCACAGTAGCATTGGAATTCGGATTTGGCGGGTCTGTAGAAATCCAGTCACCTCCACGAATTACTGTGGCTTTGACTGATGGCTCAAACTTTCTTACACGTTAGTTCCATACCTATTTTGACAGGAATAGTGACACTGACACTGGGCTCGGAGGTTAAGACGCCGGTAACAACATCTGCATACATTTGCGTTGAACCTGTCGCTGTGGGTCCGACGACAATCTATATAGCGTTACTACAACCCCTGAAGTTTCCTTGGATAATGTAGACGTGCTGGCAGTTTTACGACAGCCTATATGACAATACGTGAGCAAAACTTCGAAAATGGCGCGGTTACTGTGCAGATACATACCGTAAATGATAGCGCCGGAATAAGCGTATTGAACAGCATCGTGCTATTTGTGCATATATCAAAAGTCGACTTTAGACTTTATCTAACTGAGCAAACAAACATGGTAGTGAACTCCCATCTTTATGCCCAAACTACATCTCTCTCTCTGAACACCTAAATTGCTTGTTGGTACTGTTTAGAGAACTTGCCAATAACGATCAGCAGTCGAATCCTGCATTTTCATAGGGCCGCTTGTTGTGCACGCGGTAGAGGTTGGCAACATGTAAGCATTACCTGCATGTGCTGATTCTTGGTGAGATACTCATGTAGGCAGCTTGTAAGCAGGCTCACACCACTCGCCGAGGTGAGTCAGCACTGCTTTCAATCGTTTGACTGAATGCAGGGTCGACAATGGGAGGATATTGAAAGTTTGGCACTGTTCCAATTCCGCATTCGTTGATGGCGTTCTGTGCTTGTCAAAGCCAGCGACGCATAATCCAAGCCGTAAAGCTTCAACGACACCAGTGGCGTAAAGGATACCAGGGGAATAGTACGAAGTGCGCCGCACAGTGTGCCTGCTAGTGTTGAGCATCTGGCGCAGTAAGACAGCTCGGGAGCGTCGGACGCGTCGGACGCGTTGTCCGACTTGGCGTCAAGCGAACAGGCAGGTAACCCGAGCTACAGACGCGACATCGCGCGTGTGAGCCCAAACTCCACCCTCCGAAATGTACCTCATTTAGCAAAAACGCGCTTCGATCTTAGACGTACCAAATTTCTCATGTCGCAATGCATACCTCCTTGTGTACGAGATCGCATGCGCAAGTAACCTTGGAACGATTGAATACAGTCTTCCCTGGATGTCCTTTACTTGCACCTGTATCACCTCAGAGTTTTGCTCCGTCATAACTCACGTCTACAGCTCGACACGAACAACATGCTCTCGAATTACGCTCTTCCCATCTGCGCTCCTTTTGAGCACCTTCGGCTCTCCGAACTCCCACATACGATCGATCCCCACCACATCTGAGACATTCACCGAATGCGCCCCGTTGATACCGCCATAAATGTTGCGAGCGTTTTGCACCCAGAAAATTATGGTTGGAAATTCGTCATCCGTGACGGGCTGGAGGGCTTTGAAGACCGTGATCTTCACGATCATCTTGTTGCCTCCCAATTGTCGTTTGTGCTGGGCGAGGAAGAAGCCAGCTGCTATGCCTGTCGGAGAACCTGTATTTGTCAGCTCCTTGCGCGTAGACCTCTGTCAATACTCCTGGAAGCATGAAAGTCTGCTGCCATAGTGGAAGGACTGAACTTGCCCAAGATAGCGAGTGCTTCAACAGAAGTTATCTCAAAATCGGTTCCAGGCCAGTCCTGAACACTGTTCACTCTTTGTTGCCCTGGTGGCGGCTGATAGGTCTTGAAGACGAGGCTCAAGATATCCAGCGTCTGGCGATTGTTGACGCTCACGCTCCAGAACGCTGTTATTGGGGTAAAATGCGGCACTCGGTTCCAGAATGCCCACGCGAAGTCAGAACTACTCCGTAGTGCTGGAAGATCCCTCCGCGACGGTGGATCTTGTCGCCAAAGGATCTTTGCCGATTCGACAGCACTTCTTCTGCTCATGAAAAATACTATGCCCGCATCAGGGTTGACGCCAATGTCGGAGAAGGCGCCTGTCACCTATGCCAAGACATCAGTAAGACGAAGGGAAAGAAAACAAAGGTAAACTTGCCCTGTTAGACCTTCCATCTGGGGAGATGTAGGTTTGCTCGGAGAGCGGCCACGGTCGGCCGTCTGGTCGCTTCCTCGTTGTATCTCCATGGCTGACACGGAAGCATCTGTTAGGCCCATGGTTGAAGTTTGATCGTGGATCGATACCAAGACTTCCGAATGCTCTGCCAAGACCCCAGAATGTGCCATAATCGCATAATTGAGACCTTTCCGATTCCGTATAGCCCCATTGCGCAAGCTCTTGGTGCATGACACCGTCCCACGGACTATCGATGGGGTCCAAGAAGTCGTTTGCGTACGGCGGAGACCATACCATGGCCTGGTTGAGTCGCGAGCCACGACAGACCGAATACCACCATTCATCATGTGTAGGTAGCTGTTGAGCATTAGTACATGTGTAAAGGAGGACCAGGGCCAACATGAGACTAGGAACAAGCTTTGTGTCAACAGACATCGCTTTTCAACCAAGAGGCTATTAACCGATGGCCCGAGATGGTCAGAATGTGAATCGGCGCTAAGGTTCCCCGAGTTTGCTCGTTTGTAGACAACGTACGGCAAAAGTGATTCGGTCGCAAAGGATTTTGAAACTTAGTGATAACGTCTAGCGTCCCGACCGTACACCGTTCCCAATGGTCAAGTCATTGTATAGCGGCCTAGTGAAGGACACGATATCGGCCACGACGAGTACCAAATTCACAATTGACTAGCTAGCGCGCTGTATCTGGTGACCAAGATAAACTCGTTTTTATCCAGGAGCGAGCACTTTCGATGAGGAGGCGGTAAGTCAGGAGGCCAATGGCGAATGGGTCGACATCATGCGGTGGGTACTTCATGTCAACGCATTATCGATAGATGCTTTCAAGCGGAGTAGAAGTGAATAATTCAATCACAAGTACCCACTAAGTTCACGCCCCACTCGAGCATTGCTCATATGCTACGTCAAGTGATTGGATCGGTAATGCTAACCTAGTGCTTGTTCATGCTACACACTGTTTGTTTGAAGGAATAGTTACCTTCCCGGAAGAATCCGATGCAGTTCAATTGATGTAGATACGTTATGCTGAAGTCAACTGCTTGCAGTCCGGGAAGTACAACATGTAGTATAGTTACATTTTCCCAAAGGAGTAGTCCGGGTGCTGCGGCTAACAAGGCAGGTTTGCCGAACCCCGCATCCCGTTACACACACGCGTCTAAGCCAGCGCTCGTGTCGAGACAAATGTAACGACAAATTCATCGTGTTTATAAGCAGTGACAGCCCACAATGACCTTTGGCGTGACTGAAAGGACCAAGATTCTGATCTACCTTCATCATGAATGGTCATGCATCACCAAGAAAACGACAACGCCATGATTTGCCTGCGAAGATGAGAGCGCTACAGTAAGGAATGCTTAACACAAAACATGGTGAAAAAGCTGCTAAGTCAAATCAGATACTCAGGGCCCGAAAAGTTTGCAGTTGAAACTATTGACGTTCCTGCCATTGGCGATGACGATGTCCTTGTACAAAACACCGACTATTACCAGACCGAATTTAGTGAACTGACTGACGGAAGGTCAAAATTTCAGCTTGTGGTGTATGCGGAACGGTAAGCAGAGAGAACTCATGGGAGAGGCCACAAGAAGAACACTTGACTGACAAAAGTAAAGGACTTGCACTACCAGTAAGACTCTGATGCGATACGTAAGCAACGCATGCACTAACCTTTTATCTCCTCTTCTGAAGTAAAGGCGAGTTCCTGGCTAAGGTGAGATCTGTCGTACAAGCATACATATACTGGACGACGCTGACGTAACCGAAGTGGCCATTGATACCTGGTATGATCGATGATGTTTTACCTTCTCGATCTCGTTACTCACTATTACAGGCCATGAGGCAGCAGGCACCGTTGCTGCTATTGGCAAAAACGTCAAGAACGTTGCCATCGGCGATCGTGTAGCAGCTGATGCCTTACAACCATGCCTCAGCTGCTTTTACTGTACTCGCAGAAAGACTCAGCTCTGCGAGAACATCATCGGATATGGCGGTAATGTCCCCGGTGGCATGGCCGAGTATTGCAGATACCCAGCGAAAATGGTATTTCCCATCGGCGATCTTCCCGATCTGGAAGCAGTTCTAATTGAACCCGCTGCATGCGCCGCGCATGGTATTGAGCGGATGCAGATGGAGGTTGGAAGCAGAGTATTGCTCTTCGGATGTGGGCCAACTGGTATACTGCTTGCTCAGTTGATCAAAATGAATGGCGCCGCTCATGTACATGAAGCCTTCTAGACATCTCAAATCAACACTGACATGATCCAGTTGACTATCGCTTCAAAAGCTGGACCCAAGCTCGATCTTGCTCGCGAACTTGATATCGCGGATTCCTACGTCACTATATCCGATGAGAATCCCAGCGATGATATGGCTGCCCTCCAAACCAACAATCCTTATGGTTTCGACATCGTGGTGGAAGCTACTGGCGCACCGACTGTCCTCGAAAAGGCTATCGAGTACGTACGCAAAGGTGGAAAGCTCGTGGTGTACGGTGTTTATGACGAGAGTGTTAAGATTGCTTGGTCCCCGTTCCGTATCTGGGAGAATGAAATCACGATTCTAGCTAGCTTCTGTAGCATGAGCCACATACCACATGTACTGGAGTATGTGAATGCTGGGAGATTGAAGTTGGGTGGCATCGCAAACAAGACATATAAAATCGAGCAATGGGAGGAATGTCTGGACGCGGTGAGGAAACAAGAGGTTGTGAAGGCTGCTATTGTATTCGATTGATGTACCGCTTTTACGTTGGAGAATGAATAAATGAAAACGTCCACAATATGCTTGTGATAGAACTGCATGCGAAGAAGGTAGACAGTCTACGAGTACATGTTCTTGTGATAATCCGTATACGCCAGGTCCACGGCCCGTTTCGTAGCTTCGTCCAGATCCTCTTTCGGAAGGCCTAGCTCGTCATTGTTCAGGCCATGGTTCTTCTCATATAGGCCCGCCTCGTCAATAAAATAGCGTGTGTACAAAACCGTTGCAAAGGACCTACGATCGCCCATCATCATCCTCTGCCTAGCTGTAGCCAAGCGTTGCTTTGCTGGCTCGGATGTAATTCTCCAATCCTTCTCCGTAGTTCCCGTTGCTTTCTGGACAGCCTCGAACATCTCGCGCTGGTTAAGAGCGAAAGAAGAAACAAAGAGCATGCGGTTGCGATATTGCTCCAGTGTCGGCCCATCGCTATCAGATCCAGATACTGGCAGAGATAGCAAGTTTGCCACGGCAAGTCCAGTCTGGGGCCATGTGGCGGTGTTCAGACGCTGCTTGCCGTCGTCTATGTAAGTGACTTCGCGCTTCGGTATGTTGATGCCGTAGTAACCACCGCTGAGGGAGTACTCGTACCAGAAACCTGAGGTGAGGCCTATCCAAGAGGAAACGCCGAGCGACTCGATGAGTTTGCGAGCGATTGTCTTTCCCGGTCCGATAGTTTCATTCTGAGCTTCCTCTGTGTTGTACATACCAAACTCGTTTGGTAGAACCCATGGTACGCCGGCTTGAGCTGCCCCACGAATGAGTTGCTCCTGCGCGCCACCAGCAAACACGCTCATCGTGATAACGAGTGCATCCTGTCCTGTCAAAGCTTTGACTATGGTATCTGGGCTGTTATAGTCGATACGTGCGACTCGAACGCCTGGTGGGAAGGTGGCTTTGGAGTCTGTACGTGTGATCGCTGTGACGTTGAAGTGTGTTTTCGCAAGGAGAGCCGATGTGATATGGGTGCCAACATTGCCGCTCGCACCAACCACGGCGATATTTTTGAGGGTGGTAAGCAATACCATACTGCCAAGTGTAAAGGGGAATAGGGCTTTGCCGTGATCGCGTCTGAAATAGGGCAAGCACTGGAACGGTTTCGGCAATGTGTACCAAGACGTCGAATTCTTGGTAGTGAAGTTGTATATAACTATAACGTGAAGGATCAATGTTGAGAGGCATACGGCCGGTCTTCGGTCGTAAGCCTCTAAGTCCGCTGCTGTGTCCTTGAAATGGCGTTCGTGTTTTGGGGATAACGGATGGCCCTATGCTAAAACCGGCGAAGCTTGATGGTTCCACAAATGTGGTGTCGGTTCGCATAGGGCAAAGCCGTATGCAAGCTCCATGATGTCCGTTGAGATGAGCTGGGCGTGCACGGAAGTCCGATCGCCGATATGGAGGTCGGGGTTGGTGATGGGACGTAAATACGCCAGCCTGGAAGTCATTGATGTCATCCATCCCTGCAGCTCATCCCCGCCGGTTAGCGCCCGTCCGTCTCCACATTCGCGACTGACGATCTTCGCGCCGTTATGTAGTGAGAGCGATAGGGTAGGATCCTCAAAAGGCAAGAGAAAGATTGTGAAGACGTTCTAATACCGAATCTATCCGATCTATGTCGCACGCTTGTTCTACTGCTGGCAAAAAGACACTTGTGCAAGTCTAACCGTAAAAGATGATGATGGTGCCCTTCCTGAAGATAACCGTCCCATAATGTAAACCCAATTTTCCAGGAGTCAAAAACAGAACCAGAAGATGTCCAAACACCAGTTCAGACCTCCTCCATTGAATCACCGACGGGAGAAGGACACCGAGGTAACCTTTCGAGGTCATAATTCCATGGGCTCTCAGGGCTCTCTTTGAAAAGATCATAATCCCAAGTGCTCTCGCCGTACGAGCCTGCACTCCATTTTTCGGCGCTTTCGCGGTTCTTTGCTTGCTGTTGCAATCCCCATTCGAGAAGTTCCGATTCTTCACTCCTCGAGAAGTAGCCGGGTAGATGATCGAATTCGTCTGCGTCATCTACTTGGGAGGATGTCGTCTCCTTGGTCTGTCCCGTTGGTTCTGTAATGGGCTCTTGGGACAGAACAGTAGGTGCAGCTTTCTTGGGCCGGCCACGCGCCTTCTTCGTGGGTATGGCTTCAGGCATAGTAGTATCTGCTGCGGCCAGTTCGTCGCTTAGTGTAGCAATGTTCGATACAGCAAGTGCAGGTGAAGAATATGGGGGCGTTGGCTGTTCCTGAGGCACCAGTTGCGGAGGTTGTGCATACGTATACCACTGATACTGCTGCTGCTGTGGTGCTGCTAAGTGCAGCATTCGTTCTTGCTGTGGTACTGCTGGATGTAGCATTCGTTCTTGCTGCGGTACTGCTGGGTGTAGTATTGGTTCTTGCTGTGGTACTGCTGGGTGTAGCCTCTGTTGCTGCAGATGATGTTGCTGCAAATGATGTTGCTGCAAATGATGTTGCTGCAAATGATATTGCTGCAAATGATATTGCTGCAGTTGATATTGCTGAAAGTGGTGCTGCTGCAGACGGTGCTGCTCCTGTAGCATCATCATCTGCTGTTGTGGATGCAATGGCCCATATTGTTGTCCGTTCTGAGTATTCATACGGGCTGATTGTGCATCGTGTAGCACCGTTATCACATTGAATAGAGGATGCCAGGGCGGTATACCACATGCACTACCGGAACTGCTGGTGGGTTGGGCACGCATCTGCTGCTGACTCGGCAGAGTTCTGGGGTCGTTGCTCTGGATTTGTGCGTAACTGTGAACGGGCATGCCTTGAACGCTGCCAGGAGCGCCGACTGACTGCGCGGCTACTTGCTGATTTGGCATATGGGGAAGGCCACCGAACCGTGCCTGGGGATGATAGTTATTGCGTGTGCCATGGTCGCCCATGTAAGGGTTAATGTAGTTATTCATTGTATCGTGCTTGTAGCCAGTGGCAAAGTGTCAGGTCAAGGAGATTTAAGTCATCCCCATGTGCTGCAAACCTACCTCCAAGTTTATAGGCGAGCGAGCGAAGAATAACCTGGTAGTGAATATCGTCGCTCATCTGGTACTGTGAGTTAGTAAGACAGGCGAGAGTATAAGGCATGAGCAACGTCTCCATTGCTATTGACCGCGCAGTAGCTTTGTACCACATGAAGAAGAGCTGGAGGCTGTACTGCAACATGTTCGTGGCAAGATTTTCTAGACTTTTGTAAGTTATACAATAACCACAAACGTTCCTACAAAACTATGAGCATTTCTAGTCACGCTGGCACGTGAGCAGTACCATGAGGGGGAAATCAGTGGAGAACACCCGCTTCAAAGCGGCCAGGAACAGCTAGTCGTCGCAGGCAAGTTTTTTAGGGTGATTTATAGTCAAATGGGGGGTCTCGACAACTGGATGGCTTTTGCACTTCTTCCTCGAATTTCTGTATCTTACTAGTGCGCCCAAAAACCTTGAAGATGCCGCTTTCCCAGTAGCGCCAGAATCAGGTAATCAAAAAAGTTGCATACTCTTCTCGTCCCGCAGGATAGTACTCCAAACGACCCGCTAGATCTCCAGATTGCATGATGGTCCAACTCCAAATTTGGAAAGTGAACTAGCGCATGCTCATACGTAGCCTGCCAACATGTGTCAGCCCACGATACTTCCAAACTCTTATCCTGAGAGGCAGTTTCAAATAATACCTTTCCTCGCGCCCTGGAAAAAGAAGCGAACAATGAAGACCTGCAACCCTGCCATGGTCATAATCAAGCCTGACTCCATCAAACTGAAGTTGAATATCCTCTTCTCGGTACTCTTGACGGTGCTGAAGTTACGGTTCTCGCGCGTGCGGAAGTACTTCTGGTTGCGGGAGATGGTGGAGAGTTGTGCGGATAACTTGAGAATAGACTCCTCAAGGACCGAGGTCTGTTCAGGGGAGGAGCCCTGCTTGGACGGGATCTTGGCACGGGCGGCTTCGTTCTCAACCTGTAGGCGCGCGAAATCAGTATGATAGTCCAAATGTATCCATAGGTGTACTGCGAGGCTTTACGTACGGCGATTTCGAAATCGACCATCTTCTCCGCAAAAGTGCTCATCTCGTTGTTGAAGCAGAAACGGTATTCTCCCACATCGTTTGCCGTGAATACAAAGTCGCCCTGTCGCTCCTTGGTTCCATCCAGGATGGTCTTGTCTGTTGGGCCGACAACCAAATAGTCGACATCGAATGAGCCTCCGGATTGGACCTGTCCACATTCTGTCAGCCTTCCTGTCCTAGGATTTATCGTGCTACCGCGTAGCAGCCTGGAGTAAGGTAGGGAAACAATTGACGGTTCCGAGGCCATTGCGTATCCAGGGTCCGGGTGGAGAACGTACTGCAAAGTAGAAAGCCAACTTGGTCCCCTTGTTCTCAACGTGCGCGTAGAAGCATGCTTGCTCGTGTGCCTCTAGTCTGTAGGTGAGGGCAGTAGCATACACGGCAGTGGTGTATGCCAGCAATGCGCTGAAAATGGTGAGGAGTGACCGCATCGTGTTCGTTGGCGTGGACGACTGCGTTTGTTGATGCGTGTTCTCATGTGCTGGAAGTTACAGCTGTCGACAACGTCGGCGGTAGGTTTTGCCGACGCAGGGATGTCGGGGGGGAAGGCGCGGGGAACTAGCGACTAGCCAATGGGATTCAAGGCGGTTGCGGACAAGCACTGCAAAGTGTAGATCCTCGATAATATTTGTAGTGTTGAATAAAAAGCGAACGCGCACGGCACCGCTTCTACCTGGGAACAGGCGGCTGCGGCGTGAAGTTGCTCTCGCTACGAATCAACACATACACAAACGTACTCAAGACATCTCAAAGAACATCTAGTAGATATTCAACATGTAGTGCTTTGGTGGCCTGGAATGAAGCAAGCTAATGATATTCATGATATACTATTCTACACTGCTTACACGCTGATACTGATCCAAAGTGGGACTCTATAAACATCTGTCAGACCACAGCGCCAACCTGCCCACGCACGCGACTCCGCTTATGCAATACTTCCAAGCTCCATTGCGCCATGTAAGTTGGGATATGCACACAACACGCTCACTGTCCTGATCCGCTAAGCAATGCCGACAGAACTTCGCTGACAATGTTATGTCAAGACCATTGTGACTGTACTCAGCAGTGTCGCCTGCCATCTTTTTCGTTTTATCCTACACAACCGTCCCTCTGCTTCAGCGAATGAAGATGGAGTCGGTCTTTCCCCAGAGCGTCTTTGTCTTGGCCGGGTGTTCGAGACCAAGGGATATGTCATCTCGTGCGCCCACTGTATCCCATAGGACTTCATCTGTAGTACTGTTAGTGCTGCAGATTTGTCGTCGTCAAGGGTAGCTTACCATCATCGATTGGTTCGGGCTTGGAATATTGAGCTTTGCCGACAAGGGCAAATCTGATCTTGTCTAGCTGTTTCCCCTTGATCTTGGTGAAGTCTGAGAGTCGCTGTTTTGTTTCACTGAAAGGCTCGCCCTGTAATATATTAGTAACAGGGCAGAAGAGATCTTAATAGTTATACACACCTCTTTCAATGCAAACTGGAACGGCACACCATGTGCTTTTGATGGCTCTTTGTCAAAGTGGAATACAGAAATCTTCTTCGATGACTCGTCCTCAGGGAAAGGCGCGACAAAGATCGACGTGTAGTCGTAGAGGCTCATTACAGAGTGGTCTGGCGGCAGAATTTTGTGAAACTTGTTCACATGCGCCTCGTAAGCACGAATCTTAGGCATTACTTCGTCGCTGATGTTTGCTTTCTTTTGCAATGCCACCAAGAGATCGGCAACTTGGGCGTTCTTAGGGACCATCAAAGTGTGCTCCTCCTATATTGTATTAGTACCGATATGAACGTCAGTTTAGGCTTGAAACTCACCTCCTTGCTGAGACCCTCTGGAAGCCAAGTTACCTTGACAGGCTTTCTTTGCTCTAGCTCTTTCAGACTCATGTCGAGAACCTCGTAAAACAAGGCGTCGTTTCGCTGGTTCGCGCTTGCAGAATAATTGTAGGGTCCAGGGAAGAGTATGTTGTTCAATGTCGAATTGACGTTGTACTTGACAGGTAGTTTGGGCTTGCCAGCAGTGCTGACGGTGGTGAAGCGTAGATAGCTAGGATCGGTTTTGAGGGCCTCTGCTACCTTGCTGGAGAATTGATCGTATGCCATCTTCTTGCTGAGGGTTAAGAAGAATGTAGGCAGATCCATATCCGACGTCTTCGGCACGAATTCGATGTTGATCCTGTTCAGAAGATAGTCGTAAAATTCCTTTGCCTCGGTGTAGCCTCCTTGGGCTGTTACCTGAGCGACTTCCTTCTCGTTCAATACACGTTGAACTGTGATGATGTCGCCATCTTGAA
>Ga0268250_10000206_pt1 | contig 29878 bp, 21 predicted proteins | sample AgamicAsSfe_FD_200448 | JGI IMG/M metagenome (GOLD analysis project Ga0268250, IMG submission 200448) | Agave microbial communities from Guanajuato, Mexico - As.Sf.e (v2) (version 2) | ecosystem: Host-associated > Plants > Phyllosphere > Phylloplane/Leaf | place: Guanajuato, Mexico | collected...
ACGACACCGTGCTCAATGGGGTATCTCAGGGTGAGGATACCACGCTTGGACTGTGCCTCATCACCGACGTATGAATCCTTCTGGCCCATACCGATCATGATACTGCGTCATTGTCAATTCGAGTTCGGAAAACAGCTTGAAAGAGGGCTGCGTACCCATGGTGGCGAGGTCTTCCGACAATTGAGGCTACAGCGCATTAGATCGTGTGCAAGAGACGAGTTTTGGAAGCTCTGAATGGGACTTACGGAAGACGGCTCTGGGTGCGTCGTCACCGGCGAAACCGGCCTTGCACATACCCGAACTGTGGCCAATGTGTTAGCTGCGGTGATCTCCTAGCTTCGAGTCTGCGCGCCGTGAAGCTGGGAGCAGCTGTGAGATCGTGGCGCCGGCGGCCCAATGGCGCACGACGTGTAATCCCACAAGGCAGCGACGGCGGAAGGCGCGGAGAGCAATGATTCTTACCCATTGTCGATGACGAGAGCTGCGACCTCCTCTGTAGACGCGAAAAGTGGTCAGCGAAAGCTCGTTGGAGGCGAGACGGCGAGGGTGGCGATGAGGACAAGGAGGTGTTGGGAGCTGAGGGGTGCGCCGACAGCACGTTGCGGCACAAGAGACGGAGACTCACCTTCCATTGTGACGGTGTTGTTAGTGGATGTGGTTTAGAAAAGGTGTTGAAGAGAGCAAGCTGCAGCGAGGATTTGAGCTGCTTTGGATGGAACACGCGCGGTGGGGTCAATGGTGGTGATGAAGGGGGAAAGTTGGAACACTTGTCGTCCACTCGGGCGGTGTGTGAGGTCCAATTCCTTGGCCTGTGCAGGATGCTAGCCAACTAATCCCGATTGGTCCGCTGGTCTAAGCCTCCGGTTATCAACTGCCAAAGCCCCGTTGCGTGTGCTGCACGAGACTGTCTGTTAATCACGAGTGAAGGAGTGTCTTTGATGGAATAAGCTGTGCATACATCTGTCTATTCGTGCCTGCTCTCGCTGCTGCTTTTTTATACCTCTTGCCGAATGCAGCTGCCTTACATTGTCGTGCAGGCCGCGTCAGACGCCCACGACTAAGGTAAGCTCAGCAACCTTCCATCCTCAAGCTACATCATGCCAAGTGCGATGCTGCATGACGGCTAGAACGTTGCGCCCTCTCCCGGCTCTCTTCTCTTCAATCCTCATCGTATTTCGTGTCTTCACGCGTGTCAGTCACATCCCAGCCTCGAGTGTCGAACGGCTGCCCCAGCAGCAATCGCTTTGCCAGCCCTTTGGAACCATCTCGGCGCTTGAAGGATTGTTGAACGCGGAGTGGGGTTCTGCCACTTTCCCAGGTCTCCAGAAGGCCCCCTTTCAATACGACTCTCCGTAATTCATTTATGCCCACGGAAATATCTATTTCTTGCGCAGGAAGTGCTCACATCCATTCCATCTTCTGGATTGGCTTCTATCAATAAGACGCCTCCTTGTCATCGACTTCGAGTTTCCTGCCTGATGGAGGAGAAAGAAAAGTAAATCGCTTTTCCCCACCAACATCAACAGCTTCCCGGAGCCTCAGGCCGGTCCGGCAACGTTCAAGCGCGGTTGATTGCTGGGCCGGACTCGCGAAACTGCCAACGTTTCCCAGCAATACCCGGTGCGCGACCACTTGACCAGCCATCAACCTGGCTTGCGATACCTTCATTGTATGCTTTCGCTTCACATGATACGATCGTGACGATTAGGCTGCGCTCCGATGTGTTCCGGCACGCGACAGACGAGTAGGTGACGTTTCTCATGAGAGTGATAAGAAATGCTTGTATACTGTGCTGTATCTGCCAACTCATCGAATTTGATCATCGAAATGGTAGGTGATGGGCGGATTGGTTGCCTCGAGCACCTTGAACAGGAACTCGGTCTTCGCTCGTGTGCTAAATAGTCTGTAACTTTGATGATGCTCCTCCCATAATGGTCCAATGCGATGCTCTCGCTATAAAAGGCACAGCTATCTTCTGACCGAAGACCAACTCAAGGAGATCCGACATGTAGCTTTTCGATGATTACTATGGAGCTACGAAATCCTTCATCAGAGAGAAACGAAGCTCTGTTACAGAACCTTTGCGACAGCGTGTCGACTCTCATGCGTTCTCGCCCTTGCTCCAACTCCGATCCTGTTGTCTCGCAAGAAGGACCCATGGTCGTCGACGAGGAGAACAACGATGACGACCACGACGATTCAACTAGTAAGTGCTAACATGCCAATCTCACGCTCTGTCGCCATTTGGCCTGTGAGTTAGTAGACTATACCAACAGACCCAAACAAACAAGCGAGGTCGAAAATGCCAATGAGCGTGCCCATCTAGAATCGTGTAATGTCCTTCTCCCATGCTTTAGGCAGTGAGTAGGTATACTGTTGTGGCAGAAAGACAAAAGTCCCATCCGCAGATGCGGTCGCTGAATCCATGGCGTGCTGTAAAGGAAGAGAATAAATCTCTACATGAACGTTTCCTAAGTCGACAAAGATCCTCCTTCCAAGAGCTCAGTCAACCCGGATTGTATGGGTCCATGTACCGGCATTGCTAGGTGATCCATAAAAGCTTAATGCGTGTACTGTTCGCTTAAACGTTGCTGTCACTGTGGTGTCGTTTATGCGCCATGGCCCAGTTGATCTCTTCGTTTGGCAATTTCCTTAATAGTGGTGAGATCCTCATAGCCTCTAGGCATAGCCTCTCCCCAGTCTGCTGCTTTGGGAACATAACAATCAGTGCACAACCATATGTCGGCTTCTGGTGCTGTTGCTGTTGCTGGCGATGACGATTGAATCTGCTTCCACCACAGCCTGCGTCCACCACGCTTTATCCAGTCGCAGCCCTCACAGTGACGCTCCACCGAACCCTCGTGCCAAACGGGCGAGTGAGACTTCCACGGCAGCTTTTGGCGAAACCACGCATACCTCCCACACCACTTGAGCAGATGCAAGTAGAATCGCCTACGTTCGTCTCCTCTATGGGCAATTGCCCAGAGTCTAGAATACTTTCGTTGTTTGGCGACGTTCTCTGGGTTCGCTAAGTATTTTCGTTGGCGAGCGATCGAATTGTCCCGCAACTGCCTATAGGCAACTGGATCTTGCTGGCGCAGTCTGATATGGTCTCCTTTTTCTTGTACGAGCTGGGAGACAGAAAAGGATCTCGAGAACAGCGGAGACAAGACTGATGCTGGCGCGTGAGTAAATGCTCGTGAAATCAAGCTCATGTTGATATTCGTAAGACGCGGCGTCAGCAGGTGTAATCCTTGCAGACGCAGCATGCTGACGAGGAATAATATATGTCGTGCAAGATTTCTTTCTCGTGAGTATCTACAGATCTCGGACTAGACGGTAGGAAGTGGTGCTGTTCGAGTGCTTGGTCAAGAGCCAATCACAAATCGTTGGATGCAATTGTCATTACAATAATGCGTGGGATGCGGGCGACCCTGCCGAGAGCGAAGATAAAAAGGAAAAATAAGGAAAAAGGTGAATCGAAGCGTCTCGAAGCAGCCAACACCTTCGTGGAGAGCGCCTCGGCCCTAGCGAAATCAAAACTGCTGCGTCACCACTAAAATTAATCCTCATAACACACACATCACCTTTTGCAGTCGCAACAACATACACAACATCATCAGCGCATCTCTTCGTCAGACAGAAACCCCCAGTCAAGAGACACGAGCACACCACACCACACATCCACAACCCAAACCACGCACAATGAACGACCCAGGTCTCAACACCCTCCTCAAATGGAGCATCGAAAACTCGGCCGTCTCAGAAACCGCCGAACCCACCCAACCACGCACACAACTCGACCCTGCGCTGCTCGCCCAATTAATGGGCGGGCCCTCTGACGCCGACCGCATGATCTCAGCCATGCAAGCCATCCACGACCCCTCGGTGGACCACGAAAACAAAGGAATAGCCTGGGACAACTTTGAGCAACTGGTGGAAAACTTGGATAATGCGAATAACATGGAGGCATTGAAGTTGTGGACGCCGCTGTGCGATATGTTGGAGAGTGCAGAGAAGCAAGACAGAGAGATGGCTTGTTGGTGTTTGGGCACTGCGGTGCAGAATAACATCAAGTGTCAGGAGCGTGTAAGTTTTTGCTCTCTACTATATGCACTTGTAAGAAGCGAGGATGCTGACTGTGACTTATAGGCGCTGGCTGTTGGATCAATCTCCAAAGTCGCAAAGCTCTGCTCAGATGAAGATGCAGGTGTGCGCAAGAAGGCTATCCGTGTCATCAGCTCCGAGATCAGAAACTACCAGCCTGCTTTGGATGAGGCGGTCAAATTCCTGCCTGCAGAGGTTGTTGGCGAGGGCAAGTTTGATGCCGAAGACATGGCTAGTGTGGATGTGCTTGTCAATGCATTGAGGGAGAGAAGTGCCAAGATGGCTTAGAAAAGAGACGGATCATAAGATGTAATTGCATGATACTCGGGCGTTTTCTGGACGGGCCAGACTGATAATAAGTCTCGGATAAAGATATCATGGGTATACGAGTACAAGCGGCCAAGAGGCTGTCTTCGAATGAACGATTTTTCACTTGCGAATCTTGCTGCTATCCTGCTTCCTTTTGTGCCCCGTAATCATCTTTTCCTCTTAACATGGCCTTGACAGTGCGGTTTACTGTAATAACCGATTGTAGGCGTCTTATGCTGTCCAATGTGATTTGTCCGTAGAGCATGACTTGTGCTCTGTGCAAATCAACCTTTCTGGCTTCGTTTGCATGCGGCTCCAGGCGATCTCGACATGTTCGACGAGTCTCAAACGGTTGCCGAACGATTGCCGCAGCAATGCATCACTGATGTTGTCCTTTCCATCTCTTGTATCTAATTCACAAACACTCCAAGCAAGCTCCAATCAACTCATCAAAAGCCTCTCTTCCCTGATCAGCCTTTTCCAAACCCAAACCCACAACAAGCATCCTCTGCTCATCAGGATTCCTCATCAACAGCGCCGTAGCAAGTGTCGTCGCCAAAGTCTGTCCCAAAACCTCAAACTCTCCTCTCGTACCTCCCAACACAGTAGTCGCAGTCAAGTGCGCGAAAGGCAACAGACTTGCATCGACGTCTGTCTCAGATGAGGGGTTCAGGAAACCGCTGTCTAGAGGGCGACCTCCGGAGAGAGGAACGTGGAGCCAGTGATTCAGGCGGCCGGATTGAGAGATTGTGAGGACGAGTTTGTCGGAGAAGTTTAGAGCGGTTATTTGGGTGGGTACGCTGGCGATGGTACTGATGCTTGATTTGCTGGGTGCGGGGAAGACTGAGAAGGTGAGGTCTGGAGGTTGAGACATGGCGGGTGTGGAAAGCGATTGAGTCGAGACAAGATGAGGATATGAAGTTGATGGAGCTCGCTGTTCTTCGCAGCAACGAAAGACAAGTACAAGCACAAGCACAACTTCACATGAACGCTAGACCCCACAGCTCAAGCGGGCCGAGCCACGCGCATGCATGAGCTTAAATCAGAAAAGTTGCAATCGCCATTTCATGAGAGAGTCCCATTCTTTTCCTCCCTCATACACTCGTCGGCGCGCACTCTAACAACCATGCCGCCCAAATTCGTGCCCCGCGACCGCAAAAAGGGCAGAATCGCCAAAGCCAAAGCAAAGAACTCGCACTCACACGACGAACCCGAAGATGCAAACGCCGCCGAAATCGTCCCTCCTACGCTCTCAGAAAAGGAAGCCCGTCGCACTGCGCTGCAAGAAGAGATTCGCGCTCAGAACAGCACTGCTGTAATCTCTGGCAAGAAAAAGAAGAGATTGGACAAATACATCGACAACAAGCTCAAGAAGGAGGAGAATTTGGCTTTGATCAAGAAGCTCGCTGCTCAAAAGGTTGACACGAGTTTGTTGCTGAGTTCGAAGAAGGTGGGACGAGGTGGAGAGTCTGCGAGGGAGAGGCTTGAGAGAGCGCTGAGGGAGAAAGAGCAAGGAATCAATCTTGAAGCAAACGATGCTATACTGTTTGAGCAGAGAAAGAGGCCGGCGCAAGAGTTGGAGAGTGAGTCTGATGATGAGCAGACTTCGACACCACAAGCGAACGGTTCAAAACCTGCACCTGCCAAAGTCTCAGCACCCGCCTCCGCACCTGCGGCAGCACCAGGCAAGGGCGGGCTCTTTGCTGCCGGTGGCCTGTTTGGCAGCGGCCTGAAGAGACCGCTCGAGACAGACGAGGAAGGAAAGCCGGTCATCAAGAGCAGGAAACGCACAAAGGTTGTCACCAAGTCTACCCCTGTAGTCGCTCAGGAGCCAGAATGGGACGGCTTCTCTGGAGACGAGGATGGCGAGGATGATGAAGACGAAGATGAGAGTTCAGAGGAGGATATTGAAGACGGCGAAGAAGACTCGGAAGAGGAGGATGAGGAAGACGACGAGGACGACGAGGATTCAGACGAAGATTCGGAAGAAGAGTCCGACTCGGACGACGAGGATATGGAAGATGCAGACGCCGTCAAAGAGGCACAAAAAGCTCGTTCTTCTGCCTTCAAGATGTGGGCGACCGAGAAGCGGAACGAGGCCATAGGCTTCGTCCCATCCTCAAACCTCGAAGCTGTAAACTCGACGACGGTCAAACAACCCACAAACTTCGTGCCTCGCGCTCCTTCGCCAGAAACGCTTCCTCCAGAACTCGTCGTATCCGCTACTACAGAATCAGACAACCGTCCTGCCATCAGTCTCGTCATTCCTCGCACCCCCGAAATCCAAGAGGCCAGGTTAAAGTTGCCAGTCGTGCAAGAAGAGCAGAAGATCATGGAAGCTGTTCACAACAATAACGTCCTGGTGGTCTGGGGTGCTACCGGTTCCGGTAAAACAACTCAGGTTCCTCAGATGATGTTTGAAAGTGGTTACGGAAGCAAGATCGGCCAAACAGACGGAGATGGCAAGGCCAAGGGCATGATTGGTGTCACCCAGCCTCGTCGTGTTGCTGCTGTCAGTGTATCCGAACGTGTAGGCACTGAACTGTGCGACATGAAGGACCGCGTCGGTTACCAAATCCGTTTCGACACGACAGTCTCGAAAGACACTGCCATCAAGTTCATGACCGATGGTATCTTGCTGAGAGAGATTGCCAACGACTTTATCCTGTCCAGATACTCTGCCATTGTCATCGATGAGGCTCACGAACGTTCCGTCAACACTGACATTCTCATTGGTATGATGAGCAGAATTGTCGACCTTCGTGCTCAGATGGCAAAGGAGGAGCCCGAGAAGTACTACCCACTGAAGCTCGTCATCATGAGTGCCACTCTCCGCATCACCGACTTCACCGAAAACACTCGTCTCTTCAGAAACGGCCCACCTCCGATCGTCAAGGCCGAGGGCAGACAATATCCCGTCACTGACCACTTTGCCCGCAAGACGACCCACGACTATGTCGATGACATGTTCCACAAGGTCACTAGAGGTCACAAGAAGCTACCACCTGGAGGCATGCTCTGTTTCTTGACTGGTCAACAAGAGATTATTCAGCTCGCCAAGAAGTTGCGTCAACATTTCCCTGCCGATACTGGCAGTCAGGTCAAGCAACCCAGGGTTCATGTATCTGCTGCAGATGCTCCTCTGGAAATTGATGACATGGATGCTGAGGCTCAGCCTGCACCTAGAAAGGACGAAGACGATGATGATGACGACTCGGACGTCGAGATCACAGGCTTAGACGACGAAGAGGATGACAAAGACTTCGTAATCGAAGGCGAAGAGCAGCCTGTGGAAGCGCTCAGGGTCCACGTTCTGCCACTATACTCGCAACTGCCTACAAAGCAACAACTCAAGGTCTTCGAGGAACCGCCGGCAGGTTCAAGATTGATCGTTCTTGCCACCAACGTCGCCGAAACATCTCTTACCATCCCTGGAGTTCGCTACGTCTTTGACTGCGGTCGTTCGAAGGAAAAGAAATATGAGGCCTCGACTGGTGTTCAGACATTCGAAATCGACTTCATCAGCAAAGCCAGTGCTGCCCAACGAGCTGGTCGTGCCGGTCGTACAGGACCTGGTCACTGTTACCGTCTCTACTCGTCTGCCGTCTACGAACGCGATTTCGAGGAATACGCCATCCCTGAGATTCTCAGATCACCAATCGAAGGTGTTGTTCTGTCTTTGAAGAACATGGACATTCAGACTGTAGTCAACTTCCCCTTCCCAACACCTCCAGATCGCAAAGCACTAGCCAAGGCTGAGAAGCTCCTCACCTACCTCGGTGCCATCGATGCTCATGGCAAGATCACCGAGACTGGCAAAGAGTTGGCCGCATATCCCTTGTCACCAAGATTTGCAAGGATGCTATTGTTGGGAAGACGTTACAACCTCTCCGCTCACACGATAGCTCTCGTAGCTTCTCTGGCCGTTCCCGAGTTGTTCATCCCTCAGACTCAATACAACCTCGAGAATGCCCCTGACGAGGCGGAATCGGACGACGAGAACGACACAGCCAGAGAACGCTTTGCCAAACGCCAGATACGCTCAGAAGCAGACAACATTGCCGCCTCAGCAGCAGAAGTAAAGAGAAGAGCATATGGCAAAGCACACGCCACACTGTCCCGCTGGGACGACCGCAGCGATGCTTTAAAGTTGTTGACAGCGATGGCCGCCTTCTCCGCCTCTTCATCCCCAGCATCCTTCTGTGCCGACTACTTCCTGCGCGAAAAAGCAATGAAGGAAGCCGGACAGCTAAAACAGCAACTCACAGCCATCGTCCGCAGCCACTCTCGCACCGGCACCGACGACCCTACACTGTCTCAAAAGACACTCCCACCGCCTACAGACAAACAACGCGCCATCCTCAAACAATTCGTCGCTGCAGGCTTCATCGACCAAGTCGCCGTCCGCGCCGACATCATCGGCGTAGCACTATCCCGCAACCCCCGCCGCGCAATCGAAGTCCCCTACCGCACCCTCTTCACCTCCAGCTCTGGCGACATCGTCGGCCAAGACCCGGAAGCCCGCGCCGCAGCCAAACTCTCCTACGTACATCCTTCCTCCGTACTCGCGCGCCTCACCGTCCCCGAAATGCCCGATTATATCATCTACTCGCATTTGTCACGGCAAGCGCCTTCGCCTCCATTTGATAGCATCCCGAAAACTAGATTGCATCCTTTGACCACGGTGACGGCGAAGCAACTCGCTAATCTTGCGGAGGGGACGCCATTGTTGGAGGTTGGCAAGCCGGTGGGTAAGATTGAACAGTTGCCTAGAGGTGCTGATGGGAGGGAGCGCAGAGAGGTTTGGGTGGGGTTGAGTTTGAGGGGTGAGAAGGAAGGCACGCCTTGGCCTGTGGGCGCGAGGAAGGTGGTACAGAAACGTGTTGGTGGTGCTTGGGAGATTGAGAAGGTGGTTGGTTAGTGGAGAGCTCTATTCCCTGTTGTGGCATTTGCACCGAGTTGAAGAGTAGAAAAGTTGCATATGCTAGTTGTACATACCATTGCCTCGTTCGAACAAAGACGAAGAATCACGAGGCATGCTTCCAGATCAAGAGCACCTCATTACATTCACTATTTTCCACGAAGTCCTGCAAGAGCCATAACATGATGGAATGGAAGACTTGCACTACTGAGCATGCTGCGATGCTTGCCCGTAAAACCTCCTACACGGCCCTTTCTACGCAGGCATAGGGAGATTAAAGTTGTAAAATGTTCTTATTATCTATTATTTACTACTTCTACTTCCTCCACCTCGCCTCTTATGCCTCCCAAATCCTCTCCACCCACCTCTTAACCGCTCCCTTCCAAACCGCCGGCCCAGGAATAGTATAACTCTTCAACACGGGCCAATAAATGCTAACAGCAATACCCTTATCTTTAGCACCGTACAACTTTGTCGCTTTGACACCGGCAGGCTTAGCAGTTCCCTTTCCAGAAATCTGGAAATTGATGCAGTTGGGGTAGTTTTGGGCTCCGTTGTCGTGATCTGCGCTGTGTAAAGCGATGATCTCGTGGCGTAGGACGTAGGAGCCAGCAATGATGGAGGAAGGAATGGTGATGGTCCAGGAGTTGTTGTTTGCGATGAGCGTGTCTGAGGCCCATGTGCTGTGAAATTGTTAGCGATGAGGCTCGAGGATAGAAAGGCAGAAGGATGGGGCAAAGGGAAGATGCCTTACCCAGGTGCAGGGTTTCCATTGATCAGTCCAGCCTGATCAATCTTGAACCAGTCAAGAGTAGTAGGATCCACGATACTGCAATCGCCAGGACACTTTGCCATATAAGTGAGAACAGGTCCCTTATGACTCGCCGGCCACTCACTCCACAACAATCTCACTTTATCGCCAGCCTTTGCGGGGATGCGAGTGGTTGTGGACTTGGCGCTCTTGTGGCAAGCAATGGCTGCAGTGTTGTATTCAGAAGGAGAAATGAACCCCAGGTCTTGGTTCAGAGATGACCAGCCTGCGGTTTTGGCGTGAGGGATGGAGGGGTTCACGCGCCACCAGGGTTGGGCGCCCGGGTACCATTTGTGGCCTGTCACGATGCCTTGGACGAAGCCGTGGGCGGTGACTGTGGTGGTGAAGGTGATGAAGGTCAGGAGACCGGAAAGAATGGCCAGAGTCGAGTACATGGTGCCTTTTATTCTTGACCAGATATTCGATGCTTAATTAAGATTGTTTGATAGACAATGTCTGACTCCAGAGTCGAGACAAGAAAAGAGAGTGGTTAGCGGTTGAAAAGACTGCTATGAGAAAGAGTGTACAGAGCACCGTCAACGACGAAAAGAAGGCTTGGAGGAAAAGAAGCAGAAGGTTATCACAGGCCGCCGCCTCATAGATATACCTTTTTGCATCTCCTTTGGCCAAGTTCACCTACCGCAAGGAACAATCTAACAGTCAACGTGTGAAACGAACGCCCATGCCGCGACCTCCAACGGCGTATCGAAAACCAAGACGTCTGCCCTCCATCACCGAAAACCGTAGTTGTAGGAAATCACACGGGGGAGGAAGTCGCAACGCCTTTAGGGAGGTTGCCATGCATAGACCTAGAACTCTCTGCATGCCAATGCCACGAAGCTGTCAATAGCGGGTTCCTAGATCAGAATCATTGTTTCAAGTAGAATAGGTATCAATCTTGACGATCAGTTCCAGGACCACAACGTTGTGTGAACGGTGATTTTCAGCTGTTGGTTGCTGCTGTTTCCTCGCCCGTCCGTCGTGGGGACGTTGAACTGTTGAGTAGTTGAACTTTAAGTAGTAAGAACAGCCGAGCTCGTGTAAAACTGCCCAATGACTGCGCACCTTCCCTCGCCAGTATTGACATCAAGCACAGTGATGATTGATTATCATGCGCAACCAAGGAGTCATATCTGATACATGCAGTCTTTTTAGAATGACAAGTACTCTCTGGCTCTTCGAACGGCAGACATACATTATTTGGTGTCATACTAGCAATATCTGCCTTTAACCGTCCAACATGGGGATCTTAGATTAATATCCTAGACTGTTGAAGGAAGGCACTGCGGTGAGTGCTAAGAGGCTTGATAGTCATGAATGCTCGAAGAAGAAATTGAATACAAAAAGGTAGCTTGTAGAAATATGGCAACTAGGAAGAAAAGACAGCCAAAAACAGTACGAAACAAGAAGCAGCAAGCTCAGCTGGGTCAGACCTACTTCAGCACTCAAGCAAAGAACTGGTAGCCACCACGACCAGTGTTAGTAGTGGACCCGATATCTCCAATTCTGATATCGCTGAACGTAACACTCGTAGTAGGGTCATTGGCCTCAATACTGTGAACCAAATGTCAGCTGTCGCAAAGTATACAGAGATGGTCAGAAACACATACAGAGCAGGGTTGCCTTCAGTAGCATTGCAAGGACCAGCATTGCCGCTGTCCAACCAGTTCATGAATTGACCGGGGTCGTTCCAGATAGACATGGCGAGGACCATGCCACGTCCGAGTGCCTTGCCCATTTGTGCGAGTCCGCCGTGCTGTTGGAAGGATGAAGCCACGATCTCGCAGAAGGGTTCCTCGATGGAGTTGACGCCCATACCGGCGACCTGGACGACAGCGTTCTGGATGACCTTGTTGTTCTGAACATAGAGGCGAGTGATGTTGCTGAGCGTGCCAGTGGCAGTACCATCACTTGTGTAGAATCGCGTGACTACTGTGAGAGGCTGTACAAAGAATCAGCGAACAGTTCTACCCATATTTGACCACGTTCGAATTACCTTGTTCGTGTTGACAACATCTCCGCGACCATAAAACGTCTTATTGCCGTAAGCGTAGGAGTTGTAGCCACATCCAATCTGGTCACAGACACCAGTGCTGCTGCAGGCGGCACCAGAGCACTCGTACAAGCCAGTGACATTGCAGGCGTGAGGAGTGAACTGTGTGTCCACAGCGTTAGCCTCCCAGATGTCCATCTCGTTGCAGCAGGCCCCGTTATCATTGATGTTAGCTACACCATTGATCCAGGCTGACTTGGGACACTGAGCGTCGCAGTAGCCAGTACCGTAGGCCGCACCAGCTGGATTGAGAGACGAGCGACCACCGGTGGCAGACATCTCAGAGAGATACCTGTGTGAAGTAAAGTTAGCAGAGTTCTCTGTGGAAAAATGGACTTCGGTACAAATTTGACAAGCCAGCTTGTACATCGAGTTCTACATCGACGAAATAACGTCCAGGACGCCGTCTCATCGATGCTGCTTCGATATACACTGTACTTGTATTTGTACCTACTCCTTACGTACAATGCGCCATTCATACCGCATGGTAGATTGCTCACGTCGACAGTGAAGGTGAACTCCTGGTTCAAAAGCTTCAGAAGATCGTAGTTCTGGCCTCCAGGAGCGAGAAGATACACACGTGGAGAGACGCTGGTCTCAGTGCCGTTGATGTTCAGGTACTGGTGGAGCGTCATGGAGTTGCCGCTGACGGTGACACCGTGCTGGGAATAGTCGTTGATGCCCTGAATGGCACAGTTGCGGCCACAAGCCTGGGCATTGGGGCAGATGGTTTGATCCGGGAAGCCTGTCGAGTTCTCGCAGGAAGCACCAGTCTTGATGTTTTGGATCGAGTGAGTCAGGGCGTCGAGCACAACTGAGGTCTGTTGGGTCACACATCCATGGCGGGTGGTGCAGAGCTGAGTCGGCAGCTTTGGGTGGACTTCAGGAGTCTTGCCAATCTGCTGGGCAGCGGCGAGAGCAAGTAGACCTGTTAAAGCAAGAATGGAAGACATTGTTATGAGGCGGTGTCGATGTTGTTCTTGTTGCGAATAATTCACCACGGCGGCCAGCTGCCTTATATACCATCATGGGCCCATAACATCTGCACCATAGACCGCGCAGTGCCGGTTTGCCGCAAGTCGAGATGCGTAGGCGTAGTCCAGAATGGTCGGCTGCTGCGTGTCTGCTATACCTTCAATCCGGCAATATATCGAATGCAGCAGCGCTTGGCTTGAGCAGGTATAGAGAACCCCGCTCCCTGGATACTTTTCTGGCACGAGGTGTCGTAAGGCGTGAACAGACTCGAACAAATGGCCCCATCATGCATTCATTCATGCATTGATTTACGGCTTCGTCCATATGATATGTTCAGGTACCATCGCACCTAGACCAAAGCAGGAAGTTGCCTGCGGGTAAAGTGCGGAGATGGATGGTCGGATAATGGTCACAACCCCACACACACGGGACGGTACGCCGTACCTGGAGAAGAGCCTGAAGAGGAGTCTGAAGAGCAGCTTGAAATGAGGTCTAGATCTTAGCTTTCTAACACACGTGGCCAAGAGACAGCCGAGGCTTGTTTCTACTGCGAGGGGCAGTGCGGTATGCAGCATAATAGCCGGAGCTACATATTGCCTCGCGTAAAGCAAAATGCTGGTTCTGGTGAATATCGGTATGGCCGTTGCATACAGCCCACGCGGTTAATGCTTGTATATGTCGTCCCCGCGGCTCAATTGGCCAGTATCGTCCTATTTCTCTGGATGTCTTGGGCATCCCGAGAGGAATCGTCTGAACGGTATACCTTGTGATCGGCTGGAGAGTCGACCTGGCGTGAACCCAGACCACTTATCCGATATGGGGAAGTAAAGCGAGAAAGTCGGTGTGATCAAAGCAGAGTCCGGCAAGTATGCGAGGCCGAGAAAGCTCTCAACCACCAGGTAGACCCTGGCAAAAACGAAGAGTAGTGTAATGCAAAGCAATCCCAGACAGAGCAATGCTGTCGCGACATACATGAGCCACGCAACGGGCCTTTCGTTGTTATTCTGGGCAAAGTCAAGCATGAGGTAAGCGACGAAAACCAGCAGGAGAATGACACCAAGACTTGCGGTCGCGATGCCTGAGATTTTCCACATCAAGCCGTGGATTGGAGTATGGAAAGGAGCGTTCCAGGCCAGTAGATGAAGCCCACCATACAGGAGGGACGCCGCAGACATAGCCGCCAGTTGTGGAAAGAGAGACAGGCTTAATCGTGATACCTCTGAGAGATCTTTCCAAGTGTCGCACACCTGCAGGCAGTCCCACATATCTGAAAATGCTTTGGCTTCGAGAGTCCAGTCGTGAATCCGGTCGACAAAAGGAACGGGGGTTGCTTTTAAGGGCTCAAAGATTGGGTCAAGTATGCAGCGATCCTTTCTCTGGAGCCAAATGAGGTAGGAGCGTTCTAGGCGGTAGTCATACGCACGAAGTTCGTCAGTCTTTACGAGGATTGGCACATTGCCTTCCAGACTCTCAGAATCGTTCAAACTGGAACTCAACTTCTTGAGTTTTTCACAGCATAGTGCATAGGAGACCCCTCTCCGCTTAGTACCGACTGCGAACCTGATTCTCGGATATTTGGGATCCTTGTACATCCAGACTTTGCTATAGACTGGGTCAGCATATATGCTGCAAGAAGGTTGCTCTGCTCACATCTGTGGGTCTGACTCATGAAGTTTCAAGAGCTGCCCGAGTCGCTCGATGCCTAATCCTGCATACTCGTATATCTCTTCTTCATCAGAGAGAACCTCAGGACCGCGTTTGTATTTATAAATATACTCCTCATTATTATCTGTCAGGAGAGAAGATCGTGTTCGATGGTTGTGCTGAAGGTTTGGGGAAACGTTGTCATCGGCTGAACGAGGGAATTGACGGCTGAAAGACCGATACTCTAGTAGCGAATTGAGATAGCGTTCCTCGTTGCTATACTGGGTTTCCGCAAAGGCATTGTAGTGTATTGGAGGTGCTTTAGCTTCACCATAATACTCTTCTCCCCACAGGCAACATTCGTCAAGAGGTGAAGGTAATACTGGTACTTCTCTCTCGTACGAGCAGAGTAATGCGATCAGGCTTTGGTTCTCCAGTCTATCCTCTATCCTTAAGAGGGTCGGTTCTGCAACATCCATAGGCTTGTCCCACCAGATTGCGTAGATGATGAACGTACAAATGCAATGACCAAATACATTGAGCTCAAGAAGTCCAATCGAGGTGTTCATGGTCAATCGCATGACACACTGGAGACAGAACCAGAATGCTTGTAGACATGTCAGGGCTTTGATCAGGGTGCTAGCCTTACTCTTGTCGAGGATTTCGTCTTCACTTAGACTAGGGAACACTTCTGGAGCCTTCTGCAGCAGCCAAACGATGCCTTCTTTGGTCAAGGTCAGTCTCCCTTGGGGAGTAGCGTGATACACCGGGTCCAGAAATTGAGATTTTATCGCAAAACCACCCATAGCTGCGTAAAAACCGTGAACCAAGGTGATCTTCGACAGGAAGAACGAAGCTGGGTTGCGATCAATCAACGCCGCGTACTACTCTAATATAACTTCTATAGAAGACACCCCGAATGGCTAGGAATGGCTGGTAAGCCTCCCCGAGAACTCAGCTGTGAGGCTTGGAACGCCATGTATCTCCAAATTCAATGCGAAAAGGCAAGGCCAGGAGTGGCGCAATCCATCAACCAGGGTGATGACCAATCTGGGTTCTGAAATTGAAAGATTCATGCAGGATATCTGTATGAAGGTTAAACGAGGCTGAGGCTAGGCTCGATTTCAGCTCGCTTGCAAAGCGGTTCTCCTCAGCCGAAGCAGCCCAGCGAAGTTGCATGAAGCCGATTTGGTAGCGGCGCCACAATCGATTGTTATCAAAGGGGCGACGATGCGTTGATAAGCTTGAGGTGTTGAAAGCGATACTCTACAATGTTGGTGTTGAACAATGTTATGGGAGTAAAGGTTGCGCCAGCGTTCGTTTACCACGCCGCTTCCCGCTGTGTCAGCAGTAGGATGACCCTGCCACTTTTGGCTTCGCGGTCAGGACTCAGCAGATCGGCCCAACGTATATTTGCGATGACTTTTCCAGGAATGACTTTTCGAATTGCAGCCAAAAGACGGGAAAAGTGCGACACCGCAGTGGTTCCCCGTGGAAGCCCTACAAACGAGAGCATTTGAGACACCTTCGACCATCTACCTGAAAACCCGGCTAAATGGAATAGAAGCCACAGTCCAGATAATCATCGCACCAAAGCAAGACCCAATCCCTATCAGCACAAAGAAATAGTTGTGACTCGTGATATATCCAAGACTCTCAGCATCGATCCAGAAGACTATTGATGAAATGACCGCAATGCCAACCTGTATCCAGACAATCATCGCGGCGAATAGAGTCGAGAAGTAGAAAGGTATTTGATGTTCCAACGTGTCCACCGAACGCTCGGAAGGTCTGAGGACTTCAAGTGCTGCGAATGTCTCTGAGAAGTTTGGATGGAAAGTATCTGGGGTGTTCTGGTGAGATAGCATGGCAGAGTTGGTGGAGGAGTTGAGCTCGTAAGATTCTTCTTCGCTGTCGAGTGAATTGCGATCAGTTCTCTTCTTGTGCTTGCGTCCTCTGTAGTTTTCGAGGATTGCGCCCATGGGCTGAATGAGCAAAACAAGAGGTGTGATCTGGCCGAAAGTCCAATCGCTTTCTTTCTTGTTCCACCAAGCATTTTGCTGACGTGGTATCACGATTTGAATGGTGCCGTAGACGAGACCAACGTACGACAACCACAGTGACGCAGCGAACGATGCGGCAAATTCGAAAATGGCCAGAAGAATGATGTAGACTATCATCGTGGCATAATACTTCCATGACAAAGTCTTGCGCTTGTTATGCCGGCTTGAAGCCTTGACTGCTTCGGCGTGTAGTATACGCTCCAGTACATACTCGTATGGTCCTCTGATTCGGCGATGGAAAATGTTTCTGGAGCTTTTGAACAAGGCCCCGATCTTCCAGACGTACGAAGTGATAAGAATCAGGTATGCTAGAGGTGCATCAGGATTGACGCCTTCTCCCCATGTTTTGAAGAAGAAGCATCTAGCTGGAATGGCCCAACTAGTCCTTTCATCGTACTTTTCCTGGTTTGGTCCCCACCATATGGCCCAAAGATTGGATGCAGTAGGCACCAAGGCCACCAAGAGTAGTATCAACAATACCAGCATCCCGACGATACGCCAACCTAGCACTGCAGGTCGTTTGCGGAAATATTCGCCGAGCATGGTGAGAGCTGAAAGGTGGACCGAACTCGACATCCATGCCAACATGACGACGGTCTGGAAGTGATATACTGAGATATGACCATGCAGACCGATGAAGCCTGCGATACAGATGGCGATGCCAGTGACTATTTGTTGATCGCTGAGGAGAAGAACGCATTGTTGCAGTGCCTTATGCCAGGAGGGACTTGTGCGCCGTCGACCACAGCGGTGGACATAGCGATCAACAGGCCGGAGCAAGCTCGAATCAATCGAACCCAGTAGATACGAGACCAGTACGATTGCAAAGGTGATATATGCACTCAATAAAAAAGCCAAGATGGCACCTATTCCTGAGACTTCGGTATCAGCTTCGGGGATAGCGCCTTCATTCATCCAGTATGCGCATGTCTCCGTCGTAACAGTTACATTGGTGGCATTGCTCGACATTGTGATGGCAAACAGACATTGCCAGGCGTAGAATATCCATTGCGCGACGCACGATGAGGGGAAGCGGTCGTGAATCAGACATGGTTGAAGGTTTCTCTTCGGTAGAGAAACGGCGGCGAGCTATAATTATCTCTCTACCAACTTACGATACGCCCTACATAGATGGCGACCGATCTCCGTATCGAGCGCTTACAGTAGAGACAAAGTATGTCGTTTCGCAGGACGTGGTTGATTCGTGTGATGGAAGCTGGTCAAAAGAGCCGACACTGCCACAGAACGGCGTCCGCGGCTTGCGAGGAAATTTGTCACAACGCCTGCACAAGAGCCTCACCTAATTCACAGCCGTTCATGCATCGTCACACATTTCACTTCAAGCAGATTTCCTAATTTCAATCTGTAGCATCGTAAATCGTCGTCAATAATACGCAAGCCTATACAATGCAACCAAAAGTAGAGATATCACAAACACGCTTTCCTAATCCTTTTCCTCATGCAAAACATTCCTCATAATCACGACTTGCTGCCTCGCCTGACCTTCTCCAGCAATTCTTCCATCTTGAATGGCTTGGCTAACACGTCGTTCATCCCAGCTTCCGTCATTTGGCTTTGTTGTTCTTCCCTCACATTTGCCGTCACGCCAATTATATTGACAGCCGGCAGGTTGTTGTCACCTTCAAACTTTCTGATTTCCCGAGAAGCGGTAGTACCGTCCATGACAGGCATCTCCTGGTCCATGAGCACACAGTCGAACGGAGGCTTGTGTTCGGAGGAACGGGCTGTGATCATATCCAAGGCTTCTTTGCCGTTAACTGCGGTCGTGACTTGGAAGCCTCTGGACTCGATCTTCTTCTTCAGGAGTTTCTGATTGATCAAGTTATCCTAAAAATCCATGTAAGCAATTTGTCTAGTAACGGGAGGAAGCCAAGTACCTCAACGAAAAGTATGGTGGGTTTGGCGTCACTGTGTGGGTTTGAGATTTGTTTGGCACCTTTACCAGTATCCTCGTACTGCTTCGCAGCTTTTCTTTCCTGTTCAGTGTCGTCCGTGGCGCGCTTGTCGTTGTTTTCAAAGTGGCCAGATTCCTGCTTCTCTAAGGTGGGATCAGGTCGTTGTGAGCTTCGGCCTGCGTTGGCCGGTCTTTTCTGTTGACGTTGAGCCTCATCATCTTGAGCTCTGGAATGTGACTTTCCTTCTCGATCGCCTGTAGACTTGTCGTCATTGACCTGTTTGCTTAATGGATCTGCCTTGTCGGCTGTGTTTTGCCATCGATCCTTTGGTGGTTCTTCATTCTTTGATCCAGTGTTCTCCAATGAAATATTTTTCAAGTCGCTCGAGACTTTGTCCTCGTCAACTTCTGTGGTCTCCACATGACCAGACTTCTTGAGTTTATCTGACAGCTCCTTGGGCTCCAGCTTGTCGGCATCTTCAGGTTCGCCACTACGTCTTACTCTGAAGAAGAAGCCAAAGCATGACCCTTCACCCTCAATCGAACTGACTCCAATTTCGCCTCCATGCAGCTGACACATCTTGCGGGCGATGTTAAGGCCAAGTCCGGACCCTCCATACATCTGTCCCGTCTTGGGCGTAGCTTGCTGGAATCGTTCGAACAGTTTTGCTTGGTTCTCTTCGCTTATACCAATGCCGGTATCCTTGACGGCTACCATAACGTATAGAGGCTCGCCATCCCCCCACTCCGGGTTTCCAGTTGCATCAGTTTTGATAGCAACCTCGTCCGTCTTGAAGAAGACCACGTTAGGTGGATATGATGTTGGTCTCTCTATCGAAGCGGCAACTTCAATGGTGATCTTCTTTGTGCGCTCAGACTTGGTCGTGAACTTGATGGCGTTTGTCATGAGATTGACCATCACTTGGCTCACTCGTACAAGATCTGCCATGACCCAATTCACATTGCAGCCATCGTACTCAGCCATAATGTTGTAGCTGAACTCGATACCTTTCTTGCGCAGTTCTGGCTGGAAGATCTTGAGCGTGTCTGCCATTTGGGCTTTCGGTTTCGTAGCTCTGTTAGGAGTCAGCGGGTGGACATCGTCTTGCAACAAGTATACTGACCTGGGGGCGAGCGAAAGCATGGAAGCATCGAGCTTCGAGAAACTGAGCACGTCATCTACGAGGGTTTTCTGTATGAGGTATTAGCTTACGATGGGGAGTAGTCTTTCGTAAGACTTGCCTGGTGATCTACGCAAAGTTGAATTGTGTGCACAGCATCAACGACCTCATCCACGGCAATATTGTCCGACTTTGCCTCGCCATTCTGCACAGCGTCCAGTATGTTCTCGGCGCAATGCAGGACGGCTGACAGCGGGTTTCTGATCTCATGAGAAATCCTATGCAACGTTAGCAATCCGAAACTAGATCTCTCGATTCAGCGGAGCTCATACATATCGATGAAACGCTCTTGTTGCTGTTTCCTTTCCCGGGCTTCTTTCGCAACCCTGGTTTGAGCAATCTCGGCATTCTTCATGTCAGACACATCGATCAGGGCACAGATGTAGCCACCAAATCGGCGGAGATCGAATTGTTGGAGATTGTTCTTCCCAAGCGGCCGCATCAAGAAGAGTCTCCACTGATCTTCTCCAAACGCTCTGAATTCTGTTTCCAGATCTGTCTGTGAGTCGAACGCCTTGTGATACTCATCCATAACTCGCTCATAATCGTCTGGATGGATCGTCTCTGGCCACATTCTAAAAGACTGGTCTGGACCACGGTGGGCTGTCAAATTGTGGAATTGGTGGTTGACGAACAGCGGATCTGCTTTGTGGTTGAGAATGGCGAGACCAGTTGGCAGCATTTCTGCAAATTTTTGGAAGAAGGGTTGTCGGTCCAAGGCGGTTTCGTCATTATCGTCAGAGTCGTCCGTCGTGTCTCCAGCTGATCCTTTCTGTTGTTTCTCCTCCTTTGAGGGATTCTTCTTCTTCGCAGGGTTGTTCTTTGAATGACCGGTTTCGCTGAATATTTGTACCAGTACGCCAGCGACCTCGGCATTATCATGTATTGGGCTGCAGACGACGGACGATTTCCCTGTGCTTGCGGCATGGTGTCCTGGTAGTTCGGCGGCGACTACAGATCGCGGTATACGGCCCTGGAGATATCCGCGAAGGGTGTCTAATGTGTCTTTCTGGAAGGCGTCGGTGGGTGGGTTGCCTTGTGTCAAGGCTTGGTGTGACGATGTTTCCCAGGCTTCGTTATATATCATGGCGAGCTTGTCGCCCCAGAAGATAGCAGCCGGATGTGAGAGGGTGAAGACGCATGGTGCCAGCGCGCGCAAAGTATCTGGCCAGTCTTTGAGTGAACCAATGTCACTATCACCCCTGCAAGCGTTAGTCGGAGTGGGCGACACGCGTGACGTCGAGGGGTTGGTTGCATACCAGGCTTCATTCATGAGCAGCAGCGAGTCGAGCGCTTCGTCGGCGTCCTTCTTGTTTGTCGCATCTCCGGGCTGTTTCATGCTTGTAGCGACGGTTTATACGGCCTTGTACAAGATTGGCCAAAACACGGTATCTTCACACTCGGCATGCGCAGAAGCTTCGACTGGCACATGGCCGCCCGGCACAATGACATCGCCGATCGTCGCTGCTCCGGCTAACTACGTCATGAGGCTTAAAAGACCCTGCACCGTGGAAGGACAGGGTCGTGCTCTTCGACGAGACGACATGGTCAGAATGTATATCTTGCTACGGAGATATACCTACTTCTCGAGTCGTACCGACCACATGGCTTGCGGGTTTGCTCCTTCCATGCAAATGGCATCGTCGTGTCACGAGATGACTTCTGTACTGCGACCTGCACATGCTAAAGGCTTACCCCTCTCGGCCGACAACAGCACTGCCAACCCCGCAACTCCCCACATTTACGTGTGAAGCCGCCTTGCGCATCTTGGTCCTCCATTCTGATGCATGTCCAACGGTCAAGTGCCACGAATCGTGTGCATGTAACAAGAAACAGTACACCACCTTCCGGCCGCTACAACGTGACACTCACCTCCAACCCGGCTCATGTAACACACCGCCCAGAGTGCAGCCCTCACGTTCGATCCAGCCGGAGAGCAGAGTCTCTTACTACCTTCGTTCCCTGACAGCATCTAGTCTAGCGAATGGATATACTACCCTGGATCAAGCCAATAACCACCACCTTTTTGTTGTGTCGCAGATGTGCTTGTAGGTCGACGCGTCAACCGCCCGTCTTACTCAGTTGTCTTTAACTCAAGGCTAACGTAACATAACCAGGAAGCCACTATGCAGGAGAGATCATCCAACGTCTTAAGCCTTCTTCAAATTGTCCGACGGGCTAAAACGAGTTACAGTATACTCGGCATGTGACGCTCCTCAGCCTACCAGCTCTTGTTGTTCTCACCCGACGTGCATAAGGATGCCACGGCCTTACAATGATGGTGGCATAATCTAACTGTTAGTGAGGTCTGACACTGGAGCCTCCAGGTACAGCGACAACACCACTATCTCTGATTGGCGTTTCAGGTCGCCCCCCGAAAACGAGCATACTCTTACTTGACTGGATATCCATGAGCCCGAGTCATGAAGGAGAACATCTTGCTTGGTATAACTCCGAAACAACAAAGCCAAGCTCTCTACATTCCAGAGTTATAGTGCAATCTCCAACGATCATGCGCTCACTCAAGGACGATCGCGGTGATGGATCATCATGGCCTCCAGCGTCAGGTGCTGACTCTGAGAGAGAACAATCCATCAGCGGTAAGGATTGTCATCTCAAAAGATGCACCTTCGCAGATCTGAGCAGGCTCGAGAGGAGAGCCTTGTGTTGCATCCTGAGGCGCAGGCACGATGACGCTGACGGCACTCGACTGTCCTCCAGCAAGAAATAGGATAAATGTTCTGCTGCTGTTCGCTCTTCGAATGGCCTCTCATCGATTATTATATCGGAATACAAACCCTATACATCATGTTTCTGAGAACACTTCTTTCATCATCTGCAATCTTGACTGTTGTACAAGGTCTTTCACCCTCAGGATGGCGATCTCAATCTATCTATCAAGTCGTGACTGATAGATTCGCTCGCACTGATGGCTCTACCACAGCGCCCTGCGACCTCGGCGATTACTGTGGTGGCACATGGCAGGGACTCATCAACCACCTGGACTATATCCAAAACATGGGGTTCACAGCTGTCAGTATGAGGTGTCCCAATGCCAGCAAGTACTGATTGATGAATAGGTGTGGATCTCACCGGTAGTGGAGAACCTCAATGCCTCGACGGCTGACGGATCAAGCTATCATGGGTATTGGGCACAAGATATATATGCTGTCAACACCAACTTTGGCTCTGCTGCAGACCTAGTGTCACTATCAGATGCCCTGCACAAGAGAGGAATGGTGTGACAGACTTCCTGTTCACGATAAGCTTTCAACTAATCTCCACCAGTACTTGATGGTTGATGTAGTCACCAACCACATGGGCTACGCAGGCTGTGGTGATTGTGTGGACTATTCAGTCTTCAATCCATTCGACAAGAAATCCTACTATCATCCTTTCTGCTTGATCGATTACAACAATCAGACCAGCATGGAGACTGTGAGCTACATCACATATTGTCATAAGGTCCAGCTGACACGAGTCTAGTGCTGGGAAGGCGACAACACCGTCTCACTTCCCGACCTCCGCGTCGAAGAGACATCCATACAAGATATGTGGGCAACATGGATCAAACAACTGGTCGCCAACTACACAAGTAACACTATCACCTTCCCACCAAAACCAGCACCAGCTAATTCCTCCCAGTCGATGGTCTTCGTATCGACAGCGCTGCCGAAGTCAGCAAAGACTCTCTCTCAGCCTTCGAATCAGCCTCGGACATCTACGCCATCGGCGAAGTCTTCAACAACAACGCCGACTACGTGTGCGCATACCAAGACCACCTCTCAGGACTCATGAACTACCCAATGTACTACAACATAACCTCCGCCTTTGCCTCCACATCCGGCTCCATCGCAGCACTAGCCACCGGCATCGAGACCATGAAGTCCACCTGCAAAGACGTAACTCTTCTCGGCTCCTTTCTCGAAAACCATGACAACCCTCGATTTGCAAGTCTGACGTCTGATATGGCGTTGGCGAAGAATGCGATTGCGTTTCAGATACTTGCTGATGGCATTCCTATCGTTTATCAAGGCCAAGAACAGCATTTTGACGGCTCATCGACGCCTACACAACGAGAGCAACTCTGGAAATCTGGCTACGACACGTCCGCTGTGCTGTACAAGCATATCGCCAGACTGAATGCTATCCGTCACTTGGCTATTCAAAACGATGATGGCTATTTGAGCTACAATGCGTATCCGGTGCGGACGGATGATAACATCATTGTGATGAGGAAGGGGAATAATGATACACAGGTTATAGGTGTGTTCAACAATTATGGAGCAAGCGGAAGTGGGAACTTTACGTTGTTGAGTACGAGCTCTGGGTTTGATGCTGGGATGAATGTTACGGATGTGTTGGCTTGTGATAGCTTTACGACGGACGACAAGGGTGATTTGGATATCGAGATCGGGGGTGGTGTACCAATGGTCTTATACTCGAGTACGCAGCTCGAGGGCAGTGGCGTATGTTGAGAGTTTGGAATGGTTTGAATCGTGGGTATCATATCTATCATCAAAGGCCTCTCGAACTTCCATGCTCAAGCAGCCGGAGTAGCAGGACTAGCAGGCGTACTCGGATTAGTAGCCAACCCTTTACTTCTCCTCTTCTTAATCTTATCCCTGACCTTCTTCTTTGTCTTTTCCTCTTCATCCTTCTTCGCAGCTGCCGACGCAAACGGTGTAGCTTTAGCTGCCAATCTCGCCTCTTCCAATTTCCTTGCCAGTTCTGCTTCTTTGAGCTTTGCGGCCTCGGCGGCTTCGGCTTTTGCACGTACGTGATGTTTTGTGGCTGAGAAGGTGAAGTTGCCTGGTTCGCCGCGGAGGGGGTTTTCGTCCATGTATTCGTCGCCGTAGAGGACCATGTTGTGGAGGGATTCGTAGAAGGCTTTTTGCGCGCGGGGGTCGGCGTCTTTGGTGGTGGCTTTTGGTTCGAGGGTAGAGGTTGTGGGTTGTGCGGTGGGCTCTAGGGTTGATGTGGGAGGTATTTCTGCTGGTGTGGGAGCGGTGCTTGCTTCTCGACTAGTAGATGTCAAGGCTTGTGATGCGGCGAGGGATTTTGCTGTGGCTGGTGGGAAGTAGGTGTAGCCTGTTGCGGGAGCGTAGAGCGGGAGAGGAGCAGCGGCTTGAGTGAACTTTGTGAGAGAGTTCATGGCTGAGAGGAGGTGATTGCCGACGATATCGTAGACCGAGGGCGCTTGGTACATATTCTCGCCGACCATGTAGTAGGTGGCCAGGACCGTGATCTCATCGGCTTGTGGAGGTCTTTTGCGACGGTCTTGCTTGCGGATGACCCAGATACCTGTGTCTGGACCCAATGCTGGATCTGTGTTTGGTTGGGGTTCGCCGACAATCAGGTATTCGACGCCGTTCATCTGCTTTAGTCGTGTTTCGAAGGCTTGTCTGTTTGTGCACATTTCCCAGATCGGAGGGTGGACCTCGGCTTGCTTCCATAAGAGGCCATTCTTGCTGGTCGGATCGAAGAAGGGTGTTTCGCGGAGGATGGCATGAACTGAAGGAGAAGGTTAATCGTGAACTGAAGGTGGTAGATAATGTGCATACTGGAGTTTTCATTGATGCCCCACCAGCCGATTACATCTGGCCGACGAAACTGCACCTCGTCCAGCGGCGTGCCGTTCCATGTATTGGCCATCTTTCTCAGTCGGTAGTTGAGTGCCTTTCCCAATCTTCGCTTTTGTATCTGTTTATGTGAAAAGCAAGAGCGTCATATCGCCAAGCTGTCGCGACTGCCAGCCGCCGGACGTGACTGAGTCGTAGGGCTGAGATAGACTCTATGGGAAAGCCTTGCCCGATCCGGCTCTAGTTTCTCCAGCTTTTCTTTCTAGAACACATCGATTCATCATCTCAGTTGCCATCTCCCATAATATCACTGCTCGACAACATCCGGCTCGCATGTTCTTGACAGTCTGCATCGAAAGGCTTACCCTCTTTCCCGACATCCCCTTCTCTTGATTTCTGGACCTGTTAGGGACTTGTTCCAATGCACCGCCCCCATCTACTTTTCCTGGATGCCTATGACTCCTTTAGCAACAATATCATCAATTTGCTTCAACAAGATCTCAATGCGACCGTAGAGGTAATCAAAATTGATGACAAAAGATTCGCCAAAAGTCATAATGCATCCTTCCACGCCTTCCTCGGTCGTTTCGATGCTGTAGTTGCTGGTCCTGGTCCCGGAGATCCTAGGAACCCGCAGGACTTGGGTCTCATCGGCAGACTGTGGAACCTACCAGACGAGGTCTGCTTGCCAGTTCTGGGTATATGTCTTGGATTCCAAAGTCTCGCCTTGGCCTTTGGTGGCACAGCTGGTAGACTCCTTCAACCTCGCCATGGTCTAGTCACGGAGGTGTCTCACCAAGGTCAATCACTGTTCAAAGACATCGGGCTTCTCATGGCCACTCAGTATCATTCGTTGCACGCGAAACTCGGACACACAGTGAATAAGGATTCTTCAGAATTATGGAGAGTTGCTCCAAGCTGCCCGGATATTGTACCACTGGCTTGGGATTTGTCGGATGATCAAAACGGTCCAATTCTGATGGGTATCAGACACTCAGACAAACCTTTCTACGGAGTACAATACCACCCAGAGTCTATCTGCACGAGCTCTGCTGGTGCACAAATCATTCACAATTGGTGGTCTGAGGCATTAGCTTGGACCATCGATCGGGCAGCTAGAGTCCAGAGAATGGAACTATCGAGTCCAACCATCGATGTAGACTCGTACGAGGCTGATAGCGAAAGCGGTGACGATTCAGCAAGCACGTCATCTTCTCTGTTCGATGCTGTCAATCCCACCGTCAGAGATACTACAGCCACAACTCCAGCTGTCACTCGGGACTCATCAAGGACAAGAAGATCAGTCCCCTCAAGATCGGTCAGCTGGAAGTGCGTTGAAATGTCCTCTGACACTGTTGATGTGGCTCTGTTGCTCCGAAATTTGCAAGACATTCATCAACAAGCAATCATGCTAGAGTCTGGTAGCAAGAATGGTCAGCCAGTGCGACCTGAGACCGGCCGTTTCAGTATAATCGGCTGTGCCGAAGATGCCTCTTCCATTCGATACTCCACTGGAAATCACATGATCACCAGCAATCTCTCAGGCTCAAACACATCATGTCGAGGGTCCATGACAGAAGTCTGGTCTGAAGTCGAGTCGTTCATGACCGCAAACCGAGCAATTGACGGGAGTGCTGATATACCATTCTGGGGAGGACTCGTTGGTTTCGTATCTTACGAAGCTGGCTTGGAGACGATCGATGTTTCGCAACACTCAAACAACGATCGCCCGGATGTCTGGTTCACCTTTGTATCACGCAGTATTGTTGTCGATCACGTTGAGAGAAAGATTTACATTCAAAGTCTAGAAGAAAGAGACGATCATTGGTTCGAAAAGGTGGAAGCGACTGTGACTGAGCTCATCAAAAAGCACAATGCAATTTGGTCCACGCGCAGCGACAAAACAGAGTCGATGCTATCTGCAGTTACTGCTCCGGGAGAGGCAGAATATGTGCGCAAGGTCGAAGCTTGTCAAAATCACATCCGTGCTGGAGACTCTTACGAGCTTTGCTTGACTGACCAGAGCATTGTTTCGTATGATGACGGGTCACAGCCGAACTCCTTTGAGCTCTATGAACGACTGAGGAGCTTCAATCCGGCACCCTTTGGCGCCTTCCTCCGACTGAAACAAGAAAAGGAACCAAAGGGAAACGGTGTCACCATTCTATCTTCAAGCCCAGAACGATTTTTGTCTTGGTCGCGAGCTGGAAAGTGTCAGTTCAGACCTATCAAAGGCACTGTGGAGAAGAAGAATGGTCTTACAAGGAAAGAGGCAGAAGCTTTGTTGAATGTGGACAAGGAAAGAGCCGAAAACCTGATGATCGTCGACTTGATTAGGCACGACCTGCACGGTGTTGTGGGTTCTGGAAATGTCAAAGTTGAGAAGTTGATGGCCGTCGAAGAGTATCAAACTGTTTTCCAGCTTGTGTCAGTCATTGAGGGACAGCTGCAAGAAGGATCAAGACATACTGGTATCGATGTACTGGCAGCTTCTCTTCCTCCAGGATCCATGACCGGTGCACCAAAGAAACGATCGTGCGAATTGTTGACAGAGATAGAGGGCAACGCAAGAGGCATCTACAGTGGTGTGCTTGGGTATTTCGACGTCGGAGGAGGTGGAGACTTCTCGGTTGTGATTCGAACTGCTTTCCAGTGGGATGATGAAGGTGCATGGCGCATTGGGGCAGGTGGAGCAGTCACTGTGCTGTCTTCGCCGAAGGCTGAGTTTGAGGAGATGGATTTGAAGCGGCAAAGTTGTTTGCCACTGTTCGGACATCGTCGGGTCCCTGTGTAATCGATCGTCAGCTGAGATGCTCTTCAGCAGATTGTGAGATAGGGTGCACTCGCCGACACGCTTGCATCCTCTCTGGTAGCAGAGTATGCGAGAATCAACCAGCCCACATTGGCCTCGTGCCTCTTCTCAAGCAAAACGATAGCTTCCATGGCTGGGCGAGCCAACTGAGTGAGCTTGGCCTCCTCTCGCTGAACCCGAGCCTCTTCTTGCGCGACGACCTTGGACCAGTGGATGACTCTTCCCTGGGCGCGATCGAGTATAGCGTACTGCATTGCAGTAGCGACTTCATCGTTGCCAGACTCTGCAGCAGCGAGATCCTCACCAGCTTTGGCAGCGACGTGCTTCCACTCCTCCCACTGGCCTTTGACCCTCTCCAGCCTGACTTTCCAGTACTCCTGCAGCATTGCATTGGCGAACTCGTGCTGGTAGATCTTCTCCAGCTGTTCCATGTTGTCATCAGGCACGAGGCTTATCAATATGTCGTTGATGATGCGCGGATCATGCGGCCGGTGGCCCGATAGCATGCGTTTGGAGTCCCAGGTCAGTATGGGGCCGTCGAGCTGCGGACCTCCTGGGAGAGCAGAGAAGGACACTTTAGGAGGGCCTTCAGGGCGAGGGACCGAGATGCCGTTCTCTGTGACATTTTTGTCTTTGATGAACTCCTTCCAGACTTTGTCGAAGATCTCGGGCATGGTGGGTGCTGACATGTTGATGAGCTTGGTGGTGGGAGGGAAGAAGCAGAGGAAGGGGTTGTCGAACCTGAGGTTGAAGTAGCGAGAGGCCAGGTCTCGACGTTTGTTGTCGTCTCTCGTCTCAATGTGAACTCGACAATCGACATCGACGCCATGGAACATCACAGACAACACCTCCGTCCACGTTCATTGTCGAGACAAGGCAATCTCCATGTGTATCCCTACTAAGGTGCCATCTCAAAACGTCTAAATCGGCGCGGAAACATCTATATCAATTCAGCAATCTCGCTGATGTGAATGAGAACCACTTTGAGAAACATCCATGAATGCTAGACTCATCTTTGTCTCTGTGCAATCCTGTGAGACCAACATCTCTCACAAAGACGACTGATTTCTCAAGGCTATCTTGTGTAGAAACTTCTCTCGCTTCATGTGTTGCGGCCAAATCTCTTGATTCAGTCAACCAGAACTCGCCGGTTCGATCTTTGCTTCCATGTAAGAATGAGTTACAATATGAAAGAATGCTAAGTTATTCTTTAGTCCATAACTTAGTGTTGTGAATTTCTCATTATAGGTTTTACGCCTAATGCTTTCATCGTATGGTTCGTTCGTCTTTCGTATGAATTGCTAAAACTTGGAACCAAGAAGAACCTCAAAATACTCCCTCGTCCTATTGCTTAGAATAAAAAAAAGGCTCTCGATAGAACGATAAGATCTTGACTCGCCTATGGCCTATCGACAACAGTGCCCTACAATGTTGAGAAGGTTAGCTATATCTTGACATCGATAGCGATGAGTTTCGACTACACACCTTGCGATTTCGAGGACTGG
>Ga0268250_10000207_pt1 | contig 29742 bp, 22 predicted proteins | sample AgamicAsSfe_FD_200448 | JGI IMG/M metagenome (GOLD analysis project Ga0268250, IMG submission 200448) | Agave microbial communities from Guanajuato, Mexico - As.Sf.e (v2) (version 2) | ecosystem: Host-associated > Plants > Phyllosphere > Phylloplane/Leaf | place: Guanajuato, Mexico | collected...
GACCAGCCAAACGCACACCCCTCCTCGCCCACCCTCTCTCCCGGCTCGCTTTTTCTTGGGGCGGGATGGCGCGTCTCAACACCCACCCCTCTGCTACGCCACAAACACGCGCTTCCACCGTCGACTCTCTGTACCGCGACCCCTCCGTAGCGCCCCGAACCGACGGCAATGCGCGCACTTCGTCCTATTCGGTCCTCAGCCCGACACGCTCAATGAACTCGGACAAAGAGAATGAGCAGCCTGAGACACGCGACAACACCCCGCGGCGAGGCAAGGCCAGTGGCCTGCGGAGCGCGTCGGTGCGTATGCCGACACCCGACTCTGGCTCAACATCTGGAAACGGCGGTAAGAGGAGGAGAACCGACAACTACAACATGGCCGACTCACAAAGTCACGAGCATGCACACGGCAACCAAGATGAGGAACAGGAAGACGAGGACGACGACGAACAAGCGGAAACGCCCTCACAGCTGCCCGAGCCAGACGAGGAGGGCGACCTCAAGTTTTACAACCCCAATCAAGACCCAGAGGCGCGAAGGAGGCTACGTGCAAACATGCGTGAACACCAGCGCATGCTAGATGGTGAGTCCAGCATATTGTTGCATATGGGATAAACATCACTAACCATCGCAGATAATCGCGATGACCTCGTCAAATCACACGACAGCGGACTGCTCGATGCACTCAAGACACAAAACAGTTTGTTCGGCAAAGTGCGACAAACAGCTGATGCTACTGTCGACTCTCGCTTCTTAGTCAACGCCAGTGACCTCGCAGGCAAGAAGCTCAACAACAGCTTGGGCAACTCTGGGGTGGGCGTTGATCTCGATCAGTTCATCTCCAAGTGCATTTACTTCATGAAATCTGGCGGCCACATTGCAGGCGAGGAAGACGCACCAGCAGTACCCGTAGGCGACAACGACGATGAAGACCCAGATGGTCTTGACTGGGCATTACTCGGTCGGCAAGCATGTTTCCCCTGCAACAAGCGACCGCCAACGTCAAGTTTCCTACTTGGTCCCTTGTCAGTACAAAAGCGCGTTCGTGCAACCCAACGAAGAGCCCGATCTCAACGACAACCGGTCGGCCCGGCAACTCGACCAGAAGAGATTCTGAACGAGGACACGCAGCAGAGCAATAAAGACACTCAACTGACCTTGGTCAAAGCCATCAGGAAACACTTGGTAGATCACATCACCGCCGTGGAACCTTTGGTTGAACAAGAACTCGAGGAAATACAAGGCGAAATCACGGAAGAAGATCAATTTGCTGCTCTGAGACGCCATAGATTAGCAATGACGGTTGAAGGAACGTCCGCAGTTAGTCTACTAGACTTCGCTATCAATCCCCACGACTTTGCGCAGACGGTAGAGAATCTCTTCTATATTAGTTTCTTAGTGAGGGAGGGCAATGCCGCGATTATCAAAGATGCCCACGGGCTTCCGCTCCTGCGTAAGTCTGCGAGTCACACTGGGTTATACATTTGCTAACTATTACCAGAACCAGCAGACCCTAGCGCCGTCTCGGAACACCGAGAGAGGGACGTCCAAAAGCATCAAGCCATCTTCAGCATCGACTTCCCTACGTGGCGAATGTTCATTGAAGCATACGATATCACGACACCGCTCATTCCACAACGTCAAGTGGAAGATTCAACCGTCGCCGCCAGCGGTTGGTACACCGGATAAGTCTTGGTCGCATAGTATCTTTTAGTGTTCGTTTTGCTTCCACACTCTATCTTCCACTCGTACAGATACCACATGCTCTTCCAAGTGGGTTAAGTTTCGGTATCTTCTCCTTTCCCTACCACCCGTCTCTACGTCATCTTTTCTGAGCGGCGTTCGAATAAGTCAGTCATAGACACGATGTATGATTGAGGGTGATACCCATGCTGCAAACTTTGGTTTTTTCATCTTTTTTGCCGTGCTTCGGCGGCATCTCTATTTACTCTAAGTTTTCGCACATGATACCCCAAGATTTTTGTTGGATGTTCAAGAGGCGTCAGTAGTTGAATTTAACTTGGCGCTTTCCGCATCCCCTGTATGGAACTTAAAAGATGAAACTAAGACCAGAAGTTAAGCTTATTATGCTTTCCATCTCGACAGTCGGTCATGTCATGGCAAACGCATGTTGGGCTCCAGCGTCTGCTGATGGCTATACCTCACCGCCCACACTCATCCCAGTACCAACCTCCGCCTACTCGTCTTAACCCCTCGGCTGATAGCCCCAGAATGTCGGCATAAAGCTCCGGCTACATTCATATTCACCGTGACCCTTGTGAGAGAACATACGATCCTAACTCACCACCATCCATTCCGAGAGGTCGCCGCTCTCGGCTGCCTCTGAGCCCTTTCAATGCCATGATGCAGCATCTTCACGTGTCATCTTCTGACCCGCGTCCGTGGTATTGTCCATCTGTCCAACCAGCTCAAATTTGTCAATTTGACTAGCGCATAAGGAGGACTTGGTAGACGTTTGAAGGTGCTTTCTTGGACGCGTCACTGCAGCTGCACTTGATATCAGCAATTCTCGACTATGGACAGCGTGCCGTGTGATTTTCTTACTTGCGATCCTTCAATGATATTTCGGGGCCAAGTTTTCTACTTGGACTTTTGATGGCTCCACATGTGCACACAGAAGACTTCTTGATGCACTGAGTCCATGACCAATTTTCACATGTCGAGGCTCTAGTGGTTCGCAGAGTTGCCATCGTTTGGCGTAGCCAACATCCACTCCTTCCACTGCCACGTATGTTCCAGCCTAACGTGCCCGCCAATACCTGAATATCAGGCCACTATACTTTGACAAGGCGGGACTGTTGATCCGATCCCTTCGTAATGAGACTTTGGCCGCGATCATCACCGGACTTGAGATGTTTAACATAGCTGTCAGCAGTGTGAGCTCGAGGCGCTTACTCTTTTTTGTGTATGCCTAACTGGTGGATGTCAACAGCCGCAGACAGGAAACCGACGTGTCAGCCTCATAAAAGCATTCGTGGACAGGCAAGGCTTTTCGAGTACACCAAGCAGTCCCGAGCTTCCCAAGCTCGAGCAGTTTTGATGCACATTTCCCAAGTAGGCAGGTGATGATCGACAGGATTAGCACGCCGGTGGTTGGGTTCCCGTCTTGTAATTTTACTCCGACCCAGACTCAAGTCAGCAGAGGAGTTTAGTAATTTCCTTGGCTTTACTATGCCTGTTTCGTGCTCAGGAAGTCGGCAGCCGTTGCTCACGATGACTGTACACTTCGTAGGGCTATTAGGTTGTCATGACACGCGGGCTCGGCCCGAGTTGACGTTTTTCTAGGGCCCGCATTTGTTGTGGCAGTACCTGTAGCCCAGAGCTTATCTGGCACGCCAACGCAAACGTTGTTCTAAGGTTGGTGGAACTTAGGGATAAGGGGGCACAGGGTGTTGGTTCTTGCGTCCACCTTGGCAATATTCCGGACGAATAGATGTCGCGATGCTTGGCATCTATCAACTCCAAGTCGCAAATGTTCCAGACGGGATGTTCCAGCATCAGCTGACGCCTTATCTGCCTAAATTCACTGTACAGCCTTTGGAGGTTTCAGCCCTGTCACCTCCGTATGTCTGCAACGTAATCGAGCGATGCGATGCCGTAAGCACAAAGTTGGGCGTTGTTGAGATTGCAAACGCCTGTTCGGCTGGTCATGGCACGTGATGCGGAACCCTTGGTCAATAGCGCGCCCCTTAGCTTGCCAAGTCTTCAACGTTCACGCCAGCCTCATCTTACGAAATTCTCCGTTGTACGCATGCGGTCGTTGTACGTATGCTTGATCGACAAGCTTCCTTGAGTTTCACAGACTTGGAGTCTTCGCAACTGCGGTGAGAAGGATGACGTGGATCTCGCTTCCCCGGATCTTCGCAAGTATCACCCCGAGGAAAATCGGAATCCTTCAACACCGCCGTCACATCACCGTCACTTTTCACTTGCATGATGGAATAAACTCACATATATGCTCACTAGCCACTCTTCAAACACAGCGATGTTTTAGCCCAGGCACCTGTTCGCAGACCTCTCCTAGGGGCCTTTGAAACGCGGTGAGTGGACGACGAATAGCAAACATCGGTCACTCTCCGGACACGGTGCACAGGCAGCCGTTGAGTGCCGCTGTCACCAACTCTGAATCAGAACGGCAGATGAAACGCTATGATACCGCAGTTCGGCCGTAGCTTCACCCATCCTCTTGGAAATCTACTTGAGGTTTGAGGCCCAACACGAGACCCCAGGCCATCGGGTTCGTGATAATCGATCAGACCAATCGGCCATTTCAAGGCAACTCCCGGACTTCACGCACGCTGCTCGATAGGAACGATGATCTACGTCTTACGGACGATGCATCCAAGTTATGCCGACGTGTCCTTGATTACCTTTACTTTCGGTGCGATCTGGTCTGTTTGAGGAGTATCAAGAGTGGAAAAGGGAGCTTAGACTTTCATTCAAGCCTCGACTCCAGGTGGGATCGACAGAAGTGCGGTCACACCCGCAACGGCCGAAAGTGCGAGAGCCGAACGGTTGTGGATATAGAACGGGGCGTTAGCCACGGTTCTAGGTTGTTAGTCCTTCAGTCGTTCCTTCATCGCTAGTTCTGTCCGTTCACGATCCACTTGTGTGGTGACTCGTGTCGCCATTCCTTCCTTCATTGTTCTTCTCTCGTCATGGACATCATGATGTCGGAAACATATTCCAACAGGCTTTCATCTGCCCTGAAAGATCCGCATCCTATGGTGGAGCTGGCTCCACCACCAAACGCTCATCCAGTCTCAGCACCACATCCCATATACCCACCCTTTCCGGATGAGACACCCGGCAAGAGGCCATCAGTGCCTTCTGTTTTGGGTCACCACTCCAGACCGATGACTGCGGAGACCGCCAGACGTTCGAGACGCGAATCATACAACCTCATTGGAAGCACCTTCCTCATTACGAACGATGGGAGAACGCTCAAGCTTCCCATGCCCTCGAATTCCAAAGCCGACCCTCTGAACTGGAATAGATGGAAGACAGGCGGAGCATTGTTCTCTGTAGCCCTTTTCTCTGTTGTTTGTCTAACTGCAGCACAAGCTGCGTCCGTCGTACTTGATGACATCCAAAGAGATTTCGCACACGAGGTACGTTCAATTCTACTCACTGGGGTAAGCGTCGCTGACATGTTGCATTTAGGATATACCTGCATGGCTACTCAAAGCCTTAGTAACAGCTCCTACCTTATTCATGGGCTTAGGATGCTTTTTGTGGGTGCCGGTATCCATTGGTCTGGGCCGCCGGCCTACAATGTTGATCGCGACACTTGTCGTACTGCTCGCTATGCTATGGGCTGGCGAGGCAGGATCATTCCGTTCGCTCGTAGGCGCAGTCTGCTTCCTTGGTCTCGGCGAGGGGCTTGCGTTGTCCCTGGTAAGTAGTGTTTCAAGACAACTACGATCTCATTCGCTAATAACCCTAGGCTTTCCTGATGGTCATTGACCTTACCTACATCAACCAGAGATCGGCAGCAGTAGCACTCATGTGGTGCATGGCAGGATGCTTTGGCACTTCTGGCGTTGCACTGGTGCCTGTATTAGCAGACCACGGAAACAACTGGCGAAATTTCTATCATTACTGGACCATTCCCGTTGTCGTCTCGCTCGCTGTCACCTTCGCTCTCTATCCCGAAACATACTTCAAAAGGCCAACTGTGGCTTTCAATGGACTTATCCTATTGCAAAGTGCTACCGAGAAGTTGACGGTCTACGAAGATCGCGAGAAGGACTCCGAGATATATCGCGATCTGCCCGAATACCCCTTGCGCACTGGTTTTGCAGGCTTTCGTGACAAGGCCGGTCTATCGCGCTCACCCTTTGCATCATGGGCTTCGGCGGGTCGTTGCATCATCCAAATGGCCTACTGTGCTGCCAACCCACTTATCTTCTGGGTCTTCGTTGCCTCTGCCTTCAACTCGGCAAGCATGATCTTCATCGGCGCAACGTACGCGCGCATTCTCATCGCACCGCCTTATAACATGTCGCCGAGTGTTGTTGGCACTGTCAATGTCGCATCGGGATTCGGAGCCCTATGTGGTCTGCCCATATTTGCTTTGCTCTTCTGCAAGGTGTTGAAACGCCTCTCAAGCCGCAATCGAGGGGTATTAGAGGCGGAGCACTATCTTGTCGGCTACATCCTACCCGTCATCACCGGCGCGCTCAGCTCAGTGCTCTATGGTCTTGCTGTTCACTTTCATTGGCAACCTGTTGCCATTTACTTCGCGTACGGTATCAACGGCTTCTCCTTCATAACACTCATGATCGCAAACACACTCTGGGTCACTGAAGCCTTCCCGCGATGGGCTGCACCCGCTATCGCTGTTGTTGGTGGAGGATGCTACATCCTCTCCTTTGCCATGAGCTTTGCGCTTGTGCCTTGGATCGACGCTCACGGATACATGTGGGTTGGTATTGAACTCATGATCTTCCAGGTCTTGGGTGGGCTGGTTGCTATGCCAGTTGCCTTTTGGGGTAAGAGCACGCGACAGGCCATCGCTGGCAGGTGGTCTGAAGACCGGAGTGGTGCGCTTCGTCCGCTCTAGGATTTGTACATGGCATCCTTGATGCTGGTAGTAGTTGGTTGCAGGATTATGCTTCTAGAGCAGTGGTCATTGGCTTCACTCTATCTAGAGCATTATACTCTGGATGTAAATGGACGCGGATAATTTATAATCTTCAATCGCCACTTCTTGTTACTCTCACACTGATTCTCTAGTGGATGACGGCTGATGCCACAAGGTTGGGGCCAGTCACCCGCCGCATGCATGAGCCGCTCTCTATGCCCGGTTTAACTCTCTGACGATAGATGTAACACTTACGATATAAGCATGAGTTTTCCCTCATCAAGCAGTAAAATGTCGCCCGATATCAATGATGGCGGCTCTCACAGGCCACGGTTCAAACACTGACCCGCATGCATGACAGGCACGATTCAATGCTGCTTTATGGAGGTAGCACAGCGCGACCAAGATATAGTGCTGATTCACTTGTCGAAGAATCACAGATATGTCCATATCGTTCACAGCCCATATCGTATCACCCAACTTCAGGAGCCTTCCATGACGATTGGAAACTTCCCACGTAAATACGGTTGACTTTCAGACTCAGAGACGAAGGACTGGATGGTAGTCGCATTCACCAGGCTGTAGGGTTGAACATTATCTGGGATCCTGCATGTCAGCCCAGACTCGCTTGGGTGATTGACAGCGGTCATCTCAGATGTGATTGCTACCCACGTTTGCAAGCATGTCACCAAAGCGCCAGATTAGTCAACACGGAGGATTAGAATTTGATATATGTGTAAATTGTGCCCTTTGATAGGGATGTGAAGTCGTGTATTGAAGGAGTTATCGTCTATTTCAGCGCGTCTTAGGGTGTCTTCGCTAGTAAGCGCGGGCTCGCGTCAGCGGAGCGCTTTCCGCGACTCTGAACCCCACACTCCTCCATCATCGCATAGTCAAACCATCCTGTCTACGTTTGTGCCAGTTGCTATCCAGCATTTTAGTCTCTCGAAGATGCAATGAGAATTGTTATTGGGTCTCGATCTGGCCCAGAAGATGCGTCGCCCACCAGACGCCCACTACAGCTTCACGATACCCTCGATCCATGATGACACGACGCTCGATTGCCGCGTGTACCATCCAGATACTCTAATCAAGCCAAAGGAATCGGGCGATATCGTAGAATGGAAGAGGAGAGGTGTTGTCATGGCACATCCATATGCACCAATGGGAGGTAGTTACGACGATCGCGTAGTTGGTATCGTGGTAGACGAGTTCCTACGTGCTGGTTGGATGGTGGGCACCTTCAACTTCAGGTACGTCTAGTGATATATCTTGACCATAGAATCATCCGACTAAGCTACGTTAGAGGTGCGCACGGATCTAAAGGGCGTACTAGCTGGTCTGGAAGACCCGAACTAGATGACTATACATCCTTTGCAGCATTCTTCATGCACTACATGTCCTACCTACGTCCACGCATTACCTGCGACCTGAATCTCGCGCCCGATCAGCTTCCGACCCCCTCAAACCAAAGCGAATCATCGTCGGCGCATGACGACCAATCTCCCATAGTCATACTAGGAGGTTATTCATACGGCTCCCTCATCCTTAGACATCTACCACCTGTACCGACCATACTACAACCATTCTCAGCTCCAGTGACGGGTACTGCAGCCGATGAAATAATCCTGCGCGCTCGCAGGTTGGCAGACCAGAGCAATCTAGGATGGATCAACCTAGCTCGAGATGAGACTAGAGCTAGGAGGAAAAGCAGGGCAGGACATGAATCGAGACCTCCGGTTACAATGGGCGGAGAGGAGACTAGCCCAGAGAAGCGTAGAAGTAGCAGAGATGTCCGAAGAAGTCTCGAAGGCGGTACGCGCCATGAGATCAAAACACGGTTGAGAAGCCTTAGCCACAGGCGGACAGAGAGCCACGAACCAATGCCACGATCGGAAGCGAAGAGTGCGACAATCACAATGCCCGACGTGCGTTATCTTCTTATCTCGCCACTGACACCGCCAATCTCTACACTTGCTGCACCAGCCTTGATACATAGGTTCTGGAGCAAGTCCAAGGACGATCACCAGGACGTGCTTGGTAAGCACGTATCTCTAGCCATCTTCGGGGATCAAGACGCCTTCACTTCTGCGAAGAGGATTCGCGACTGGTCAGAACAATTGAAAGCTGAGCCAGCATCGCGCTTCACCAGTGTTGAAGTCGTGGGCGCAGGGCACTTTTGGATTGAGAGCGACGTCGAAGTAAGACTAAGATTTGCGCTGAAAGAATGGGAATCCGCAGTACGGTGAGGCAATTCAATTGGATTCACAGGCATAGGCTGTCTTTATTGTATATGTAAGGTTGCTGGAGAGAGATTGCTGGTGCAGAAGAGTGAAGAGTGGTTACAAGATAAACTGAGTAGATACAGCAGACATGGTGATAGCCTATGCATAAGTTGGAACTCTTACCATGAACAGGAAGATACACAAGAATACAACGGGTATCAGTCGGTAAGGCTAGAGCCAGCCTTTCTGTTGTTAGAAGGTGCCTGACGACGACGTAGCTGCATCACAATACATACTCATCGTCGAACAGCCACAACTGTTACACAAAACCACCAGATGACCGCTCTTCAGGAGCCAGAACGATGGACATATTACCAACATGCCAACGCAATTGTTAGTTATAGTCTTGCCCTTATTCTTGGCTGTACAGCTACGATGCTACTTCCATCAGTCGAGATCAGCTATCCACAAATTCAAAGCTCAATACCTAACAAAGGCACTATGTCTTTGGGCTAGGTATCTTATCCGGTCCTTCGCTTGTGAACCTGACAAACGCCTTGGCGGTCGTGTTAGGAACCTTCTATCACCATAAGTCCAATGCTGATGTGGAGGTCGATAATTGTCGAAAAAGGAAAGGGTTAATACGCGAGTATAGTGTCGCGGCAGTATTATGAGATGGCCCATTAATAGTCCCGCTCGGCAGTAGTGGTCAGGTCGTTCTGGCGTAGTGTCCGTTAGTAGTATTGTCTTCCAGTGAGCGTAGCATAGTCCTTTTCGGCGCATGTGTGTTCCCAATATGCTTTACAACCATACCTTACTATACTAAATATCGTGTTCTCGGCCTGAAAAGCTTGTTCAGGTATGGCGGCGCCGTAGACTATGGTAGCTCGGAGATTTTCCTCACTTTCTCTCTCATGCTCATAAGCGATTCACCCGGTGGATGAAGGGGCCTGGACTCCTACCTCACCGAGATCAGTAAGTATTAGGCCATACAGAAAAGCAACATATGGGAAATAAAAGAGAGGAACAGTATTTAGTTGTGATTGCTACATGTTCCAGAGCTTCGAGCGTTGAAGTACAGTACTTACCAAAAGAATTCTTGGTTTAGATGAAGGACGTTGTCCCAATCAGGTACCGCCCCTTCCGCCGGGAGCTAATGCAACTCTAAAAATAAAGTAGCTAACGCCTACTAAGGGGGAATCAACACAGGGATACTCGTAAATGCTCCAGCAGGATATTGGAAATTCAGGGTTCCTTCATGGTACATCAGCACTCAGCCGATCAGTGCGAACAACGTAGGTAACTCCACACCGCTGGTTTAGGATGAATCTCGCGTTACGAGGTAAAATTCCAATGCTTTTTATGGCAATAGTATTATCGGATCCGTTATCACGAGAGACAGGCACCACTATAGTGCTCAGCAACTACATAGGTCCTGTTATGTATATAATCCCATACATTCTTCAGGCAGAATACCATCACCAGCATCCACTGCTTCCAATCCATTCCCTTCTAATCTAGTATCATTCAATATCCATCATTATCGTTTCCACCAAGATGCAGTTCTCTACCGTCCTCCTCGCTCTCGTGGCTACCACCTCCGCCGCCGTACTCCCCCGTACCGAAAACAAGGGTCAGTGGTTCGTCCAAATGACACTCGGCCCCGACATTGAGCAACTGTACCTCTACGCGGAGTTCACATCAGACGAATACGACGAAGACCACAAGCTGAGGAGCAGCTGTGTTGAAGCACCCAACGCTGAGCTTCCTGTTGCCCATAGGTGCGACCGTGCCGCGTTCGACTTTTCCTATGACGGAGCAAGTAAGTTCAAATCTGAATCTGAATTACTTTGGTGACAAAAGCTAACACTCGTAGCCCTCAACGTCCAACAGACTCTTGATAGCGGCGTGACTGTCTATGGATCAGCACCCTTGTCTATCCATACCTTTATTGGCGGCGGTCGTTTCCGGGATGAGACTACCATTCAGGTATCTAGCGCTGTTGCTTGAATTGGATCATGTTGTTATAATGATGGCCTATCGAACTTATGTACATATCCTAACGTAACGGCATTGGAATCGATGCAAGACGAACCCACTATATCATGAAGGCACGTTTGGTTTCCCGTATAACCTGTCCAGCTCATTTGCACTATGACTATCTCGACTGTAACACATCTACAGCCCTCTTATACAGTAACTGTATACTCTACCGCATTTCCTGGTTCTCTAGGATAGAACTCAATGGTAAATGTAGTGTCTATGCTCGCTGCCCTCACAGCATCTAGAGCTGCCGCCTTGATAACAACATGTCCTGCATCCCAGTTCCACTGACCATCATAAGTCATGCGTCCCTGCTGCAACGGCCCTAGGTACTGTGTCCAATCGTCCACCAGATATGTTCCATCGGCTTTGACAGCCTTAACAGCCGCAGGCCTATTCTGCCCCGACCACGTGATTGGGATAAGTAAGTCCTGGCCCGCTGCTGGCAAGGGACCGGAGGTGTTAGAGAGGGTCGGTGTGGTGTATTGGAGAACGTTGACTTGAAGAGCGGCGCCGCGATTGAACGTTAGGGTCAAGTTTGCTAGGGTACCGGTTGGCGAAGTGGGAGTGAGTATCGTCTTGAGATATGATGCTGCAAACGTAATCTTCTCGCCCGAGACGCTGTAGTCCTTGCCTTTGGCTAATTGTTTGCTTCCTCTGCTGATCTTGCTAAGTGTGTTTCCGTTGAAAGCGAAGCCTAGCGTAACGTCCCCTACGGTTTCGTTCTTGCGGTGGTAGACGTATGCGGAACTCGATTGTGTTGTTGCAGAGCCATCGGTTGTGCTTTCTGGTAGCGCGTTTGCAATGCCTTTTACTGCGTTACGGTAGATATCCAGAGCTACCTCGTCGCGCCAGAGATGTGTTGCGCGGTCCAGAAAATCGGCTCCGTTGTCCCAGAGAACAGTTGTGGTGTTGTATTTCGCTGCTGTGCGGAGAAAGAAATCGAAGTATCGCCAGCGTGCTGCTGTCTCGGTGGCGACAGGTGATACTGCCCATTCGCCAATTACGAGTGGGATGTCAGAGAAGTTTCCACGGACAGCGGCGATATCAGCTTCGAGGGCAGCTTTGTCGGCGTCGGAGCCCCATGTGGTCTTTCCCCAAGCTTGGAAAACAAAGTCATCTTCTCTTGGGTCAGTTCTGATGAACTTCGAATGAGTGAAGGGCACTTACAAGGCGAATAGTAATGATACTGGATGCCCCATGGATTCTTGAACTTGGGGTCAGGCTTCTTGAACCACTGTATCGTTTTCAGTCCATCTTCTCCAGCACCAACGAGAGTAACAACGCGCTTTGGGTTGTGGCCTCCCGCATCATTAATAGCCTGAAGGAAGATATCGTTCAGGCGGTTAATGACAGCGCCATGTTCAGCGGTAGTCCCAGGGATCTCGTTGATCGTTTCAAAAGCGACCTTCTCGCTCTTGCAAGCCAGTTTGGTTCCAATTTGCTTCCAAAGCTTTCCAAGCCTTTCTTCAACAGCCGTTACGTTCGTGCTGGATTGCGTAAGATCGGCCCAAGTCCAGGAATCGTGATGAACATTAACAATCGCATACAGCCCTCGGTCTGTGATCATGTCCACAACATCCGATACACGTTGCAGCCATACGGGATCCACGGTCCAGTCTGGTGATTGAGAAGTGAAGTGGTACGCCCAGGTTACGGGTAGCCGAATGCTCTTAAAGCCAGCTCTTTTCGCATCGTCAAAGGTGCTGCCGACGACTGGCGGATTGTTCCAACTGCCTTCGGTTTCTACAGCGTCAAGCGTGTTACCAACATTCCAGCCTGGGTTCAACTTTTCGAAGAAGGCACCAGCCGAAATGGCAGAGAACTTTGAAGTTGAAGGACATTTTACACCGGTGCCATTCGTCGCTTCATCGTGTTAGCTGTCGCCATAGTATTGGAATCATGGAGCAACGAACATTGAGCAACAGCGAAGGTACTGTTTAGCAGCACTGCTGCACTTGCATAGGAAATCTTCATTGCGACTGTTGAGCGTTCTGCGTGACCTTCGCCTCAGGAGATGGAGAGAGATATACAATGTCGACCATCAGCCAGGTTCCTTCACCTCGGTACGGAGATCTTCCATATAGCCTCATCCACTATCCCCTCGTCATTTCTCTATAATCCTCACATATTAATGAACTGTTACCCCAGGATGCGGTACCTTCCGGCTAGCGTGACCATCAAGCTTCCTTGCTAATCTAGTTTAATTGCAAACTCTCCTGCTTACCCGGTTCCCAAGGTGGAAGCGGAAGCATGGAAGACATCTAGAAAACAACGGGTTTGTTTTAATGGCAAGTGTGATTGGCCGTCATCATGATTAGTGTGCCATCTCGTTCGATCTATATTGTAGACCCCAGCCCGATTTCATATGCAGGTCCCCGCGGGCCTAATCTCCAAATTACCCAGGGCAATGGTATTTTTCCACCAAAGACTAAAATACTTCAGATGGTGATCACACCTTGTCTCTTCCACTTGTCATGAAATTATTGCTCACATGCGAACGCCCAAGACACACCATCTTCCAGATACAATAATACAAGTGTTCCGTGCCCAAAACAGTTCGGTAAAAACACGACATGATAGCGCCGGATCTCGGGCAAAGTACTTGGGTTGCAACCAGTATAATAAAAATGCGAGCGCATGTTTCTCCATGTACCAAATGGAACCGCAAAACTCCTGAGCTAAACATACTCGTGTGAAACATCCAAAACAAGGATGTACCAACAAAATGGAGGCTTACAAATTCCGAGAGGATATACTATTCCCTTCAACAAAACAAGAGAAAAAGCTAATAAGACAAGTGAAGAAGAGATATTGATTGTTGGAAGTTGCCCCGTTGCCCTTAAAACGCCGAGAAAAGAAGGACCAAATACCAAGTGGGTCATCAGCCCACAGCGTGTCGCATAGAAGGCTTGAACTGCAGTCAAAAAGGTGCCCTCTATCATCCAGTCTAGGGCCGCATTAGACATCTTGTCTCCAAGAGCACGACCATGCAGACTCCGTAGATGTTTGCACTCAAGCGCGTCGAGACGGCGTTGCGTCAACTTGCATTCATAATCTGCTTGCTCTGCTGTCGAGAATGGATCTCCTGGAAGCGGCAGCATGCATAGGCGCGTCGGTACGTGATTCGCATGCTCCGAATCTGAACCCTACTCAGGACGAGGCCTCTTCGCGCCGTGAGGGTTTTGCCAGCTGCCATCGTTGCCGCCTTGGTTGCCTTGGAAGAATCCTGGGTTAAATCCTGGGTTGCCACCAAAGCCGCCTCCTATAGCCTCGCTGTTAGTAATCGTCCCATTGGGGAATTAAAAGGATGGGGGTAAGTCACTAGTCGGAGTATGAAAATTTCTCGACGTACCCATTCCTCCCATCATGCCCATGTTACCACCACCCATACCCATCATGTTGGCTCCCATGCCCATCATGTTGCCACCCATGGGCATGTTCATGCCGCCCATGGGGTTTGTGCCCATAGGATTCATACCCATATTGCCGCCACGGCCACGGTTGCCCATACCACCACGCATATTACCGCCCATCATGCCGCCGCGATTGAAGCCGCCACCGAAGTTGTTCATGCCGCCCATGGGGTTACCGAAGTTGTTCATCGGCGCTTGGGCACCGTAGCCTCCCATGTTGCCACCCATGTTTCCACCAGCAGGAGAAAAGTTGCGGTTGTTTTGGTAACCCATGCCGCCCCTGTTGAAATTGCCACGGTTGTTGTTATATCCACCTCTGTTGTTGTAGCCACCTTGATTGCCGTAGTTTCCAGAGGTAGCGCGGTCGTTCCGACCCTTGTCTCGCGCGGGAACATCCTTTGGCAGTGTCTTGAATGGGTTGACATGCGGAGGACTGAAGATGGCGGTCGGCTTCTTCGTGTGGGCTTGGTCTCTGAAGAGGTTCTCGATTTGGTGTTTCAGAGCAGTAGCTGCCTGTGGTGAGTTCAAAAGAGTGAAAACTTGACTTCAAAAGTTGGTTAGCATATTGTGCCTCGAAGCATCAAGTGCAACTAACCCTTTACTCTTGCCATTGACTTTGTGCTCATTGAAGGTTACCTCAACAAGCTCATCTTCACAACCGCTCTGGTTGGCCCATCCGCGAATGTCTTCTTCACTAATCCACCAATTTACATCGTTGATCATAAGAGCTGCAGTGGCGCCGGGGTCAGTTGGGCGATCATCGTCTTCGCCCTGCTTGCGCTTTGTACCCTGTTGCTGAGGTGCTTGTTTGTGAACGTCAAGGCCAGCCGAGCCTCCTGTGGATGCGATCTGTTGGGTACTCTGGTCATGATGACCCTCGCCGTTTGTCGTCTCGTCTGTAGACTCTTTGGTCGATTGATCGCCGTTCTCGGTCTTGGTAGTATCCGGTACGTGGTTCGATGTCGCAGCATTCGCCTCTGTGTTCGGGGTGTTGGAGTCGGTTATGGTAGTGTCTTGCTGCACGCTCGAGTCTTGGTAGGAGTCATCGCCGTAGATGTCGATATCGAAGTTGTCGTCGTCAGCCATATCTGCTGTGGTATGTTAAGTCAACTGCAGTAAGCGATGAGGTTTGTTCCGGTATTCTTTCTTAGATTCGCTCTTAGGTACTTGATGTGCTAGTATCAATAGCCAAAGTACACGCAACTCTGTGATTGGCATACAAATCAGCATGATGAGATAGAGGGTGTTGCAAAAGAAAGTGTGGACTTGCAGTCCGTTGCAATGCGATGTCGAGAGAAAAGACAAACAGCGTAGAGTAAGGCCATACGTACAGTGCCGCTGTCGGCGCGTGGTGACAAGGTCCAGAAAGACAGCTCAGTGCAAGACGGGATAGTCCGATCGCCCCTGGCAGATGCGGAGATGTGAAAGGTACAGGATGTGGTGTGAGAGATGTGTGTGTGTGAAGCCTCAGCCTGCCTCCTGCGCTCGCTTTTGCTAGCTTCCAGTACAGTTTGCGCGAAGCGAAGTTGCTGTATACAATGTCCCTTCGAATTGATGAGGCGCTGAATCGTGCGCTACCAGTAATAAGAAGAAATGGAGAGCAACGAGGACAACTCGATGCAGATGCCAAACACGATCCCTTTCCACCCTTGACTCTGCGTGTTTGTCGAAGCGAAAGCGGATTGCGCTCGCACGTCTCGTTGGCCGGTCTGTTGCGTAGTGAGTAACTGCGTTCGGTGACAAACCTGGGGAAGCGGGTAGAGACGACTTGTCGGCGCGAGCACGAGTGAGGGTGAGCGACAATCGAGGACGCGGATGCGATAGCTCGCAGTTAGCGTGAAAGTTAGCGTGCTTGGCAGAACACCTACCCCTGTCGGGTTTCTCCGCAAGGCCAGATTGCCGTCCGTCTGGTAATTTGGCAGCTGCTACCCTGAGTCCGCGACTTGTCCAGCCCGCGATACTTCTCCAACACAACTCAACTCACCACCCTTTCAAGTCACCCCCCACCTATCACCACCCGCACACCAGTCGCCATGGAGAACGTCAAGGAGTTCGCTGAGTAAGCCACACTGGAATCGCACGATGAGGGAGCGATGGCTAACGTCTGCGCAGTATGCCCGCTGAGTTCCTCAAGGAGGGCACTCTGTTCATGAACCGCTGCACAAGTACGATCGCCTCTCTATTCCGGTCTTGCCACGCCTAACATGACTACAGAGCCCGACAAGAAGGAGTTCATCAGGATATCGCAAGCAGTCGGCATCGGTTTCTTGATCATGGGTCAGTGATACGTCGCATGCACGCCCAAAGTCCATGCAACTAACGTATCACAGGAGTCATTGGCTACGTTGTCAAGCTCGTCCACATTCCCGTAAACAACATCCTCGTCGGCGGCTCGTAGACGCTACTACGCCACAACCATTGATTCTCTTCCCTTTGCATCTTCGACCACGACACCGGTCCGTTCATCATATCATCTTGTATTAGGGGCATTGGAGGTGAACAGACCGGCCTTCGCTTTGTGGGCTCCATAGAGGAAATATGGCATACTCAAAACGGCTGTACAGTATGGGGTTGGGCCAGCGGGAGTTTGATTATATCCAAATTTAGGCATGCACAGGATTCATCTTGATTTGGTCTACGAACTGTGTGTTGTGGTGTGAACGGTGTATGTGGAGTAGAACGATAACGCGGTGCTTGTAACGCTGTGACAGCGATGTTGAGCAAGATCGGAAGTCCCTGTGAACATCCGATTGCATTCCCAACTTCTCACCAAATCCCTATATGCAGCACTTGTATTCACCCATCCATCGGAATTCTAGAATGGTCAGCGATGCAGGAGCTTTCACTCCTCATTCATCATGTCTTCATACCACATGGGGTGTCGTCTCGCCCTGCCTTCAGGACTCGTGTAAAGCCGTTCATCATGCTGCAGTTGTGCATTGACCCGCCTCCCAATCTTAGGCTCTGCTTCATCTTCTTCAAGGCCATCGTTCCAAGTGTGGACTGTGCAAGTTCCCTGTGAGGTACCCCAGCCGTTCCATGAGGTTGCTAGTAAAAGTTAACATATGCACCAAAACTAGGAGTGTACAAATACTTACCAGCAATCATAGGCGCGTTGGGATGCCAACTCGCGTCACGAACACACGTCTGCCATCTGCCCTCGTTTCTACCCCAGTGCTCGTACATTCCAGCAAGAAGATCTGGGTCGCGTGGTCGTGAGTTCCTGGTTGCCTTGAGAACATCGACCTTGCCAGCAATTGTCGCATCCATGTTCCAGATGTAGACCGAGCCGTCGTAGCTGCCAGAGTAAACATATCGCGAATCTGTGCTACCAGGAGGCGAAAAGTGACATCGAATAAGCGTCTTCAACACCTTGTGCCCGCGGAACGTAACAAGTGAGCAGTCATGTGGATGCGGACGGTACTCATCAAAGTCGTATGCGTTGGATCGGTACTCGAAGCGGTTGGTGTATGCATTGGGATCAATGCCGTCTGCCTTCTCCTTTGACATCATCTTCCTCAGATCCCACAGCTTAGCAGTCTGATCTTTGCCGTTACTAAGCACGTATCGTCCATCTCCCTTGCTGTCGACATATGTCAAGCCCTCAGTGTGTCCCAGAAAAACACCGGCTTCGCGACCGTCACCCATACTTCTTCGATCCCAGACCTTGAGCGTTGTGTCGTCGGAGCCAGAGTAAAGAATATGTGGCGATTGAGTGTCGCCGAAGCAGACTGCATTCACATCATCTTGATGACCTGGTATGCGTAGCACTGACTGACGACGTTCAATGTCGTATACATAAACAGAACTGTCTCCCGTTCCTGCTACAATTTCGCGACCATCGCCAGAGAATCTTATCGACCAGATCTGGATGGGTCAGCCACAGTCTCAAATGTTGATAAACACATCTTACACCAAAATATCCGCGATACCCACGTGGGGTAGGCCGACCGAGGTCTGCAAAATCAAGATAGTGTGGTTCAGAATCGTTGTCAGGGTCGGTGTGTGCTAGTGCGACAATACTCCTAATGGAGCTGTATGCCAGAAAGCGATTGTCTGGACTTAATGATGCATCCGTAATCGTCCATTGACCACCATCATACCTTACAGTCTGCAATATATTAGCTTTGCGGAGCTTCGAGTTCGAGATTGCTGCTTGCCTTGTAGTACTTCCAATCGTATGGATTCGATGTGTCATACATGCGTACTTTGAAATCCTGAGCGCATGAAAAGAAGAAGTTGCCATCGTCTGAAAACTGTCCTGAATAGCATCGCGCATTGTAGTGAATGATTGTGTCGGCCACTGATTCTGGTATCATTTCTTGCCTCAACAATCTCGTGGAATTCTTCTGGCGACCGTCACCACCAATACCTAACTCTCGTCGCATGATGTTGTAAGCTAACTTCTTTTTTCGCTTAAGTGTGTCTTGCGATCGAGGATTTGTTCCGAAGTTGCCCCCTTGCATCAATTCCTGACCCTGCTCGCTAGGCACCTTTTCAAACAAATCTATGCCTCGTGGTCGTCGCCTCCTTCCAGAGGTCCTCGTCGAACCGAGAGGGTCGTAGCCATCGTCTTCGTCCTCGTCTTCGTCGTCCTCATCGAGTCTGCGTCGCCGGAGCGCGGATCGTGGAATGAAATCGGTGGCGAATATGCGGCCCAATCCAGCGTGTCCAAGCAACTGCATTATCTGCTCGCGCGTAATCATAATTGGCTGGCGGGGGTTGTCCATCTCGTCTTCCTCTGCATCGTCGTTCTCTTCCTCGTTCTCGTCTCCATCTTCGTCGTCCTCTCCGTTCTCTTCATCTTCGTCGTCATCGTCGTCGTCATCGTCGTCGTCATCGTCGTTATCATCGGTGTATTCGAATGCGATCTCCACTCCGCTGAGATTGCTCAATCGTTCTGCGGCATCTTACAATTATGTTAGTAGATAGATCACAGACTATGTATCATAAAGCCAAGTATACCGTGAAAGCTCAGATCAGCTTCACCTTCATCGTTATCGTCGGTGCCCTCTTCTGCAGGTACAAAGTCCATGTCGTCATCATACTCGTCGTCGGTTTCTCGCCAGAACGGGTCGCTCGGATCGTATACAATGGTTCTGGCTGGGTCATCCTCGGCGGGTGGACTAGTTGGGGCGTGCGACGAACTCATGTTTGCGAAAACGTTATTCTGTAGATGTCGCAAGATGTGCCGAGGCGATATAAGAGCAATGCTCGTAATGGGCGGGAGCTTTGTAGTAGTCGCGGTAATAGGATTATCTCCGAACGCCCCACTCTTATCGATAGATCAAGACGGACTTCCGCACATGAAGAAGCTCTTCTTTCATAGGTTGTAGCTTGTATATGGAGATTTACTCTGAAAGCATATATAGCATTCTGCGTTGTTGCTCCACTAGAGAAGATGGCAGTATGCATCTTTTGGGTCTATCCAATATTTGCAGAGATAGGGCACCATTGATGAGAAACAAGCTCCTTCGAGTTAAGTGCGCACTATTTGATAAGCAAGTGAGTAGATTTGATATGATTCAACAATTACACAGAGTGTGGCTACTCGGAGGAATATCTAATCTCGAAAAATACGCCGAGGAAGGACCGCGTTTCCAGCTCAGTCAGTATCGGTATCCTGATGCGAAATCATAAGCTCAGGATCTGGATCCTCATCTTCGGAGTCAAAATACGTCTGCTTGGGCGGCGTAGGTTGTCTCGGCGGAGAACGACCAATCCTTATAGCAGACCCTGTCATCTCCTCTGGTTGTTTGGTCTCAAAGCCATCATGGTCTATCAGCGGTTGTGTAGCTCGCTCTTTACCCTTTCGTTTCGAACCAAGAGCCTCTTCTAACATGTTTCTGCCTTGTGTAAAAGCTTCGAGCTCGGCACCAATGGCGCAAACTAACAAATTCCAACTTCGCGACGAAGCAAACTCTAGCTTCTCCTCTAGGTAGGTAATGGTTGCGTCCATCTGCTCGAGAAGCCTGGTGGGATCAGGGGTGCTCTTCCGTGTCGTTGATCGCATAGAGTTCTGTAGGCTTGTTTCATAGTCTTCGACTCTCTTCATAACATCTGCCCACAAAAGTGCACCTTCGTCAAGCGCACCTCGATCTGTATCAACCTTCTCACACCTTTCAGCCAGTCTTGTGTACTCGTCTTGCCAGAATTCGCGCGCCATGTCGAGCGTCCGCCGTTTTGCAGGTAGTGTAAGGAACGGTGATGATGACATTGGAACGTGATCCGCGTTTGGAGGTCGCGCAAGGAAATTGGAAACTTCACGATCTAACAGTGACAACGATGTCTTGTACGATGCCAACTTCGCTTCCACCGAGTTCTCTGTATCAGCCAGTTCGTCCAAGACCTTTCGATGTCGTCTTTTGAGCGCCCATAGTTCCTCTTCTTTCTGGCGAATCTCCTGCTCTAGCTTCGAGGCTTCCGTCTGTAAGCTCTGTGCCTTTGCGCCAGCGTCCTCGTTCTCTATATCTCTGATCTTCTTTTCCAGCCGTATGCGCTTCTGACTCCACCCGTCGGTCTTCTCTACTGTGCTTTGCAGCTTCCTCAGGTCCTCGTCTAAAAGATCAAGCTCCTCAGACTTGACGCTGGCAAGCTGTCTTATCCGTCTAGATATGCCTTGTCTCGCTGCATTTAGCCCCACTTTCTTCCTCCGTGCTCCGTTATGGCCGTTACCGTTCTCCGCACCTCGATCGCTCGACCGGACGCTGCTCACAGTTGGTGTAGTGCTTCCGTTCGACACAAGATCATCCGGTGTAGCATCTCCAGCGCCACGTCCACCCATTAGACCATCGGCTTGTGCGTCGAGTAGCTCTTGCAGCTGTTGTTCGAGGTATCTAGCTCGCCGCTGCAAAGCTAGCAGGTCGTCAGGAACGCGTGGAGGCGGAGACAGGCTAGTTCTTGGAGCGTTCCATAGTACTGACGAAGTCACAGGCGGTGGTATTCGCGGAGATGGCGGAGAGTTGTATAGTGGTAGCTCATGTTCACGCGCGTGCGGGTCTTCAAACGACTTTCTAAATCGCGGCGGAGGCGAGAACGAGCCGAGGACTGAATTGAAGATAGACATTGTAATGAACCACGATCTCGCAGCGTGGCCCGTGAAATTATTGTCGAAGCGTTGGAGACAAGTGTTCGTGCATGTGATATCGTTGGTACCTCGAGCATGTGAACGAGTCATGCGCGCTCAAAGCGCCCTTAGTCAGCCACGTCATTCCGAGCAGCTTGGACAGCGCGATAGGCAGCGTCGGTGCGCAAGACAATCTTCCGTCTAGTGACCAAGGAGCGCACTGGGTGCAGTCACACTTGAGATGTCCTGTGAAATGCGATACGTTTGCGCTCCATTGACATACCGATCTTGCCTCCTTAGGTGATCCAGTCGCTTCAAGTACTTGTCAGAGGCACTTCTCATGTCAGATCTCTGTGCAGAAGGTCTCACGAGGATGAAAACAGGCACAGCTGCATACAAACTGGACTCTGCAGAGGTTGCGCCTTGTAGTTGTGGTGGTCATTGGTGAACCACCTGCAACTCATCCACATGTAGCGTAGGTGCGCCAAACCCAATACGGCTAGTGACATCCACGACCTAAGCGAGCATTTCAATATCGAAAGTTGCAAGTGCGACCGCGACAACAGCACGCACTAACTCCCAGGAACTCTCAATCGTACGCTCTTCCACCTCTTCTCACTCTCAAGCCCGTCGCTAATCGCAAATCCAGCAGCCGTATACCCCACCAACATACATCATGGCTGACGCTCCTGCCCCCGCTCGCGGCGGATTCGGTTCTCGTGGAGACCGCGGTGGTGACCGTGGACGTGGTCGCGGACGTGGCCGTGGCCGCCGTGGCGGAAAGACTGAGGTGCGCATATGAAGGCTGTGGAGGGACAAATAGCAGGAAATTGACAATTGGCACAGGAGAAGGAATGGCAGCCCGTCACCAAGCTCGGCCGTCTCGTAAAGGCCGGCAAGATCAAGAGCATGGAGGAGATGTACGTTCTCAAGCGGGATTGGGCAAGGAATTCGTACTGACAGCGGACAGCTACCTCCACTCTCTCCCCATCAAGGAGTACCAGGTCGTCGACTTCTTCCTCCCCAAGCTCAAGGACGAGGTCATGAAGATCAAGCCTGTCCAGAAGCAGACCCGTGCCGGTCAGCGTACCCGCTTCAAGGCTATCGTCGTCATCGGTGACTCCGAGGGCCACATTGGTCTTGGTATCAAGACCTCCAAGGAAGTCGCTACCGCCATCCGCGCCGCCATCATCATCGCCAAGCTCTCCGTTGTCCCCATCCGAAGAGGTTACTGGGGTACCAACCTTGGTGAGCCTCACTCGCTCCCCACCAAGGAGAGCGGAAAGTGCGGTTCCGTCACTGTCCGTCTCATTCCCGCTCCCCGTGGTACCGGCCTTGTCGCATCGCCCGCTGTCAAGCGTCTCTTGCAATTGGCTGGTGTCGCCGACATCTACACTGCCTCTTCCGGTTCAACCAAGACTCTTGAGAACACCCTGAAGGCTACCTTCGTAGCTGTCGCACACACCTACGGTTTCCTCACCCCCAACCTGTGGGCTGAGAAGAAGCTTACCCCATCCCCGCTCGAGGAGTACAGCGACATCCTCCGTGAGGGTAAGAGGTACTAGAGGGTTTGTTTTTGGGTTCTTTCTAGCATAAGGGTTATGGCGCGGGGTATTACATTCAGGACCTCACGTATGTATCCAACGATAGTGCTGGGTACACCGGCATGAAAATGAACAACTTTCAATGATGACCTTGAAGTTATGATACTCCACGTGGTTTCGCTAAGTTGAAGTGCATGTATTTGGGAGTGATAATGCTAGATACGCTCAGTTCATCACCACACGTGACTGAAGTTTACACAATAGTACATGGAATGTTAAAGTACTCTGAGGATCCATGCGCAGCTGCTTGCGCACAAGCATGATAATAAATGTACAGGAAAAGAAACCATACTACGTCTGTCTCACCGTGTGATCCAGAGCATCACAACGATAATCTGGAGACAAGGCAAAGACCTAATGCTGCACCTGTCGCAGATCTTTCCAACACAAGGCGAACTGCTGAAGAAGCCCAAAAGATCTCATCATCTCGTTTATCTCCTGTAGCGCGTGATGTACCAGAGACGGACCGACCAGTTTGGGATAAGGTTGATTCGCAAGTGAAAGGGACGCGCAGCCCGGCGGAGGTGGGTTTTGTACTCTTCCGGTGCTCTTTTGTAGGTTTATCAAGTCGAGGCCGGAAAGAGAACATCTTACATTGGCCTCGAACATTTCGAGCATGTTGTTGACCTGTTCTAGTGCACTATATACTAAGGCCGGGCCGAACAAATTGCCGTAGTCGAGAGGTTCAAGACCAAAGGGCAGAAGAGTTTGTTGACGTGCCAAAGGGTGTGCCTGTGATGGCGTTGGTGCGACCGCATGAAATGTTTGCCAGTGCATGACCGAAGCAGATGTGTATTTGGTAGGTGTTGGAGTAGGCCTAGTAGGGGCGGTGTTGGCACCTTTCGCTTTCACATTGCCACCTTTTTTCTCCGACTGTGAAGCCCTGATCTTCTTTTGCATTGTGTTGATTTTTTTCTGTATCTTAACAATGCCTTTTTTCTGCTCTTCCGATAGACCATTGCGCATCCAGGCTGGGATACGGCTTCGAATGTCAACTCTATCCTTTTCGCCACTCAATATCCTTCTTGCCTTCCTTTGTATATCTGCTAAAAGGCTGAGCTCGTTTTCCGACGCTGGAAGGGGAGCCCCATTGGGCCCAGTGCATGGTATGCAGAGAGAAAAAAGGTCAACATGCTCTGTTGCTGCATTTGGTCCTGTTGGTGGCTGGCGTATGATTGATGAGACAGACAGAGTTGGTGTCAGAGTGATTGAATGTGAAGAAGCTAGTGCATTCATCGGAAGTTCATCAGGATCCTGCTTGATGATAGGTTTCTGATCCATGATAGACAGGTCAACGATCGATGGAGCTGGCCTATCTTCAGAATTAAGATCCAAGGCTTGATCCGGCCCATGCCTCATATTCTCATTGACAAGCGCCCATTCGTATCCGTCCCACGTGCTGGGATATGAGCGACGAACTGGTGTACTGCGATCGCCGATGGATTTACGGCTGTCCGTGGATCGCGTTCGTTTTGTTGATCTTTCATCAATATAGCCCACTGGCTCTTCGTTCTCGTCTTCGACAAGCTGATGTTTTAAAGAATTTCGTTCTGCCGTGTATGCAGAGATAGACAAGGTGTGATCTGAGGGTGACGCTGATGTTACAGCATGGACTTCTGTATCCTTGTTTGTGAGCAGTTCTCCAGGGCGGATACCTCTCTGGCCTTCAAGGAGTTGGGTTGGTTGGTTCGAGGTTACCGGGATTGCATTGGGAGGTGTTGGGGTTGAACACGATGTTGTGGTAGCCTCTATTTGTGTTGGTGGTGCATTGAAAGCCATTAGACCTGAAATCGATGTGGTGGGAACCTCCACTCGTACCGGCTCTTCATCGATAACATCGTATGCCGATATGGGTGATTGGACTGCATGATCGTCTTCTATCTCTTGTGCAGCTACAGTCTCTCGTAAAGTTGTGGCTTCGTACAAAGCTGCAGTCTCGTCTGCCTGCTGATGAGACATAACGTGCTCCGGCCCTTCTTCTTTGTTAAACGAGACAAAACTCTCGTCGGCTTTCTCTAGGTGTTGTTGCATCTCCTCTTTCTCGGTAGCACTGGATTCCGGATGCGGTGATGTCGGTGGTGCTGTTGTTTCCGAGATTTTTGGCATTGCCTCTGAAGTAGCTTCCTAGGTTGTGTCCAAGAAAGCTTCGCTATTTCTGATATTGGCGCACGTAGAGCGACGTCCTTGCATCGCTACCTTCACAAAGGAACGATTGGCAGGAGCACTCTTCTTGAACTTTCCTAGACCGCGAGACAGGGTACATTGTGTGCGATTGCCTCAGTAACTTCTACATCGGCACCCGCAATCAATGATCCAACCTCGTCCTTCGCACTCTCCATGTCTCCATTTCCTGATACCATTGGTGCAACATGTTTGTTTCCATTCAAACTGCCGTCCCCAAACTCTTACTGTGTTTGAGCCATCGCATCATGGCGACTGCTGGAGGCGATTGGCCGATGAGACAATTGAGAAAGGTAGAAAAAGCCAAGCGCTTGATCGTACCATGTTGGAATGTCTTGAAGTCAACGAAGTGGCTCTCGATTGTCAATACTCATCACGGTTTTCTGTCTATCACGTGCGCGGCAAGTTGCGAAACTTATAAATCCAGACATCGGAGTAACAGAGCTACCATTGCGGGCCGCAAGTCGAGGGTTTTGTTATTGCACGTCGGGCTCTCCTTTGACGTAGACGTTGGATTGGTTGTGGTAAATGTGTATGAATGTGCTACATATATCAATGTGCTCTCGGCGGCGATGAGTACTAGACGATCGAAAGCCATCAAGCGCTTCTAGGGCTCTGTCGGATGAGGTACCGGTGGATAATGATTGCTGATCACGATGCCAAGACACAATTGGCTCTTTTCAGTCATGTCAAGGTTATTTGGAACACATCGTTCTGGTAGGATGGCGATAGTGGCAGAAATAGAGTTGTTCGCCAGGTGCCAAAATGGCAAAAGGGCACGATAGTACAGATGCGCGTTGCTGTGTAGACCTTGGGATACGCGTTGGACTAAACTCCAAAATCACGAACATGACACGCTAGCGGCTTTTCTCGGAACATCCTCATAAACTTCATGGGGATCTTTCTATGTTGCATAGCCTGAGCACCACCCTCATTGTAAGAATTATCATATTCACGCATACGTAATGTACGACGTTCGGTGTGATGGATTCTATTGAACCACCTCGCAAAGCCGTCTGTGGATATCTTCTACTCGCCCTGCAACGGCTGGCCATTTCCACCCATGGTAATCGTCTTCGTGACAACATATTCCTCGATACCCAAGTGACTTCCTTCTCGTCCAAATCCAGACTCCTTGACACCTCCGAAAGGTGCAGCTGCATCCGAGATAAGACCGGTGTTGACACCAACCATACCAACTTCGAGGGCTTCAGCCACCCTATAAACTCTCTGGATATCTTTGCTGAAGAAGTAACCTGCAAGTCCCACGTCAGCCGCATTGGCGAGGCTAACGACATCGGCTTCGGTATCGAAGGGGAAGAGTCCAGCAACAGGGCCAAAAGTCTCGTCTTTGGCGAGCTGCATGTCCTTGGTCATGTCGCGGAGGACTGTCGGTTGGTAGAAGTTCTCCCCAAGATCGGGTAGCTTTTGTCCTCCGAACAAGACCTTTGCGCCGTTCTTGACGGCATCCTGGACGTGAGCATCCACCTTGGAGACAGCGCGGTCATGGATCAGTGGGCCGTGCGTGATTCCCTCTTCATAACCGCCACCGACCTTGAAGCTCTTGACCTTCTCAGTGAACCTGGTGCAGAACTCATCGTAGATACCTGATTGGACGTAAATCCTGTTGGCACATACACATGTTTGGCCCGAGGAACGGAACTTGGATGCGATAGCTCCGGTTACTGCTGTCTCAAGGTCGGCGTCATCGAAGACGATGAAAGGCGCGTTTCCACCAAGCTCAAAAGAAAGCTTCTTCAGCGTGTCCGACGACTGCTTCATCAGAAGCTTTCCGACGCCGGTTGATCCTGTGAATGAGACCTTTTTGACGGTTTTGCTTGATGTGATGGTCTCGCCAACTTCTGGTGTGTTCTTGAGTGCTGTGACGAAGTTGACGACACCCTTAGGGATTCCTGCTCGGTGTGCAAGCTCGGCGAGAGCTGCTGCTGTGAAAGGTGTCTCGCCAGGAGACTTCGCAACGACAGTGCAACCAGCTGCTAGAGCTGGGCCAATCTTTCGTGTGATCATAGCTGCTGGGAAGTTCCATCTGATATCGTTAGCCATGTTTCTCCAAGGCAGAGTGCAGAACTCACGGTGTGATCAATCCTACAACACCGACGGGCTCTTTGATAGTGAACACGCGATTACCAGCAACCGAGGCTGGGATGGTGGCTCCATACATGCGTGGCGCCTCTTCCGCGAACCACTCGTAGAAACTCGCAGCGTAGTTGACCTCGCCCTTAGCATCTGCCATGGGCTTTCCATTCTCCCACGTTATAAGCTTTGCCAGGTCCTCCGCGTTATCCATCATTAATTGATACCATTTCCGTAGCATGCGCGAGCGCTCGCGACCGGTAAGTTTGCGGAAAGAAGGGAGTGCGGCAGATGCTGCTGAGATGGCGGCTTCGGTGTCGGCGCGGTCCATCTCGGGCATGGTGCCAATGAGCTTGCCCGTTGCAGGATCTGCTACCAGTTAGAGGGACGGTCTCTGAAGAGTTTGAAAGACAGAAATACCATGGACCTCGAAAGTCTTGCCCGACTTTGCATCTATCCATTCTCCGTTGACATATGTCTGGCTCTTCAAGAGAGACTTGTCATTGAGCTGTGCAAGCTGTCAGCGCCTACGCAATCCACAATGCTCGCACAGCTGAGGGCAAAACATACCGGTGGTACTGAATGACCCATGTTGGCGTATCCTCGCGAAACAATTACTGGTAATGGCCTCTTCTGGAAGCGACTTCTATAAGCTTGTTGGCGTCCGAGTGATCGAGTTGCTGTTACAAAAGAGCGCATGGCGTCTATGAGTGGGTGTGAAGATCGATTATAAACTACAACGGACTCGCCCCCTCTAAAGGCGGCACACGTGGGAATAAAGATAGCTTAGCCCACCTGAAGACGTCAATTGCTCGTAGGCTAGTGTTCGGATGGGGTTTGGTGGAGCTTTATGAGCCTATGACGTTGAGCAGAGCTATGGCCAAACTGCGGGGTTCGGCTTGCGCTGGGTGGGATTGCTATGGGCAATCCGGAGGCAGCTCCGCGATGATCAATGACAACGTAAGAATATTGTGATCCTTTTTGAGGAGGTTCCCTTTCAATTATTTGCATATTCAAGTGACTTTTACTTCTTCTCCAAGTAAGCAAGTAGCATACCATTGGAAGAATAATCGCGTATGCGGCGTATACAGCGTCAAGAGCGTATAAAGTGTTCGGACCGCGATTATCACAACATAAATGAGGCACACCGACTTTAAGCTCAACTGAATGAGTGAGCTGGGCTGAGGAGGACCTAGTATTAAACGTTGTTGAGACGGAAAGTCGTCCGATTCTCGCCAGGCCTTGTTCAGAGTTGGTATCTAGCGAGAACTGAGATGGGCCCTGACAACGCAGTGACGAGGACGCTCTACGACCACACCAGTGCTCTACTCCTGTTGCAAGAGTGAGTAGCATCACATCTATCAGAGCATATTTAATGAGGCTCGTCTCATTATGCCGTGTATGCAGAATTTGTACTAGATTCTTGCAGAACATGGACTGAATCTCAATCGATGTTCGCGGCGACACCCAGCGACTACCTAGCCTCAATACCCACCTGAACTGCACTCAACACCACACCTAAGCACACACTGCTTACCAACAAATGACCCCCCCTCCTTTTATCACAGAACCGGTTATTTCATGCGACTCGACTTGATAAGATACGTGTCGGTCAACGACAAAGTACGAACGTCTTTCAATGACAACGACGACTATGACAACAACTAAGTGTAGCAGGTCATTTGAGAGACAAGTACATAATCTCAGCAAATAAACCCAGAAGCAGAATCTCTGCGTTATTAGCGACGATGCTCAGGGGTGCGGTGACCGGAGTCGTTCCAGCACGTGGTGCACGTGCATAGTTCGCTCTTCCCCACACATGCCAGCAAGCTCTAAACGCGTTAAGCTTTTAGAGCCGCATGTCGATCATGCAGGAACCGACGGCAAGAAGAGCTGCAAGTAGAAAAGAAAGGGCTTAAATAGTGATTCAAAACATGTCGGAAGACTCCCGAAAAGCTGCGGAGTTTGCTGGCAGAGTAGCGACTCGACGATCTCTGTGCATTTTGATGCATTTTGCAGTGCCAGAAGTCGAGAAATAAAGCGCTTCGTTATTGTTGTGGTGGTGCATCTAAAAAGTGTTCCCTTGTTCTGAGTTCGGGTTGAGTTAGCGTATTTGGGATGGGACCCGTCGGCCTTCAGCGCATCCCCAACACCCCTCGACCACATCTGCCTATCTCGAACATTTCGCTTCTCGGTGGCATTTATCAAGATAATAATTCTTCTGTTAGTCGCTTTTGTTGAATTCTGCGCCGTCTTCACCTGTGCATCGCGCAATCGAGTCTTCACTCCCCAATTCAAAACAACACGACGTCCAGGCGACACGCCCGCCAGCATCGCGCATACACTCGCCATCATCAGCGCATATGCAGCAGACCATCTCTCTGCATCTAATGTCATCTTGAAGCTCAGAAAATCTAAATCAGCGGTGTAAGCGCGTCCTCACCGCGACGCTTCTTCGGGCCCGTTCACTCACATTGTGCCGCAGGACCGCAACAGGCTTCACCGCG
>Ga0268250_10000208_pt1 | contig 29452 bp, 24 predicted proteins | sample AgamicAsSfe_FD_200448 | JGI IMG/M metagenome (GOLD analysis project Ga0268250, IMG submission 200448) | Agave microbial communities from Guanajuato, Mexico - As.Sf.e (v2) (version 2) | ecosystem: Host-associated > Plants > Phyllosphere > Phylloplane/Leaf | place: Guanajuato, Mexico | collected...
CAATACGTGAGAGGGGAGTATGGATGGGTTTTGAGGGAGTGCCGCTCAGGAGGAAGGGGAGTCCGGAGGAGGTGGCAAGGGTAATTGCGTTTCTGTTGGGGGATGAGGCGAGTTTCATGACGGGGAGTGTTTATAGTGTTGATACTGGAACGTGTGCTTGATGAGGTGGGCAGGGACTGCGTTGATTGGCATTTTTGGCATGTAGAACATAGATTGTACATTATGTAGAGTATGTTACTCACGTCTACCTAATCAACGATTCGGTCTATTTCTCAGTCCAGATCAGGCTTCACAGTCTCCAACACCTCAAGCACGCCACCAACTAAGTGCAAGCTTCCAGTGACAAGAACCATGACCTCTTCCTCTTCAGTGCTTGCCATCTTTCTCACAGTCTGAATAGCTTCCTCGATCGTGCCCATTACTCCCACTTCTGTGCTAGCATCCAGCTCTGTCCAGACTCTTGCAAGTGACGTCTGCACTGTCAATGCTGAGACATCTGCAGATGAAGCGTTCATCGAGATGAGATCTGCTTTGTATCGCCCACCGGATGTAGTGGAGGTGTTGGAGTTGGAAGCGAATGTGATGTTCGTGCTGAAGTATGCGTGGGTGAAAAGAGGGGCGTCTTGCGTATGATCCGAAGCACTTGCCCTCCCAGCCACAGGGACGAGAGCCTCTTTCAACGCTTGATACAATGTCTTGGCAAGGGCTGGTGCATCGCGTGTTTGCTGGTTGAATAGAAGCATGCGCTTTTGGTTATGTTGAGAACTCGACGCAATACACGTGGCGAACCACTGTGCTGCGAGTCGTATACTCTCGATCGTGTGTCCACCGTCCAAGTGCCAGACTAGATTCTTGCCTTCCTTTCGTACTTCACATCGTCCGCCCCAATGCGTTGTCTCTAGCCCACGCACGAATTGCTCGGGAAGTGCTGTATCTTGAGAGACAAGGTTATCGTTTGTGATTCCCAACGTCTGAAGATGCTTCGCAGCCACAGCGACAGCCAGACTAGCGTTTGTCTTCTGAAAGTCTGCAGATAAACCAAGCTGAATCTTCCCGCTTTCAATGTCAGGATGTCGCGAAACGGAATGTAGTGAAAGTCCTGCCGTCTGAGCACGGTCTTTCAGGACTGCCATGGCCGTGGGTGGCTGACTATCAACAGTATACACAGCACCAGACTTCGTTGTTGATTTGAAGATGCCAGCCTTATGCCAAGCTATATCCTCGATAGTATTGCCCAACACTGCAGTATGATCTATGCCCAGCGAAGTCACGGCTCCCACTGTAGGTGTCACCAGAATGTTTGTGCTATCGTATTCACCACCGATGCCACACTCGATAACTGCTGTATCCACTCCTTCGCAGAGATATGTGTGAAAGGCCATGAGGGTCAGGTAACGAAAGTAGACAGGCTTTGCGGGTGGCGGCGGGCAGATGTCTGATGCTCTGTTTGCTGGAAAGTTCTCAAGTCGATCCCAAATGTCGAAGAAGTATTTCGCGAACATGGACTCCGGGATTGGTTCGCCATTGATCTGAATGCGTTCGCGGACAGACTGGAGATGAGGAGATGTGTAAAGACCAATCTTATGCAGGGATGGCTTTGCGTGTGGAGAGGTGTCTGACGTGTACTGGCGTAGTATTGACGATATGAAAGCGCTCGTCGATCCTTTGCCTTTTGTGCCTGCTACGTGTATCGGGTTCAGTGGGTCGAATTCTTCTGGCTATGTAGCGAAGTTGAAGTCAGCAACGTGATTGATGGGGCGAGAACAACTCCTAGATAAAACCCACACCTCATAGCCTATCCTCCTGCACCATTCTTGCATCTCAGGTATCGCATTCTTGTTCATGCCTTTTCCAGACTTTCGAATCGCGTCGACTATGGCAAAGTTTGACTGTAGGGTATTGAGCGCTGTGATGGCGGCCTATTGACAACATTAGACACTTTACTATCGCGAAAGAGCTCAGGTTTGTGCACATTGTAATCTCTTTGAGGAGACATCTTGCTAGTGAACGAACGGGTGTGGCGTGAACAGACGCGTGATGATAGCGAGAAGAAGTGGGCTTGAATGTAGAGCCTTTGCAGCATCAGCAATGAGTTGTGGTCGATGATAGAGGTGGAACCGCCATTGGAATCTGAAACGAATGCGTGACAGTCAACAATCCCACGTGCTATTTTATTCCAGAGTACATAACCTGCCCAGAACATCAGACAATGGTTGCAATACTTTCAGCGGTGTTGTGTTATCGCTGTGCGATGACACTGGGATCCCTGTCTTGATGCGCGCATTGCAAACATGCTCGTATTTACGAGTCCTCCGTTGAGGACAACTCTTAGGTCACTGTTTGGGATCGCTTTCCTGAGACTCAATCTGCCCCTGAAGTGCACCTTTACTTGTACCTCGCCGTGGCTGCGGTCTATCTCTAGGCAGGATGGCGCTAAGTCATTAACAAAACCTACTGAACAAAATATCTCCAGATTTTGGACTCCGGAAGAGACTGATACGCTGAAACGTGTACACGGCCAAGGCATGAAACCAAACGAGATGCTCCCTCATCTACCTCATCGTAATCTTGCTTCAATCAAGTCAAAGATCAATGTGCTGTTCGGCAAGAGTTCCCGTGGATGGCTGCCAAAAGAGTGGGAAAGGCTAGTGGTTTCACTGAAGGCAGGCGCGAGTGCTGCTACGATACAGGCTCAGCTTCCACATCGCACACTTACAGCGATCAATGGGGCAATACGGAGATTTCGAGCTGGAACATCGGGTTCCAGATATGTGCAGTGGACGGATGATGAACGTCATCAGCTCATGAGCCTACGCGGCTACCACACTTTGCACGAGATACGAGCAGCTCACCTTCCCCACCGTACGGTGCTCGCCATGAAGAAGGAGCTTGTAAGACTGGTCGCAAGATCCCCAGAAGTATCTGATATCCGTCTTCGTACTCCCCGGCCGTGGCTGCAAAATGAGGTCGACAAGCTCCGTGATTTGCATTCGCAAGGTTTGACGAAGAAAGAAATCTGTCGGATGTTGAATCGTAACCCAGGGGCTCTGTCAGGAAAGAGTGCGGGATTAGGATTGAAATTAAAGCATTCGCAACGGCAGAAATCTAATCCTTGGACAGACAAAGAAGATGCTATACTTCTACCAATGATCACGCAACCAATGAGTCGCTATGGCCTGGAGAATTTGTTCCCTTATCGTTCTCATGAGTCCGTAGCAAGGCGAGTGGCCGTGTTACGCAAGCGCGAGGGCTTGACACGCCCGCAGAAGCCATGGACGCAGGATCAGGAGACCGAATTGCGGCATCTTATCTCACTGGGGTCCACGATTTCAGAAATCTCTCAAAAGTTGGATCGCGGCTATACAACGATTCGATACAAAATGGCACGTTTGTCGAAACCATGACCAGTGTCAGATCGAGGCGCACTTGGGAAGAATACCGAGGCAGGAAGGGAACTTGACGCTTGGCCGCCAAGAGTATGAGACTTTCGTGCCGTGATGGTGCTGTGTCAGGGCGCACACGCATCATATCATGGATTATATTCCTTCCACTTGGCCACTACGTTGCTCAAGACGACCGACAGTATAGATCGCCTGAACGTCAATCATGTCTTTCCATGCATGACACCATGTGTCCTGTGCCTTCGGCTATAACGACCAAGATGTCTGAAGACTCTTTGCTCTATTTACATTCGAAGTGATCATGGGAGCAACGTGTCTCTGTGCTTTCCAAGAATATGGGTCTTTGTTAAGATAGGACTTAGCAATACAATGACTTGGCATGAGCTTGACCTGCCATGGAATGAGATATCGCTGTCTCTGAGTAGAAGGCTACAGCAAGGCAGTCTAAATCGAAGTAGCAACTCGCCTTCAAGGAAATGTCCTGTCATGACTTCAGGGACTTGTGTCCTGTCACCATACTAGGATCTAAGATCTCGCTATAAGTCTATCAAGAGCGGAGACTTAGATTCAGGACCTGGATATCGTACATATGATACATGATTTAACGGCCGACTGTCATAACTCATAAAAACACCATCGCAAATCTCTCTTTCCTAGCACAGGAGTCCATGAACCCAGAGAAGCAGCCCGATCAAGACATCGACGCCGGCACCGTCGAGTTGTAGTACTCATCAAACGCCGCGCCAGTCAAGCTCAACAACGGCCATCCACTGGTGTTGTTACCAGTTCCGTTATTGATAACTAGATACTCATTGAAGACACCAAAATAAGCATACCCGCCGATCCACTCACTCGCATCCAACCAAGGCGTCACCTCTTGCACAAAGTCCGCCTGCTGCGCATCTGTGCCGAAACCCTCGAACTCGGTGATCCAGACAGGGACGTTGGCGACTTGGTATGCATCTGTAATGAAGAGCTTGAACCAGCCGACATTCCAGGCCTCGTCGTACCAGTGGACAGGCTGAAAGTCTGGCAGAGCAGTGGCGTTGAGGTGTGTGAGGTTACCGTAGAATTCTTGGAGCCAGACGAGACCGCTGGGCTGACCAGTAACAGCTGGACCACCAAGTTCGACCATGCCAGCGTATGGCTGCATGTACTGGATCCACGTCTTGGCAGCAACCTTGGGAGTCATATTCGCTTGATCGACGTAGTCAGGCTCATTGAATCCCAGGACTCGCGAAGCGCCAGCAGCGACAGCAGAGTGCACCGTTGCATTCCAAGTCGATAGGATGTTAGGAGCATCGCCCCAAAGCATAGGGATACACTCGAAGTCTTGGTTGCCGCCAGCGCAGAGGTCTTGACCCCAGTCGTACATCCAGGTGACTTGTGATTGAGAGCCACCAAAGAGGAAGGTGAGCTCAGGGTTGTTATATGCTAGACCGCGCTTGTTTTGTGTCTTGGTCATCGTCTTCTCCACGATGATCGTTTGGAAGGGGTTGGCGTATGTGGTTGTTGAGCTAGAGGTGGTCTGGATGGTTGATGAGCTAGTGGTCATGGATGAAGTAATCAATGTGGAGATGCTGTTCGTGGCCGCAGTTGAGGTAGAAGCCGGGCTCGAAGCAGAAGAAGACACAGAAGAAGAAGAAGAGCTCGACGACGTCAACATCGGAGCAGAAGTTGAGGATGAGGCATTCGTCGTCGTCGTCCAAGCAATCGGTCCCTGACTCGAGCTTGCCGTCAAAGCAGAGGAAGGAATACCGCTGAGACTCGACAGAGTAGACCAGCTACTCGAACTCGAGCTCGCAGAAGACAAAGAAGCACCGCCGGCAGTGCTCGCAGAAGAAGATGTGCTACTAACCTTGCTGGAAGATTTGCTTGTCGAGCTCGATTTCGTCGTCGTCGCAGCCTTAGTAGTGCTTTTAACCAAAGTCGTCGTGGCCTTGGTCGAACTGGCCTTACTCGTAGAGCTCTTGACCGACGTGCTCGACACCTTGGTCTTAGCACTCGAAGTCGTGCTCGCCACCTTTGACGCACTGCTGCTCACCACCAATGTCTTCACGACCTGCGCCCCCCAAACGCCCGAATTCTGCTGCACAGGCTGAATCGAGCTCTTCATGTAGCAAATCCCGCCCGTATACGAGACATCCACGCATCCCTCCGTGCTCGCACACAGCTGCAAACAGACGTTGAACGTAGACGTCCCCGCGTAGCTCAAGTCGCCACCGAAGTGGTCCTGGTAACATTGGACCTGAAAGACGCTGTTGCCGGCTGTGAAGGAGGCGCCGTTGGAGCCGGGGCAGGAAAGGGATGTGGGTGCTGCGGAGGCGGCGGGAGAAGTGGTCTGAGCGGCGTGGTTGGCGCTGGTGATCGGCGTGGTGGAGAGCTTGACCTTGGTGGACTTGGACTTGGTGGACTTGGACTTGGTGGACTTGGACTTGGTGGATGTGGACTTGGTGGATATGGGTTTGCTAGATTTGGCAAGGACGTCCGCGCCGATGCTTAGAGCTGGAATGTTTGGCTTGGCGCTTAGTGGTGGTGCTAGATGGTGTTAGTCACTGAGTAGATAGACTGGTGAAGCATCAGTGGCGAGATGGAAGGGCCATACCAAGAGACTGCTCTGCAGGCAGAGTCAATGCAGCCGCTGACGCCACAAGTAAAGAAGTAGTGAAGAGAGGGAAAGAAGAGAACAACATGATGAAGTCACAAAGTGAGAGTGTCCTGCACTTTCTTTTCGTGTTCGTAAAATGTACGTATCAGTGTAATGGGCAGACAGTCACTAAAGAGTCGTAGACGCTAGACCAGCTAGACGTGTATGAGCGAGTGTGAGCAAAGAAACAGATGAAACAATATTCTCGAAAGGAAAAGCCACAACAGGGCACAAGCTTGCATTATGTAGTGCAAGCCCTACTCAGTCACTCGCTCGCTCGCTCGCTCTCTCGCATTCGCCCCAATACTCCACCCCTGCTTCGTTTCGCACACTTCGCAAACCTGAAACTCTACCTTACGACCCAAAACGTCCCTCATCTCCCATCTCGGCGCCCAGAAATCAGTCTCGACCGCTCGCAGCTCCTACGATCACGAATGCTCCACTCGACAACCTTAAAAGCGCTTCCATCGTTCCTCCATCGTTCTATACGACCGTCCATGATCAGCGGCGGGCGCTGCAAATACGCCGGACCAGTCGGCAGCCGGCCGCAAGATCTCATTACAGGTCGGAGCTATTCTATGCAGCAGATGCAGACGCCCAAGGACGTGCGGGCGCAGACTATGAATAGATGACGAACGTGGTTGGGATACGAGAGCTGGCCGGAGCCGCAGGGATGATGAGGCTCGTACAGAGGATTGGACAGGGAATGTCACGGGCATCTTGCCGTTGCCAACGCCTTGTCTTGTAGCAGAGAAAGGTGGGAGGAAGTGGCTGAAACGAGAGAGGTGAGCTCAGCGAGCTCGTATTGAGGTCATTACCGGAGGATATCCGATTGCCGCATTGGGACGTTGGACAACAACATGCACGGATTCAGCAACATCATAATCTCATATACAACAATCGACCAGCCATCCTGGCTCATCCGCTTAACTGGTCTGGACTCTGCTCGCATTCACCAGTGCATGCTTGCGCGGCTTTGTGAAGCTCGCGCAGCGAGAGAAGCGAAGATCGTAATATGCCCGTCCTTCTCAGCCTCGACTGTCTGCCCTGCTCTGATCTTTTGGAAGAAAGTTGACAAAGAACAGGACGAAGTAGCAATGACGATATCACTGAGGCGGATGAAACAGTGTGACGAAGTCGACTCTAGAGAGCTTGGATTTCAGCCTCTCAGTCACATCTGAGACTGTAAGCTCTAGTCTCGTCATGCCTGCCGGCACCTCGTCAGCTCGAACCGCCTTACTACCGACGATCACGAAATGTCCGTTCTCAGCCTCTGCTTGAGCTGATCTACGACCTAACTGGCTGCTATAGCTTGGAGGGAAGAGGTCAGATGATGACGTGGACTGCTGCTGCTGACCCATACTCGAACTGAATCTCATGACTTGGCTGCTGCTGGTCCCCTCGGCGTCAGCCAGTTTGTTGTTAGATGAAGTGCAGTAAGCTGCGTCTAGCTGTGTTCAGCTGATCCTTTTAAAAATGCCATGTTCCGAATCTGGCGGCTTTGGCTCCAGCGCCGTCTCAAAGGCCCTTCCAACTGGTCTTTGTCAAATGATCCACTTTTCGCCTGCTCCCCCTAATCAGGTCAACGTGCTTCAGCTCAGCCAGCCCGCGATAGAACAGCGTTATAATTGTTTCCTCATCATAGCTCCCTGGGTTCGTATCACTGGCTAGTATTGTGCTAAAGGCGGTGAATAGGTCGAATGTGTTGATCTGTGCACCTGCTTCCAGGTAGAGCTGGTACAATATCGCTGTTGGAGGTTGTGTGTGGCTGAGTACATCCTAGATTCAAGTCATACGTGTTAGTGCTGTTCGGCACAGAAGGTGGGGGCGAGATTGAGAACAAACCTTTGATGAGCAGCAAGCACACCCGAGATAATCGTGCGGCGCACAAAGCGCGCGTTCTATCGCGAACCTCGGCCGTGGGGTGAAGACATCACGATGTGATGCACGCATGTCGTAGAAGAGAACCTCATTCATGAATATGCTCTTCACACTTACTAGTGCCATATTGAAGTATTCAACCAGCAAGTCATGGAGTCGCGTGAGTAGTTCCGAGTATGTTCTTTCAGCCTGGTTTTGCTGTGGCTGGCGTCCTCGAGGTGCGACTTTACCAGCAAAATCGTGGTTCATTTGGCTTTTTAGCGGTAGATCAGAAGGATCGCAGGAAGATGTTAGGGTGGTCAGGTCGTTAGCAAGGTCCTGAAAGTCGTCTGGTGATATAGCAACCTCACTCGGTGGCATGGTGAATAGTGTGTCAATAATATTAGTGAGTATCGGCTCAAGCGTGTCTGAAGAGGTCTTCTTGAGCATGAGCAGTAATTCACGAAGCATGGGTGAGTCGAGCAGTTCTCCTGATAGTGCTTTAATGTAGAGGTATGAGAAAGAGGTTACGGTCTTGGTCGCAACAACGCCACGAATATATTGTATGGTACGAATGGCGCCGAGGAGCCACACCACATTTGTCCTTCCTTGTTTGATTGCTTCTATTGCTTCAGTGAATAATGACTTGTTAGACTGTAACAGCCCGCGCACTCGAGGCGCTTGCTTGTTCTTCAGGAGGAGCTCGGCGTGATTCCGGAATGAAGGCAGGTTGCGAAGTGCTTCAAAGTGCTCGTGATTTAGCTGATCGAAGGTAACGTCCTCGATGAGGAATATGCTCAGTGGATTACCATGAAAGTGGCACATATACGCATACTGCATTTCGAGTCAGGCACATAATGATGTTATGCAGAGTCTAGCGCTTACCTTCAGGGCAGCATTGAATGCTTCCACACTTTGCACATGATCTCGCTGCCGTTGGAGTATTGTGTCGCTAAGTGTGGCACCTATACGTAAGACGACATCCTCATTGGCCGCACTGCACTCGTAGACACGCTCAATCACATCTTCGCTCCTGGTGACATTGAAGCTCTGGCCCGACAGACATCGAAGAGCTGCTTTGGGTAGTCTTTCGTGGAAGTTGTCGACAGATGTCGCTATGCCTATCAGCAGGAGGACGGGCAGGCGATCACGCAAGGAACTGCAAGCTGTCAGTCATGCTGCTCGTGTAGAGTCGAGTTGAATTGCACGCACTGAAGGAGTAGAAACAGATCAGTCAGCACACCAGCATCGAAAGCCTCGCTATCCTGCACAGCCAGCACCACTCTCTGATCGCCCAGTCGTTCGCAATACTGTCTCAATATATCCAAGTCATAATTCAGTAGCTTAGGACCCTTAGTCTTACTTGCAACGGGAACAGCCACGTCCAGTTCATCGTCCTCATCATCATGCTGTTGCTTCGTGCCCTTCTGATTGATATTATTCAACAGTGTCTTCAGACTTGGAGCGTCGGTGGCTTGCACAGGGATGAAGATATACCCATCTCGGCTGCGGATGGACTCGTCGAGCAGTTCGAAGAGTCCATCATGCGAGATAGAGCCAGCGCCAGTGGTGATCAACGCTGTAGACAGTTTGTGCAGGCGGGGACCACGATGATTCGATTCTACGAAACCTAGAATGTCGGCCAGTGTTCGCGCATTCGTTTCACGCACGACATCCTGAGATAAACCTTTTAGCAGGAAACCATTTTTATTTGCTGATTCAATCACGGACATGTATTTGCTGCTCCTGCCGTAGCCATAGCGTCGCGTAGGCATCTTTGCGCAGGCTCAAAGACGCGTCGAGGCCGTCTTCAGACACTCGACGCTTCTTGGTTGGAGGCTCGCCGCGGCTCTTGAACACGTAGCACGTCACATCATCCATATCACAATGAAGATGAAGCTTGAGGCCTGAAACAAGGGTGTCAGTTCCAGGTCTGTCGCAACGGCCGGGTAGCGCTCAGTTTGACGGGATCTGGTCAAGAGAGAAATCAAACCTTCCCAGAAAGGGTGAGTCTCCAAGATCGTAGACTCGTAAGGTGGTATGATATTGCTACATGGGTATCTCTAGATGTGATGTATATAACTCAGTTTTAAGTCTCACGTATCCAGCATCGTGCCCCCACACTACTCAGATCGCCACAATTGTAATACCGCAGGCACTTCAAATGGCTTAGCATTTCCGAGCATCTCCAAAGCTACCTGCTGTATGCCATGGTCCGGGACAGCCAGTCCTGCTTTCTGCCTCTTTATAAATGTATGCAGAAACTGCAGTAGCGTTCGCAGACTCTCCTCAGCCTGCCCATGCATACTCAGCTGCTCGAAGCTTTTACCCGTCTCTTCCTTCAGCTTCTCTCGTCGATGCTGCGTCACTAAATCCAGGACTGCAGTCGTACGTTCCATCTTATCGTCCCTGTCGGCTGTGCCAGGTCGAAGGATTCTGCGATGGCGGCGAGCACGCTCAGTATTCATCTGAGATACCTGAAGGACTAGCATCCGTGCTGTCTTGCCAGATGGCCATACATCGAGAGTATGTGTGAGGAAGTGCATAGCAACAAAAGCGCCTTCTAGATCGCGCGCCATAAGGAAGCATCGGATGATGTCGTTGTACGTATCGTTCTCGATGTCACTCAGTGCGTGCTCTTTCTCTTTCGGCTTGGCGTCTGTAATCCACGCTGCCATGCGTTGGAACAGCTGGCGTGGTGTCGGAAAGCCTGCTTTATCTGTCACGTACACGTCAAGGTTTCCGGCGCCCAAGAGATCAGTCTTCATGCACTCCCAGAGGCAGATCCAGGACTCGATATCTGGAGAAGTGCGCTTGCTAATGACTTCGAATAGACGCCAGACTTTCCTGTGACCAGACTGTTCCCAAACGTTGTAAAGGACCTGGTTCATGATTACCGAGTTCATGCTAAGCTCTGCGTGAGGGAGGAGGTTTCGGAATGTGGAGACAAGGAAGCTGTCACCTTTGCGGACGTAGAACTGTAGGAGGACGCAAAAGGTCTCCACAGTGGCGCTAGGTGTGTTCCTCGTCCTGAATAAAGGCAGTTTATTGTCTGAAGTTGCAGTTGCAGTGACGCTTGGCACCTTGACTTCCGATGTATTCAAAGGCAAGGTCTCTTCCCACCTTGAGCGACGAGCCTGTATATTTGCCCAGCGATATCGCATTTCATCATCACCCAGCACCGAGACTTCTGCTAGTAAGGAATTTGGTGACTGAGCTAGTCTGCGTTCACGAACCTGCGTAAGTCTCTTCTGCACCATCGACCAAGCGAGCTCCTCTGCTCTATGCCTGTGTTCGATATTATCATCTTGTCGCAGCCACGCTCCCAGTAGACCATTCAGATGCTTCGCATCGGGATGAGTCCCACGTTCGTACATGAGTTCGATCACCTGGGCTGCATATTCAGTCTCGCCCATGCCTATCAGCTTCTTGAGCCACTTTCCGTAGAAGAACTTGTTCTGATACTTCCTGGGCAGATATTCCATCGTACGAAGTGCGAGGTCATCTACCTCTTTAGCATTATCTGAAGATTTGATCAGGTCACCAAACCGTTTGGTTACCCTCTGCAGGATAGATCCAGGCTGCGCCGCTCGGGTCTCTCCCAGCAGCATCATATCTCGAAAGACACCCAGTGCGTAGTCAGTCCGTCGATTGCGCAGGAAGTGCCCTGTTATGGTGTCGAAGTCCTCCATGGTCATGCTGCCAGCCATACGCTCACGCATCTTATTATACAACATCCAGGCTCTTTCAGCATCCTCTTGTATGCCACTGTTGATGCTCGCAGCGATTACAGGAACAAGTATTCGGGAGTCACGAGTACTGTGCAACTTGAAGAGAACGTCCAAAAGCTCCTCTGCTCTGCTTAAATTACCTGCATACGTGTGCATCCTGATTCCCATCTCCAAGAAGTCGGGATTGCCAGCATCGCCAGCTTCTCGAGCGCTTTCCCATTCTTGCAACGCTTTGTCCTGCTGTCCGTCCAGAAACAGTCCCTCCAATCGGCCAAACCGCTCGGTCTCATTGAGCTTGCGACCAGCCCGCACCATATCCTCACCCAGTATGCGCAGGTGGGATGCCCTCGAGGGATTCGTTTCTGATTCCTCCGACTGGGATGTCCATATGAGCTCCCAGGCAGCATCCGGTAATAGTTCGAAAAAGCCTGGTATATAGATCTTGCTCCTCTCGTAAAATCGCCATAGGTTCTTCCGTGCTGTCATGTTGCCGGGGTCTAGACTGGCCTCATCGAGACATTGGTTTAGCTTGGCAACAAACACGCGACTTGCGCTTGGAGTATCCTGGGGGAGCTGAACACGATGTGGAAAACCGCCATTTTCGGTCAAGTTGCGTATCAACGCCGCTGTGGTAGCTGTACGCTGCTCCTTTGTGAAGAATTTATTTGCGGCGTCATCAGTCGCGTCCTTTGGTATTGTAAAGTTTTCTATGTTCTTCTCGAGAGCATGAAGTCCTTGCTCGAAGTCCTCCTGCTCGCCGGCGAGCCCTTCCATGTACTGATCATCTTCCACACGGCGTCGTTTGGCTGAAGGACTTTGCTCGTCCTGCTCGTAGAAGTTCACCTTAACCTGCTCATCCACCTTTGCCTGCGCTGCGGACCAAGGTGTGCGCGTTCTGCTCGGTAAAGGCGTGGCTGGAGCTGGGGCCGATGGTGACTTCTGGATGCCGCGCAGTCTTCTTCGCGTGCTCGTGGTTGTGTGAAACGCAACATGATGGAATGGTGGCTCGGCGAGGACTGAAGCTAGTGATTGTGAGAATGGCCGTAATCTGTCGAAGCGGAATGGCAGCATGAAAGGTATTAATATTATTGGTTATCTTGCCCTGCACTTCTGAGCTTTGAACTTTCTTTGAGAAAGATGACGGAGATCGTCGGAGCTTATCCCGCCGTTATTATGCTCGACGACGACCGAGACCTGTTTGGGAGTCTACCTTATTGAAAGACGGAATTGGCTATACACCAGACCCACACGCTAGTATCCAATGATTAGGCTGGTATGTACAGGAGATCGAAGTATGGGAAAATGTGATAAACTGAGCATGGCTACCTCAAGACCGCTCGATGGTGACAGACCTCCTAACCCAACTCCGCAGCTATGCTTCGCTCGTCGTCATTCTAATCGTACATGGTCTCGCTCATAGTCACTATCGTAGCAGCTGTTGGTTATCTCATCCCTGGAAAGCGTACTTCCTGACCAACAACCTCACATTATTGACAAGCGTCCTGACAAGAGGCTCGTAGCAGTTGGGTTCTCGTGCCATAATCCTCTTGCCCTCCGCTCGCAGCTCTGCCGCGTCTAACTCCACTTCCAACTCGTGCGTCGCCTTGTCGCTGCCCGTACCAGCCACAGCTTTGACTTGAGTGAGGTCCACCTGGCAATATTGATGCTTGTAAGACATACGATTCTTGTGGCGATCTGATTTCGCCTTGCCATGAGAGTCTTTCTTAGCTTCTGCCATAAGCTGCGCCACATTACCAGACCACTTTACTTCTGCATTTACACTTACTCGCCAGTCAAATAGATTTCGAGGACTATGAACATGGACGTCTGCTAACCGGACCTTGACGATCTGGGCAAGGGTAGCTCCAGTTTTCTGGTCTTTCGTAACACGTATGCTGAGGTTGCGACCACGGTTCAGCTTGATGATGGCCTGTGGAAGCCTCTGCATGTCTTCCTGTGGCAAAGGGTAGAAACTGTCAATCTCGTGCCGGTGCACGTATTCGATTGGGACACGACGTGGCCGTTGCGGTGCCGGAACAGAGTTGATTATGCCCAGTGACTCTGCAACTGCATCGTTTAGCATTTTGTTGTAAGTGGCATGTTGTTCCTTGATAGTAAGATTAGTCTCCAACTTCAGAGTACTGTTTGGAGATGCCCGACCTACCTCTGTCATCATGCTTTCAAAAGCGATATCCGAACCCGAAGACACAACCGTTTCTGTCAATGCTCCTGTGCTAATCCTCTCGTTGGTATGCCTATCCAGTATGGTGCCAAGCTTCGCTTCAATTTCCAGTACGCCCAGATCATTGGACTCTGCAGCCTGGCCCGTGGGAAGCGTGCCAAAAGCATCATTCGCTACGACTTCTTTGAATAAAAAGTCGCATAACGTTTTATGCACCTCGTCCATTGGGACCACGGCCAGTATTGAGTCTTCCAGGTTCGCCGCAGTAGCACGATCAGCTGCAGCTACAGCCTGTGGTAATTGTGCTTGTATTGGTTGGGGAACAGGTGCAGCAGGAGCTGGACGTTGAGGCAATTGGCCGTTCGTGTGGCCATTATTACGATACTTCGGTAGTGGTGGTGTATTCTTGGCTTGCTGTGCCCAGATTGGGATAAGTGAACCACGACGCTTTTTCGCTGGTGGCTGAGAGCTCAGCACAGGGTCAGAGTCGAGGGCTCGCTTGACGCCGGTCATGCTTTTGGCTTGCTGTGGCACGTTTTCGTGACTGAGCAGTGATGACTCAGAAGCCGGATCTTCGATCACGACGCTTTGAGGCTCCTGATGGTCCCGTGATCGCATACGCGTGAGAGGTGATGACATTTCAGGGGCGACTTCGCGTGATTTGCGTGCCGTCTTACGCTTTTCCTGCGAAGTCGGGTCTTTCGGGAAGTCTGCATCGAGAATTAGTAGTTGTAGTAACGCCGTGCCTTGCTGATTTGTCATGAGTGTTGTAGTGCATCAATGAGTGAGGTCGAGAGGTGAGGTGAAGTGAAGTCAGGTACGCTCAGATCTGTGAAACTTACTAGATGTAGTTGAACTGGTCCGAGCTCCCGCGGATCCAGGATGAGCAAAGCCTGCAGTTTCTGCTCTATCAGAGCCAGCACCCGCAGACTGTCCATTAGTGGAACCATTGAGGCTTACATTCCGTGACGGTGGCAGATCTACCACCATCGTTTTCGGGCTCACACTAATACTATGCGTACGCTCTCTACTGCTGGGAACACCCATGGAACTGTTGTGCCTTGATTGCTGCGGTCTGGGATACGGAGGCGGTGCACCATATATAGGGCGAGGCGGAGCTGGTGGACTCATTGATGTCAATGGGACTCCTGGACCGCGATCGTTGCTGAGATGGTGGTATCCTGGGACCGAGTCTCTCGAGCCGCTACTGAGAAGCTGTGGAGGCCCTGGCATCGATTGCCGAGGACCTGGGGTGTGCAGCTGTGGTGGATATGATGATGCTCCAGACACTGCTGAAATGGGAGGTGGGTGAGAATATACTTGTGGCGAGAGATACGTTCGTTCTCCCATCGGTGTACCAGAATGTGGTTGCGGAGGTGCATGCTGAAAAGGCGCTTGATACGGAATTGAGCGGGAGGATACCGGGCTGTGCTGTTGCAGGCCATGTGGAGTCTGCGGATGCGAAGATGGTGTCGAAACTTGTGAAGGGTGTGAGAACTGCCGATTGAGAATGGGCGGTTGCTGGATACTGGCGGGAGTCCCATGCGTGTAGCCAGAGGGTGTCGCTGGGGGGGGCTGATATTGCGAGGGTGAGCCAGAGATATAAGGATGTCCGTATTGAGCTTGCGGATGTGATGGTGGCGGGTGCGGGTACTGCTCGTGTGGATGCGACTGTGGGTAGTAGATCTCAGCTGCGGTCAAGCTTCTTGTAACACCAGGTGACTCGCTGACGCTTGTGTTCAGCGCGGGCAGAGTGCTCGATCTCGATTGCGATGCCGACGAGTGTCTAGGCTTTCTTGTGGTGCTCGGCTGGGCCTCATCGTTGAGGATGTTCGTGAGATCCATCACTTCAGCTGTCTTCACTCAGTTGTCATGATCCGAGTGCGCGCCGATCGCAATTATGGTCGTAAACGCTCACGCAGCAGCCTCAACTTTGGTGGGCACCACTGACACTCCACGCATCTGTCGGAGAATGCGCGTATATGTCTGATGAGTATGCGGGTATTCAGTCAATACTTCGTACGGTTGTATTGCATCACAATAGGGTAAACACATCACAGCTGCCCAAGCTTACAGTACAGGCCAAAAAGTCAGGGTCCATCGTCCATCATCAGTTCAGTGCAAGTCTAGCACGCGATTAACATTCTACGACTGCATTTCCCTTGTTTGCCACAACACTTAAAGACAACTTTCTCAAGATTTGAGACCCAATCACCTGTTCAGATCCAATACCTACGTATAAAGCTCCCTTTCCCGCGTGGCCTCACCTGGAGGAAGTCACACCCTTTAGTGACTGGACCAAAGACGTTGCTGGAAAACCATCAGGAGACGTCATCAAGAGAGAACAACAATTGCCTTCCTTCGAACGCGCCATCATGGTTGGGATCGTGTCAGCGGCTGGTCTTGTTGGCTTCCTGTCAGAGCCGGATACAGATCTTCAGGTGTTTGCCCTCCGGACGGCGAATGAAAGTATCAGCTTGCTATGGACGGAGATCGCAAGTGCAGTAGGACAAATGTGAGCCATCAATCAAAAGATCCCCAATCCTGGCTGCCGCTGGTAGCCTGGCATCACAATCGCTGACGTACTGTTCAGTGAAGCATTGTACGAAGACGAAACATTTCCCGAGCGTGCCTTGGCTGCGTTGGTGGCAGCAAAGATCTACTATCATCTACAAGAATACGATGAAAGTATGATATTCGCGCTTGGAGCAGGGAAGCTGTTCGACATTGAGCAAGAAGGCGAATTTGAAGACACCATCATTGGTAGGTGTAGTTGAAGATCTCACAGTCTGGACTGAAGTTGACACAAGACCAAGCCAAATGCATAGATACGTACATCGCACTCAGTGTCGCAACGAATACTATCACTGCCACGGACGACTCCACTCAGGGTTCCGATGAGCTACACCATGTCTTTTCGAACGGTGTCAATGGCTCTGCAAGCACGTCTGCAGCACATACCTCGACGACCACACCATTCTCCCAGTCAGCTGTGCCATCGAAATCGTTGCTATCTAGGGAGGATTCCGCTATTCCCGAGGCAGTCGATACAGGATCTGGTTCTGCCTCAATACCACTATCATTGTCGCCAAAGACTCAAGAGGCACTGCAAGGAGTCATTCGTCGTCTCTTCGAACGCTGCTATGATGAAGGCGCATACCGTCAAGTTGTCGGAATTGCCGTAGAAGCGCGAAATCTGCATATCTTGAGAGAGACTATTAGTCGTGCCACAGGAGAGAGCAGCAAGCGGAAGGCGAAGGACAATGACAGCAAGAGGGAAGAACTAATGGACTACTTACTGGAGTTGTGTCTTAACGTGATCGAAGAAAGAGTGCTCAGAAATGAGGTGAGTCCAACACATCACCTGGCAGCTCACGAAGATGAACGAAATGCTTATCGATTTCTAGATTCTCCGTCTCATTCTTGAACTCCTCCTCTCACAACAGATTCAATCACCAGACTATTTCTCGATCGCTAGATGCATGGTATACCTCGGCCAACACGCAATGGCAGCGGACATACTGCGACAACTGGTAGAGAAGGACGACTCCAATACCTTGGCTGTTGCATATCAGATATCTTTTGACCTGTACGACAACGGCACTCAGGACTTCCTCAGCAAGGTCATCGAAGCATTGCCGGAAACTGGGGAGGAGAAGTCTGAATTCGCTACGGCATCGAATGGCGCTCCGACTGATGCGAGTACGACAGCGGAAGGAGAGTCGGCCTCTGAACAGCTCCTGACAGAGCTAGCTGGTAGCTCTGAAGCGCCGACAACTTCTACCGTGGTCTCCCGACCGAAAACCCTTTCTGAACCACACAAAAAGGCCTTCACATTTATCAGAGAGATCTTGGAGGGGTCAAAGAGCATCGAGCTAGGCCTCGAATTCCTGTTCAGAGCGAACAAGACAGATAAGTCAATACTGACAAAGCTCAAGAACAGCTTGGAGGCACGAAACTCCATCTTCCATTCTGCAGTTACATTTGCCAACGCTTTCATGAACGCTGGCACAACTGGTGACTTCTTCATCCGTGAGAACCTCGATTGGCTTGGGAAAGCTCTCAACTGGTCCAAGTTCACGGTGACAGCGTCATTGGGTGTCATACATCGCGGCAACATTGGCCAAGGTCAGAAGCTCCTAGAGCCATACCTGCGGGATCAGGGCACCGGCACCGCTAGCTCGGCATACAGCCGAGGTGGTGCACTATATGCTCTTGGCCTGATCTACGCCAACCATGGGAAACACGTTGTCGATTACCTTCACAAGCAGCTGAAGGATGGGGCACATGAGGAAGTGATCCAGCACGGTGCTTGTTTGGGTGTCGGTGTCGCCGGCATGGGCACAGGGTCGAAAGAAGTAGTGGAGGAACTCAAGAATGCGTTGTTTACAGATTCTGCAATCAGTGGTCAGGCGGCAGGTATTGGAATTGGTCTTGTGCTGCTTGGATCCGGAGACACGAAGAACATTAGCGATATGATCACGTATGCGCATGAGACCGAACACGACAAGACCGTGCGGGGTCTAGCACTTGGTATTGCGTTGATCATGTATGGGCGACAAGAGGCCGCTGACGAGCTCACCAATGGACTACTCGACGACCCAAATCCAACTCTACGCTACGGTGGTATCTGGGCTATCGCTCTAGCATACTGTGGTACTAGCAGTAACAAGGCTGTACGCAAGCTCCTTCACATCGCTGTCAGTGATGTCAATGACGACGTCAGACGCACAGCTGTCATGAGCTTGGGTTTCGTCCTTTTCAAGAAGCCTGGTAGTGTGCCGCGAATGGTCGAGCTTCTTGCTGAGTCATACAACCCCCACGTTCGATATGGTGCAGCAATGGCACTCGGTATCGCATGTGCGGGTACTGGATTGGAGGACGCAGTGGACCTTCTGGAGCCTATGATGAAGGATACAACCGACTTTGTGCGTCAAGGTGCTCTCATTGCACTTTCCATGATCATGGTGCAGCAATCAGAGGCCATGAATTTGAAGACAGTCACAGTACGAAAACACCTACAAAAGGTCGTCACGGATCGTCATGAAGATGCAATGGCAAAGTTCGGAGCTGCACTTGCCATGGGTATCATTGATGCAGGTGGCCGGAATTGCACCATCGGCTTGCAAACACAATCTGGTAATCTCAACATGTCTGCGGTCGTCGGCATGGCTATCTTCACACAATACTGGTACTGGTTCCCCCTTACACATTTCATGTCTCTCTGCTTCACGCCTACAGCCATCATCGGTGTAGATCAAGACTTGGAACTGCCCGATTTCAAGATCCACTGCAATGCACGTCCGAGCATGTTTGAGTACCCACCGGTCATGGAGCTCAAGACAGAGGAAGCACCGGAAAAGGTCAAGACAGCCATTCTGTCCACCACTGTTCAGGCGCGTCGGCGCAAGGCCGCCAAGGAACGACAACAACGTGGTGAGAGTATGGACATCGACCAGCCGGCCAATGCACCTAGGTTTCAGGCTGAGGCTGATGCCGAGGATAAGATGGATGTCGAGGAAGAGGCGGTCAAAGACAAAGAAGACAAGAAGGATGTCGAGGAGACGACCGTGCCAAAGAGCATCAAGGCCAAGCTTGAGAAGGAAAAGGTCGGATATGAGCTTGACAATATATCAAGGGTGCTACCAGCACAGCTCAGGTACATCAGCTTTCCAGAAGGACGCTATGTACCAATCAAGAAGGTAAGATCACTCTTCGGCATACTAGTACATAAGCTTACTATTTTTTTAGCCAACTGGTGGCGTTGTCCTCCTCACCGACACCCAGCCAACCGAGGAGAAATCGCTTCTCGAACGTCAAGTCAAGAAGACCCAACCCAGAGCGGCACCAGACACCACAGCACCACACACACCAGATCAGTCCGGCAATTCTGACGACGCCGGATTTGCTACAGCGGCTAGTGTGCTTTCGGCTGTCGATGAAGATGACGAAGGTGGCGAAGAGGCGGAACTGCCGGATGAGTTTGACTATCACTCTGATCCCGAGGATGCAGAGTAGGTAGATGATCATGATTCACGTTGAGGTCATGAGAATGTATAATATTAGCTTAATGTCTTCGCAAGCATGGCGTACACGAAACACGAATGATAGAGGAAGTGAGAATGACAGGCGCATCGTGAAGTGTAATATCGAGTCTATACTCCGATTAGTGTCATATCTATGCTTCTTGTGTCACTGGCCGATTGAATCCTCTCGTCTGATGCTGATGCTCTACTCACTATGCCAAGCCAGTATTGGACCCTTGCCCCGGATTCGTGACAAATCACTTGTGAACGCCCCCTACAACTCGTTCGTGTCTCTGATCGAATAGCAGGTGAGTATCGTTGCCGTTGCCTGGGTGGTAGCGACATGCAAGTATGGGTGTCACAGGCCTGTGGACAGTCGTACAGCCGGCGGCACGTCCCATCAAGATCGAGACACTCAATAAGAAGCGTCTTGCGGTCGATGCCTCAATCTGGATATACCAATTCCTGAAGGCCGTGCGTGACAAGGAAGGCAATGCATTACGAAACTCACATGTCGTTGGGTTCTTTCGAAGGATATGCAAGCTGCTGTTCTTTGGCATCAAGCCGGTATTCGTGTTCGATGGAGGTGCACCAGCGCTGAAGCGCCAGACTATCAGTGGTCGTAAAGCAAGGCGTGAAGGTCGCAGAGAGGATGCCGTGAGGACAGCAGGAAAGCTGCTGGCGTTGCAGTTGCAGCGGCATGCGGAAGAAGAGGAAGATAAGCGGAAGACTGTACGTGGTGCACCTGCAGCGCCTGAAGAGGAAGAGCTGCCGGAGAACTTGGTGTATGTCGATGAGCTGCAAATGACACAGCAAGAGCGGCAGCAAAGTCGCAAGTTCAAGAAGAAGGATCAATACCACCTTCCTGAGCTCGACACACCATTAGCAGAGCTGGGCCAGCCTAACGACCCCAGAGTCATGTCCGTGGAGGAGCTGGAGATGTATGCGAAGCAATTCACTTCTGGAGAGGATATCAATGTGTATGACTTTTCGAAGATTGACTTTGACAGTCAGTTCTTTACCAGCTTGCCGGCGAGCGATAGGTATAACATATTGAATGCTGCGAGGTTGAGAAGTCGTCTGCGTATGGGAATGTCAAAGGATCAGCTGGATACTATGTTTCCAGACAGGATGGAGTTTTCGAGGTTCCAGATCAATCGTGTCAAGGAGAGGAATGAGCTCACACAACGTCTAATGTCGATTAACAACAACGATGAGCCGTGGAGTCTTGATGGTGGAGGACGAGTAGCAGGAGAAAAAGGACGAGAGTATGTGCTGGTCAAGAATGATGGTGTGGAAGGAGGATGGGCTTTGGGTGTCATCAGTGATCACACCGAAGGAGAGCGAAGCAAGCCGATTGACGTCGATGATATTGATAAGAGGGCAAACGAAGAAGAGGCAGCCGACGCAGGATTGGATGATGAAGATGATCGATTCGAAGATGTGCCCATAGAGGGGCTGAATCGACTACCAAAGCTACCTGCTCAAACCGGAGCATCCACTTCCGAACAATCGACAAGAGCAATCTTCAAGAAGAGAACGGCACAGTTCAAGGCCCGTCGAGGTCCTGCAGCGAAACCTAAGGCACCTGCGCCGAGACTTGTGACGGAAGAATCAGATTCGCTGTTCATCAGTAATGACACTGCTAATGATCGTGATGACGCAAGTAAGAACATCGACTCGGACGAGGAAGAGTTACAGAAAGCCATTGCAATGTCTCTAGAGCCAAATACCGATGATATTCCAGCAATCACCAGACTCTCCTCTCCAGAAGATGACGAGTTTGAGGAAGTTTTCGGCCAGCACGAGAATGCAGGATCTAAGCCTGTGGTACAACGGCAAGCAGTACCTTTCGAGGATGATAGTGATGAGGAACAGAATAACAATATCATGAATACACTCATCACTAGGTCACTCGACGTTCCCAAAGTAGGGAAGGTAGCTGTACAATCCTCCCCTATTGCGGCGGCTGGACTGCCGAATAAGCCTGTAGCAAAATCGGGCTTCAGCGGTCCTCTACCTTTTGAGCAGCTAGACCTTGGTAGCTCGTTACTTGGAAAGAAGAAGCTGGCTCAACGTCAGGAAGAGAGTGCTGGTGGGTTCGAGCGCGACCTTCAGAAGGGTGGTGAGAAGAAGAAAACAGAGGTCATTCTGCCGCCTTGGTTTTCCGAAGACATCAAGAAAGGTATAGACGAACAGAAAGCAGTCGAGGACACAGATCGTCGAAAAGCACGAGAAGAGGAAGAGCTAGAGAAGGCAAATTATGAGTTTGTTCATAAACCTCAGCGACTTAGACATCAAGACACAAGCGAAGTCATTGATGTTGATGAGTTGGAGGAGGACTCGCACGAAGTTATAGACATTGATGGGAGTGACAAGGAGGACGAGGACAAGCCGGCTGATATGCTAATGGCAGACGATATGGATGTTCCAGTCGACGACAAAATCAGGATGGGTGACATTGCGGACCTTGTAAGAGTCGAGCCACCCAGACCTGTAGAAGGTAATCCTATACAGCACCGCGAGCCATCGACTGAACCCTTGACCGCAGCTACCCTCGAGGCTGTTCTCTCAAAAGCATCACCGCCGCCCAAGAAGACAACAAGTCCAACTGCAGCACCAGCTGCTACTCCTGCGAAGCGCTCAAATCCTTTCGCTGAAGATGATGCCTCTGAAGCACCTCCGGAATCGGAAGACGAGGCGCTGGACTGGGAGGAAAGTGATCACGAGGAGGAAGCTGTCAAGAAGGCTGCCGAAATAAGCAAACCTGCAGGAGGAGCGATGAAAGCGGCAAGATCACCATCGTCGTCGCCAGAGTTTGAGTTCGAAAACGTCGATATGTCTACCGAAGCGCCAGAGATAACACAATCAGAGGCCCCGGCCACAGTTGCAAAATCACCCTCACCACTATATTTGCTTGGTGATGATGATGATGACCTCGAGATTGTCCCGGCATCGGGCACCGCGCACAACAACACAAATCCAGCCGACGACGAAGAAGAAGGCGACCGCGACTACTACTCCGATCTCTCCGACGAAGAACTCCTCGACCAACTCGCCACCGAAGTCGAGGAACACGCCCGCTTCACCACCCGCCTCCAGAAAGTCGCCACCAGCATCACCGCCAGCACAAACCGCCAAAGCACCACCGACTTCGACCGCGAGCTCAAAAACCTGCGCTCTCAACAGAAGAAAGACCGCCGCGACGCCGACGAGGTAACCCAGCAAATGATCACCGAATGCCAACAACTCCTCTCCCACTTCGGCCTGCCTTACATTACCGCCCCCATGGAAGCTGAAGCCCAGTGCGCCGAGCTCGTCCGCCTCCGCCTCGTTGATGGCATCGTCACAGACGACAGCGATATCTTTTTGTTTGGCGGCACGCGCGTCTATAAGAACATGTTCAACGCGTCCAAATTCGTGGAGTGCTACCTCGCCTCCGACCTCGAGCGCGAGTTCGACCTCACCCGCAACAAAATGATCGCTATCGCCCACCTCCTCGGCTCAGATTACACGCCCGGCGTCCCTGGCGTCGGGCCCGTCACCGCGTTAGAGATCCTCTCTGAATTCGCCAACGGCGGCCTTGCTGCCTTCTCCACCTGGTGGGCGCGCGTGCAAACCGGCGCTGAGCCCTCGACACGCGACGCAGCAAGTACCTGGCGGAAAAAGTTCCGCCGCACCAAAGCCGCAAAGCTTTTCCTGCCCCCCGCATTCCCCGATACTCGCGTCGACGAAGCATATCTCAAGCCGGAAGTCGACGCCGATCCCAGCGCCTTCGTGTGGGGCGTCCCCGACCTGGACAGTCTGCGCAGTTTCCTGATGGCGACGATTGGCTGGACGCAAGAGCGCACGGATGAAGTACTGGTGCCTGTGATCCGCGACATGAATCAGAGGGAGAAGGAAGGGACGCAGAGTAACATCACGCAATTTCTCGGCGGGAGCGTGGGGACGGGGAGTCGGGCTGTGAGGAGAAGGGCCGTGGACGACGATGACCCGACCTCTTTCGCGCCAAGACGCAAAGATGCTGGAAAGTCCCGCCGCATGGAAGCGGCGCTCGAGCGGCTCGCGGAGGTGGCGCGTGAGCGGCGGAGAAACGGGGGAAGGGATGATGATGAAGATGACGATGTGCCTGTGGCGACCAATACTACGGACGCTGACGTCGACGCCGCCGATTCGGCCGTCAACGTCGTCAGCATGGCTGCGACAGCGAATGCCGCCGCGTCCAAGGATAATGGTGGCAAGAGCGGGAAGCAAGCCAAGACTGCTGGAAAGCGCGCGAGCAAGACGAAGAGTAGCAAGGCGACTGGGAGCAAGAAGCGGAAAGCTGCGATTGGTTCGGATGATGAGGACGATGGAGGCGGGGATGGATCCGGTGGCAGTGCGGATGGTGCACACGATAGCGACACGACGCCGGTGCCTCGAGCGACCAGGAAGAAGCGGGCGCCGAGGGCGAAGAAGACGAGAGTGCTATCGGAGGAGTGAGATCGAAGCAGGGCATACTGCCTCGGCATGATGCTGGACAGGACTGGGCACGGCGCGGTACGGCGTAGCTAGGCAAGGCGAAACAATGGGGCATCTAGGGCATGAACGTGATAGACGACTTCCGCTCATACTGTACGACTCCAAGCACAGGGATAATTGATTAGAACCTGTGATCAACACTTATAACCTGTCTGGCCTGCGACTGTGCTATAGCATGCCGTCGTCATTCCGTAGTCATCGCTCCTCGCCTCACACCCAAACATAAACAGCCACATCGACCTCGTTCGCATACCCAGCCTTCAAGCCCATCTCCTTCCACGCCTGTGCCAGATCAATCTGCAGGACTCGTGCGTCGTTTGCAGCTTGCGTCTCCGCTTGCGTCTCGAAGCTCACACAACCCCGTGGAAGCGCGCGACCCTCCAGAAGCACCATGACGTCCTCATCGATATCGATGGCCTTTTTGGGCGGCGTAGCGCCATTGGCGAGGTTAAGCCAAAGACCCAGTGTTCCCAAGGCTTTCAGAGACGTCTTGATGACGAGGGAGTCGCGTCCTTGTGTCTGTGCGGCTATGGCCTTTGTCGTCGCTTCGTCCGCAGAGCCCGCGTCAAGCTGGTCGTCAGAGGCAGATGCTAAGCGGACGGTATACTTCGTCTCGAGCACGGCAGCACCTCCCGTCATCTTGCCCAACAGTCCCAGATTCGCCACCTGCAATCCCCGACTCAAACCATGTGCGATATAGACCGGCGACGCACTCAACACATCACAGCCGTGCCCGTCGACTTGTACAGCAAAGACATCTGCATCCGCCCCTCTACCCTTCAACACGCCACTACACGCACCACTCCTATGACTCCGTACCACAACACCTTCCCTGAACTCCTCGACGCCCAAAAACTCCCCTACAGACACCACCTCCGTGACGCCCTCCTTCCTACAATTAAAGACACCCAAGAACCCCGTCCCCGTGCCGCTGCGGCCGTTGTAGGCAGCCACTTTCACAAGGCGCTCCTCTTCGAAGCCGATGTAAGCTTGTGTGCTGCGGCCGACGACGCTGGGACGCAGGATGACGGTCTGGTCGCGGATCGTCTGGGCGGTCATTTGAGAAATCAGAGAGACGTCGTGTTTGCCGGGCTCGTCGGTGATGTAGATGGGGCCGCCGGAGACGCAGCGGGCGGCGGCGTGGAAGGTCGCCCAGTGGTGGGAGGTTTGGAACTAGTGGTGGGGCGTTAGTAAACAAGATGGGCGCTGGGGATGGGGAGGTTTACGCACCATATCCCAGTCTGGAAGCACGTTGAGATGTTTCGTGAAGATGGAGTTATGTGCATTACAGAAAATATGCCAGGGGTGGCTCTCCTCGACGTGCGGGAAGAAGTCGTCGGAATTGCGCGTGGGATATGCTGGTATGTCAGTCGGTAGCTGACACCGGAACAGGATCGCGGGCGTCTGGCTCATGCAGCTGATTGCTAGACCACCGAAATGCCGCAATTGTGCAGATATCCAGGTGTTTGTGTAGGTACTGGTCAGGTCTCGTCTTGCAGGAGCATTCTGGAGTTCGTCGAGCATGAACTGTGCATCGGTCTTTACAGCGTCGATCCCGGAGGCGTTAAGGAAGGTGTAAAAATCGTCGTACATGCGCTTGACGTCGGTCTGATCGATGACGAGCATTTTGTCGGACCCTTTGGCGATGACGTTGGCACTTTTGAGGACTTGACGAGTGGCGTAGTCTTTGGCGAGACGTCCATCTGGGCTGATGCCGCCCCAGTAACCCAGCAGCGCGTGCCAGACAGCGATGTGCTGTATCGCAGGATACTTCTTCCTTATGCGACCAATGGCTGCATCAAGACCTTCTGGGAAGCCTGTGGGATTTGCTGAAAAGTCCTTCCAGCCTCGGACCATTTGATTTTGACCATCGTTGTCTAGATCCTGCGGAGTGTCAGTAACGAGATCTTCCAGACAATATTAACACAACAGACCTGCCAATTGTCATCGATGATCAAATTTGAAATCTTGATGCCGTTCTCTTCCAAGCTACTCAACGCGCTCGAGATCTTCTCTTCTGTTAGGTTCTGTCCGAGTCCGTTCCAGGTACAGTATGTCAACGAGTCGTTCCAGTTCTGCATCCAAGTCACGCCAAAGTCGTCATTCTGTATTCGTGATTTTGCTTCGAGTGCCTTAATCTGGTCGATAGCTAGCTGGTCATCCTTCGAGGTAACGACGTGATCACTCATGACACGACGAGCATAGTACATACATGCTGCTACACCTTCCGAGAAAGTGCCTGCAATAGCCACAACAACTCTTGCGGTACCCTCCTGCTCTCGGTCGTTCCTAGCATGGATATTGAGGTTGATTAAATCTGCCTGGAAGACTGTGTTGACATCATCAATACCACTGATTGCGAGGAGCACGACATGTAGACCGTCAATTCGTAGGAAGGAGTAGAGTATAGCATCTTTCTCAGCTAGCTCATGTGTCTTGCCTTGTCTCGGTGCCAGCCAGGGTGACCATAATCGGACTAAGGCGAACCAGCGAAGCCAGCTAGACCTTCCGAAACAATGTGTTGTGTAACCTGACGATTCCCCGGTAGCACCTTTAGCAGGCGCTGTGAGCGACCAGAGTTGCGTGTTTGGCACCTCACTTGAAACACCCTTTACTGTAATATCACTACTTGTGCCTTCGATATAGGTTGACATTGCCTCGTGATCTGCTATTGTCTTCAATGACGGCTGGAATATGATCCTCCCATCATCCACGCCCGTCTGATCGTGCGCCCATTTCCAGCTGTCTTTCGGACCTGTACGAAATCTGACGGTGAAGGATATTGATCCTATGTAGTGCTTTTCGCGCGGAAGACTGCCTTTGTGCCATGTTCGGAATAGAATAGGGTGTGACTGTACCACGGTGAAGCTGGGCTTCGCTGATTTGCTGAGGTCAAGGGCTTCCCATGAGGAAGAGTCATGGAGGTTGTGCCATATTTGCACTTCGAGAGTAGGTTGTTCGACCTCGGTTTCAAGGAGGACAGAGAACGGAACCTGATCAGGAGCGTTAGTCTGCTCTCAGTCACTTCATTAAAATATGATGATGGTAAGCAGAAACTCTAGGGCACTCTCTACAGCAGTCTGCGACATGTGCTACAGACTGGAAACTTACAAGATCCTGTTCGTATGGCACCACGAAGTCGTCGTCTGCTTTGTGGTCAGCACGGTGTCACGATCGTTTTGATACACTGCTACTCACTCAGAGGCGGATAACTCGTGATCCTGGCGAACATGACTTGTACGGTTTGATACGTCGAGGGTTTGTAGCTGTAGTAAGGATGGCTGAGACCTGGACGCGATGAGAGAATCAGCTGCTGTATCCGTAAGACAGCTCAAGCAATAGGTGACACACCAGCAGGCGTTACCAGGTTCAATGGGGCAATCGAGGCTTTCACGTAGTCCATGCGATGATTTTGTAGGTTCTTAGGACGGCCAGAAGAGTATAGTCACGTTCAGAGGTGATTGAGGCTTGTACACAGAATCTGCTAGAATTGCAAGGACTGCCAGTGTGAGAGCATTGTTCCTTGATGATGTGATAGGGTACTGCGTAATGAATGATGATGTTGTTGGGCGGAGTACTCAGATAGGTGTTGTTGATCGCCGGGCCATGACAAATGCTGCAATAGCAGGAGGAACGGTTCGATCTCCGAGCACAATTGAGTCAATGCCATCGCCTACAACACTATGGACTAGCGATCATTTCAATGCCTTTCCTATGATTCTCCATCACGAGTCTGTGGTGCCTTCCATTTGCCACTTGACATTCAACAAAAGCTGGTTATTGCTAACAGGCTTGGCAGGGTTACCAATCTGTGAGTACGCCTTAATGCTTACTTCTTGCACTGGACTCTGGGGAACCTGTACATCGACGTGAAAGCCAGCGAATCATCTCGTCATATCGTCCCATTCTCTCATCTCCAGAAGCGACCTGTTGATCACACTCCACGCAGAGTAAGCATGCGTGGCATGGTGAGACCCAAGCAGTACATGAGTACATAAGTAAGCACTCGCTAATATCATGCATTAATATGCATTATTATGCATAAAATGGTATAATCTAGTGCATAAGACATAAGACGATCGGATGAACTTCTTTGAAACATCCCGCCGACTCAAGCTTCCTTGGCCGGCGGTGTAACTTCTTCATGGTCGTCGTCGTCGTGTCTCCTATAATCTCTGGCAGGTCCAGGAGTCTCCAAGCATACAGAAGACCTCGAAGACAACCGGCGTTGTTGTTTGCCATTCATTGATCGCCCACCCCACACTTTCAGCGGTTATCCCGCTGCGCATCGACAACAAACAATGTCTACCAACCTCGTCGGGGTTGGAGGCATCTTTCACTCCAACGACCGCACGGCACAACAGGCAGGAGCAGGAACAGACGGGAACGCTTTCATCTCCCGCCCTGATCGCGAGCTTGAAGCACGCAATGACGCTTCCACACCCACGATCGACCCCGACACTCCCAATGCGACCCAAGATTTCACTCCAGCACACCGCTCATTATCCTACAACGAGCAGGACTCACCCCATTCTTGCGCGGATATCCCGCAAGTTGGCGAGCCAGACGAAGCAAGAGATGCGAGACTAGACAGACAACTCACAGACCTTGCGCGGAAGTACTCCAGGCAGTCGGAGCGATCAGACTATGAGAAGAACCCTTTCGAGGCTGAGGAGAATACCGAGCTGGATGTCAAGTCACCATCATTCAAGCCGCGATCATGGATCAAGAGCTTGATACATCTCAGCGCGCGTGATCCAGAGCACCATCAGATGCGCACAGCAGGTTTCAGCTTCAAGCAGCTCAACGTACATGGCTTTGGATCAGCGACAGATTATCAGAAGACGGTTGCAAATTTGCCATTGTCGATCATAGGCGCAGTACAGGGCCTGCTAGGCCTGGGCAAGAAGAGGAGGATTGACATTTTGACAAACCTGGACGGCGTGGTCTATCCTGGTGAACTTCTGGTCGTACTCGGTCCTCCTGGAAGTGGTTGCTCGACGTTCCTGAAGACGATTTCCGGAGAGACTCATGGTTTCTTTGTGGACAAGAGCTCAGAGATCAACTACCAGGGAATCTCACCG
>Ga0268250_10000209_pt1 | contig 29440 bp, 43 predicted proteins | sample AgamicAsSfe_FD_200448 | JGI IMG/M metagenome (GOLD analysis project Ga0268250, IMG submission 200448) | Agave microbial communities from Guanajuato, Mexico - As.Sf.e (v2) (version 2) | ecosystem: Host-associated > Plants > Phyllosphere > Phylloplane/Leaf | place: Guanajuato, Mexico | collected...
CATGCCTCAAGTTGCTTCCTCATGTGGTAGATCCCAATGGTGTAGAAGAATCGTGCACTTTCTGCAGCTTCTTGTACTCTGCCTCCAGCTCCTTTTGCATCTCGAAGTCCGCCAATCGCTCTCGCTTCACTTTCTGCTGTTCCATGTCTCTGAGTACGCCAGCGTGCATTGCCTGAAGACATCAGTATGAAATGTAATGATGGTTTATAGTACTCCACTCACAGACTGCTCAGACTTCTGCGCATAGTGTACAAAGATAACGATGCCGACAGCACTAGCCAGAGTAGACGCAAGTGTGATTTTGGATGCAGTAGACATAACGGAGGAGATAGGTAGGATGAGTAAGTTAAGCTGTCTCAATCTTCATGATCTTTATGATCTTTTGCATCAGATAGTTCAGCCCTACGTACCCAACACCATTCTCGGAGCGCCTCCATCATCACCCTGCCGCATTGGCTACAAAGCCAGCTTCCACTCGTTATCGCCTTTCTTACACGGATTCTTGCCAGAAAATACACAAACATGGTTCGTGTAATAGCCATTGCGATCGGCTTCAGTACTGACGTTCGAACAGTCTGCGCAAAACTCAGCAGGGATTCAGACGTTGCTCGACGTGAGTCGCCCTTATCTCCAAGCTCCTGACTAGGTGCTAATCCCTCTCCAGGCCGAGCGCGAAGCACAGAAGATTGTACAGAAAGGTTTGTGGAAGGCGTCTTGATCTGGGACTGTAAAGTTCGCTAACAAGGACTAGCAAGAGAATGTAATACCTCACCCAAGCCGCATAGCGTTGCATAATCTAATTGCTCCAGACCGGACGAAGCGAGTAAAGGATGCGAAGAGCGAAGCACAAAAAGAGATAGAAGAATACAGGAAACAGAAAGAGGATGAGTTCAAGTCGTATGAGAACGACGTGAGTTCAGCATCTGGGCTAGTCATCTGACAAAGTATGATATTGACGAGGACAACAGCAAGGGAGTGGTAACAAGAAGGCCGAGGACGATGCTGCAGAGGACACAGACGCGAAGTTAAAGGAGATCAAGGAGATCGGGGAACAAAAGGGCGACCAGGTTGTGGAGGATCTTCTACGAGCGATAACAGATGTGAAGCCTGAATTCCCAGATCGGTCGGAGGGAGCCAAGGGTAATTGAGCGCGAGAAAAGGTTCGATATGCCAGACAAGTTGTTGAGCAAATGTGCAAGCGCAGGGCAGTAAGCTGCAAGTCCGCCGTGGCCACTGACCGTGGCAGCTGGTCGGAGGCCATCCACCGTGTCGTGTTAGTGGTGATAGATAGAGCATAATTGGTCTATGTACAGGGCATATAGCCACAATGGACTGTCGTAAAGTCCCTTTCCTCATCGTACTATACCTGCGGCATGCATCGAGAATGTTCGACAGTCGCGCCCCTTTGACTGCCAACTCATCATGTGTCTACGTCATACCTATGATGAAACATCCTTGAAACCTGATAACTTCGTCTGACCTCCGCATCACCTTGCACAACCTGCAATGCTCACCTCATTACGAGGCAGCCTCGTTCTTGCATCGAGGTTGCGATGTACTAACTATGCCCGCATAACAAGCCTCAAACCGCCTGTCGCGCTTGTACCCGTGTTTTGCGCTCGAAGATATCTCGTAACCGAGAGCTCTTCCGAGGGACCTCAAAGTCAACAAAAGACAGATGATGCGAAAAAGAAGGTCCAGAGCGATCCACGCCTGAAAGAGATAGACGACCTGATCGAGGACAAGTTTGCGCAGATTCGGGAAGAGGACTATGGTAACTCCCGGCTTCTGCCCTCTGCGGCAATGAGTGCACGAGAAGTTTCTGAACCATACTTGTAGAGAAGCCGAAGAACCCAATCATTTTGGCTCATGGTCTACTTGGCTTTGAAGAACTTCGGGTTGCTGGACCATTATTGCCTGGTATTCATTACTGGCGCGGCATTACAGATGCACTTGCAGCCAAAGGTGTTGAGGTCTATACTGCGTGTGTTTTCTGATGAAGTATACAGAGAATGGAGTGCTGACGATCGATATGACAGCTCTGTATCGCCTTCAGGCTCGGTCGAAGCACGAGCGGCGAAGCTAGCTGAAGTCATAGAGCAGAAGTGTAAGGGGAAGAGCGTAAACATTATTGCGTCAGTCCTCACTCAAGTCATGCTCAGAGGCTGTTACTAACATCAAGACTACAGTCATAGTATGGTACGATAGACGCGTGTCTTTGCTAAAGTACGCTCGAGGCTAACATGATCACAGGGGTACGAGCAAGTCCTCTGGCACTCGACCTCTACTAACCAAACTCTAGTGGACTGGACTCCCGATACATGATCAGTCAGCTTAAGCCGCCAAATGTCAAAGTCCTGAGCTTGACTACGATAGCAACACCTCATCAAGGTCCGCTCATCCCGCGCCAGGCCCATTTCACAGATGTGGCTAATCAATTTCACAGGTTCTGCGTTTGCGGACTACATGTTTGAGCTCATCGGTCGTGAGTAGACTTGAAACACCGCGCCTCAGCCGATACTCATCTCTTCGTAGCCAGACAGATGCCAAAGCTTTACAAAGTCCTCGAGCTCTTCGGACTCGAGAGTGGGGCATTTAGTACTTGTCCCCAATGATCATGTTTGCTGGCACTATGCTAACCAAAGTAGCTCAACTGACACAGAAATACATGACCGAGAACTTCAATCCGAAGACCCCAGACAGAGAAGGTGTCAGGTAAGATACGAGACCTACTCATGCGCCCTCAGCGGACAACTGATGTCGAAATGTTCAAGGTATTTCTCATACGGTGCCATGTTCAAGCCTCCCTTCTATTCCGCCTTTCGACAGTCCCATAAGATCATCCAAAAGGTCGAGGGAGACAATGACGGGCTCGTGAGCGTGACCAGTGCGAAATGGGGCACGCACAAGGGTACCTTGAAGGATGTCAACCATCTCGATCTGATCAACTGGACGAACAAGATTCGATGGTGGGTATGGGAAGTAACAGGTCACAAGCGAACGTGAGTCTTACTCTAGAGGACTCCCAGCATTGCTTTGCATCACTAAACCTTTCAGATTCAATGCAATTGCATTCTATCTGGACATTGCAGATATGCTGGCAAAAGAAAAGATGTAGGCGAGCAAGGCAGTGGAAGAAAAGGGGCAGAGCACGGACCAGCGTCGTAAAATAAGACGGCGACCGTAAGTACTGCGCCCCGTCAGAGTCACTTCCAACAACAACGACAGCATTTGGTTATATAGACTTAAGCATCAGAAACATTAATCACAACTTAATCCATTTGATCATCTACCATTGCGTCTGATTGCTATATTGTCATAACTGCTGGACGACAACGCCAAGCTTGCCAAGCTACCCTGAAACACGAGTGACATCGCGTGATATCAGACCTACCTGCTGCCGATAGCGAACGTGTAAATCATCTTGCAGGGAGGGTCACCATGCCAGTCCAGATTCTGCTCGATCAGCCGCCTACTGTCTGGACGAATCTTGACCAGATCAAGGGCAAAGTAGTACTACGCCTCGATAATCAGAGTAGCATCACCTCAATAGTGGTGAAACTCGAGGGCGAGTCAAAGACCAAGCTTGTCACGCTCGGTACCGTCACTGCACAGTCGGATCTTGGTGAAAGGCAGCGCGCCTACGAAGAGTTCCACAAAGTAGGTAGGAGCTGGATGTGATCAAACGAAGCCATTTGCAAGGCATAACAAGTTGGATCAGCTACTGATGCTTAGAAAGGTGCTATACAAAACAACAACAGTGTTTCCTCCACCTGAGATCGCCGATGCTTCATTACAGAAAGCTTTCACGCTCAATGCCGGAACGCATGAGTACCCATTCGAGGTCAAGGTACATTTATTGGTTGTTTCACAATTGAAGACAAGTACTCAAATAATCAGGTACCCATCAACAACTCATGCTCATCGCACAATCCGCAACCAATGTCGCTCACCCTCAAATCCTTTGCTCACAAGGGCCTTGGCGACGTGAGTAGCCGGACAGTCGAGCACCACGCCGTGTGTACTCTGCCTCCAACCCTGACATCTCTGATTGACGGTGTCGCCGAGGTCCGATATTATCTGAAAGTCACAGTAACCATGAAGGCATTCTACAAGGAAAACCTACGCTACGTCTACAACATCAATTTCCTACCTATAGAACCGCCTCGTCCCGTAGGTGGCGGCGTCCAAGCAGAAACCTACGCACGACGACGGCATGATTATGGTGCTGGCAAGCAACCGCGGCGGTCACTACTCGATAGTATTCGCGGGAGACCGAGTGGCACGGCAGTGTCTCCGCAAACAGCAAGTCTACCACCAAGTGTCACCGTCGATGCCCGATTGCCCAATCCACCCATCGTAACATGCAATAAAGAGATTCCCCTGCGTATCATCGTCAAGCTTCTGCAGCCGACTGCCCATCCAATCTTCTTATATTCACTCCATATCACTTTGACAGGCAAAACAAGAGTGCGAGCACAGCAGGTAGTCAGAGTGGTCACGAACGATTGGGTACTGTTTAGCCGTCAGGGTCTCGCCATTCCTCTCGCCTTCCGAATAGCGAGACCAGATGAGGGAGCAATTATTGACCTGCCAGCGACTGGCTGGCAAAATAGACTGCTCCCTAGCAGCGTGGCCCCGAGCTTCGAGACTTGCAATATCAAGCGGAATTATGAGCTTGACGTACACGTCGGGATTGGCTGGGGTGACCGGGCCAGCGCCGCGAAGAATGTAAGTCTTCCTTTCCTCGTCTCTGTCGCGTCCTTTCAAATCATAATCTCAAATCGAGACATTTCCTAAACTATGTCCAAGCACGTCGTCCTCCCCCTCAAACACCACATCCAGATCTACTCCGGCATCGCACCCCCACCTCAACTCCTCACCTCTTTACACACCCATCCTCGTCCGCACCCAAACAAATCCGGCACGTCCTCCATGCCCTTCCGCAAACCGCTCCGCCCTCCGCGTCCAATCAGCGAAGCATCCGCAACCACACCAGGTCCCTCGACCTACACGACCACATCGATAGCAGAGCAATTCGGGGCCGGAGAGGCCGAGGTGGATGCGGCAACGTGGAATGAGGACGACGAGGTGCCTCCACCGAGTTACGAGGATGCACTGAGTGACAACGTTGCGCCTGTGGGGCAGGATCGGCCAGTCTATGAGCCTCCCACTGCGAGGGCGCAAGGGCATGGCGGGTTTGGAATGGGAGCGGGTGGGGACGTGAAGGGGAGGAGGGGGACGTGAGTGTGAGCGTGAGGCTGATTGAAGAGGGAGGGGAGTAGCGATTATGCATAGGCTTGGTATTATGGCGCGGCTCAAGATGCAGCGGTGTTGGGGAACAATAGACTACGTTTCTTGCCATCACAGGCGTCAACTTACACAAGATCCCCACGTGTATCTGCCTCTCTTCAGATGTTACCAAAATTTGAAGGGGCCAATGATTCGCTTCCACCAAGATCTCGAGAGCACTACGTCGAAGCCATCCCCCCGGCCTTTGATGTCTGCTCAATCCCTTTCTCCCCTGCCACGTCCGCCGACCTGATAACCACTTCAGCCTAAAACTTGCAATCTTCCAGAATCTCACTCCACTTCTCAACTCCTCACTCAATTTCCCGCCTCGGCGCCCTCCCTTCACAACCACCTCCATCACCCGCCTCACCTTTCTCCAGTCTACCAATCATCATCATCCACCTGTCCTGCCACTCGATCCATCAAATCCTGCACTGCCTTACATGCATCCCCCTCCGCCTTCGCCACCAGCGCCGCCTGTCGAAAAACCATCACGGCCGGATGCTCCTGGATATCGTGGGTGCTGGCGATGGCGTTGAGGTCGTTGTCGTCCATGTCCATTTTGTGGAAGCGGAAGGCGTAGGTTGTTGCGAGACTGTGGGGAAAGGGATTAGATGCTGGAGGGCGCCGAGGGTTGTGACGTGCGAGAGGGATCCAAAGAGGGCGAAGGAACGAGAAAGTACGGCATTGTCTGCTGGATTTCTCCTAACTGCTGAGAGTGATGGAAGAACGGCTAGGGCTCAAGTGACAGGGGATACATAAGAAAGCAGCGGACGTACGTTTCCATATACGGCATCAGCTGCGTCGTGCTTTCGTGCCATGGTGCGTAGCAGTATATCACTGTGACGCCGGTATCAACTTCGACCGCGTCGCGGAACTCGCCTGTCCTGTGTGACATGTCTGATTAGCCATGCTTGTCGCTGAGGTCTTGCCTTGGTATGATTCTCAGTGTGATATCGGGCACCGGCACTGCCCTCTCATACGGTACCTTGCCACAATCTGGTCAAGCACGCCACTCGACAGATACGAGCGCACGGACGAGCAAGGGTACACCACTAGGTCTTCTTCCTCGAACGTTCTTCTGCCTCCCACTTCCTCTCGGTCCTCGGCGTGCGTTTCTTCACCCGCGCCGAGACAACCAAGCGCCGCCACATAGCCACACACTGTGCCATACACCATAAACCACCAGGTTATTCAAGAAACGCGAAACATAATATACATACGTGGTAATCGGCCGCACATTCTCCACCGCCGCCTTCGCCACGGGTTTATACCCCAGCCAGCTCCAGCCCCATTCTCCCCACGTCTCAATGGGCGGCGGCCGTGCGGGCGCCGAGCGCTGCACGTTGCGGTAGGGGTGGAGGGGCATTGTGACGCTGTGCTGATGTGCTGTGTGTACTGGGGATTGACGATGAGGTTCGAGGTAGAGGTATAGAGAGGTCTGAAGGTTGTTGTGTTAGATGCCGGGTTATGGCGCGTAGGTAGGTCGAGCAAGGTTGGGTAGGCGACGGACGCGTCACGATATTCCTTCGGGGGTGGGTATGGCACGAGACTTGTGATGTGCGGGAGCGAGTTGAATTGAGGTTTAGAGAATGATGTTGGAGGACAAGTGTGATGTGATGTGGCGCACTGGAAGCACGGACATGCAACATGACAAATACTGCCCACGACTTATGATACTGCAAGGAGCCTGTTGTGCTGATGCTCGGATTGTTTGCAGGACTGGCATCTCGGGTATAAAACTATCTACATCTGCCACACGACCTGGTTCAGCGGGCACTGCAGGTCTTCCTCTGTGAAATAATCATCATCATCATCACGACATCATCACTCGAAACCAGGACATCACTTCTCGAGCATGTAATCCTTCCTGACGTTGATGAGAGCTGCACTCCCACCATTCGTGCTGAGATCCGACACCAGCACCTCCGACTGCTGAACCAGCCTCTCGATCGCAGACCCGGAAGCTTTGCCTAGCCCGACTGTGCATATGTCAGCTGTGTCAACTCTGAACCAACAAGCAGAACGAACCGAGTATAGCACTATTAAGCTCCTCTGCCATGTTCGCCCTCCCACTCACGTCCAGCAAGTACGCCAGACTGCTATCTCGCGCATCTGGGTACGCAATCAGCGCAAATGTCTGGTCCAACGTCGACTGTTCCTGCTTGGTAATGATGTCTCTGAACTCTGCCCGCAATTCCTGCCCGTATTGCAGCGCTTGATTGACGAGCTCGTTCTGCTTCGCTACGCTGTCCTCTGACATTGTCGATGCTGCTTCTCCAGCAGTAGCAGTATCGTTGAGTGTCTCGTCAAGGTCCATCCGACTGCCAAACACATCTGGGTAACCGTTGTCATTATGTATGGAAGTTCGATGACCGTTCGATGCGCCTCGGAGGTCAGAGCTGCTGCTGACATACATACTACGTCGTTTCGGTTGGGGCTGGAGCACGGTACATGTTCGTATCATTTCGATGAAGCGTTGACACCGGAGCTTGAAGTATATATTTGGATTTGAGGGAAACACTTGCGGGTAGAATGCGTTCGTGACATTGAGGGCTTTTTCGATGTCGCCATCTATTACTGCAGATCGTATGCCTGTGGCACATTAGCAAGGACCTTTACTGTGGTGAGGACTTTACCCACGCTGTCGATGTATCGAGTCCATGTCTTCCTTGTAAGCGACATTTTGCAAGGAGCTGACAGTGCCTGACAGTAGAGCCGCATTCTTGCGCACCTCACCATCAAAGGCTCTGCCTGTTTCTGTAAAGCCTTCATGTGTCAGATACTGTGCAACGATCTCCTGTAATAAACTGGCTTCCGAGCCATGCCCAATCTGCTGCTTGAGTGAGGTAGAGTCTATGTCGTCTTGTAACGTTTGGCGTTCTCGCTAAAAAGTGATCAGTCATTTGCCCGATCTTATAAGATTGCACAAACTTACTGCCACCAAGCTGTCAATGTCGTACACAAAAGGTTCCTGACCAAAATTCGCCTTGATGTGCTCGCCAGGCTTTGTCATGCCCACGGTGGGAAAGTAGATTCCATCAATCTTGAGATCTCGATACGCAACACCTATACAATGTCAGTACGAATGCCATTAGTCTTTGTATGGACTTCCTCTGTACCAAGATGCACGCCGTTCCGTGTATAAAAGACTTGTCCAGTTCGGAAATTTATCCCACATCCCACCACATCGGAAAATGCAAATTTGGGACCATAAGGCTTTCCTTGCGTGGTCTGGCAAAAGCTGAAGCCATCATCGGCATGGTAAGCCAAAGAACCTGGTTCCCAGCCAGGCAGCTTATCGAGACGGACTTTTGCCTCAGAGAAGCCTAGGCCAACTTGACTAATGCGGTATTAGCTGTGAACAAGAAGAACTAAGAGCATCGAACTTGCTTGTCCTTGATCTTTCCTATCATTGTTGTCTCGTAGTAGTAGATGCCACATTCTCTTGGGATCGGACTATCCGCTCTCACTGAAGCCGCAGCATCATCGAGCTTCTTGTATTCGCCATTAAAATTCACCTGCAATCCATCTCCTGACAGCTCGAGACCATCTAGCCTGTCAATATGACTCCATCGTACTGGTAGTGGCCCTAGTGTTTCTTCCGCTGGTCGAGGCGCTTTCTCTTGCACATCATGCATGACGCCTCTGTACGACGAGAATCCTGCTCTGTGTAGATTCATACTACTTGGTGTCGTGGAGAGGGACCCTACCCTCGACGACGAGCCAGACTTGTTATCCCTGGCCAGCGTCTGCGCTGCTGCCTTGGCTTTCTGTTTCTCATGAAGTCGCTCGAGGTATCTTGAATTCTTCAAATATGACGGCACGAAGAAGTCCGACATCCTCCCTTCCATTATGCCTGGTCCAAACAGACCAAGGTAGGTCTCTGTGATGCTGTCGCGATCCTTCTTGTCCCAGTTCTGCGAGAAATCCTGTGGAGTACTGTACAGTTCTGCAGCATCCGAGTTGCGATATTGTGACTGCAAAGACTGTGGAGCGGGATATGAGGTTGATGCAATGGGAAAGGCGTCTCGAGAAGCGCTGAACTGGCTACTATTCCGCTGTTGGAAGCTGCCGGATCCAGGACGACCAGAAGCCACTGAAGCATAGGTTGGGCTTCGTGCCATACCTGGTATTCGAGGTGCTGGTATTGAGGAGCCGCCTGGACGTGACATGTTGCTTTGCGAGTATCGTAACAGTTTGAGCGCTTAAAGGCTCGGGCTTGGATGGCTTTTGGTCTTGGTTAACCGCGGTACCTAGGGATTGTCACTGTGAGCAAGGGCCGCACGTCGAGGCGCTTGTACAAGCTGTGGTAGGTGGACTACAGTGGTTGAGCGTGTTATTTATCGTGCGTACACGTTGTAGCTACCGCTTCGATGGAGTTATGACACTGCACTTGACGGACATGATGTTGAGCGGGTCAGCAACCTGGGTCAAGCAATGAAAACGTGTAGAAGAAGCATTGAGGCGTGTTCTTGAGAGGTCAGTGACACCATCACCGCCGCGCATGCGTAAGTGACGATAGGAGTTCGGTCCGGTAACCCCGATAAGCATGGCAGGGGCAGCGAGGCAGGTGCATGCACGCATCAAACTTGGTCGAGATCACTGTATCCTTGAAGCTTTGAAGTGTTGTATCGTCTATGTAAAGTGACTCCAGCAGCATGATCAGGCTCCGACATATGAGCAGTAGATGCATATTCATACAAGCTACTGACGTAGCATATCATCAGCTCCATTAGTGCTGATTTCGATGGCCTCTCGTCCTGATCGTCCCTCCTCGAATTGCTGAAGCTGCCGCCGACGCTATGTCTGCAAAGGCTGTGGAGGAATTGGCGAACTCATGGCTCCCTGCGGAACCACACTGACCCCATTCTGACTTCGCTCACTTTCTCTGCCACTGACTTGCTTCGCATCAGTAGAGCTAGTGTCACTCGTAACATCGTAAGACCCATTTACAGATGCCTTAAGCGTATGCCAAGATGGCATCGTCCAATTTGCGCCAGTGAAGCTCCTGACGCCGAAGACCTTACGCTCCCATTTGCGGCAAGGCTTCCCAGATCGGTCCAATGCACGAAGCTTGTCGTTGATTGCACCAGCATTTGCTTTGGGTCCAAGCTTCGAGTTTGACATTGGTACGGGTCCTCCGAATGGACTGTTAGTGTCCTCCCTGTAGGTGGGTCAGTTTATGCTTGAGAGAATGATCATGCGTGTGTAGCAGGGATTCAGATGTGCTTCAAGGGTGGGTATTTACATATATTTCCGCTTCTTTGGCCCAGGCGCTTTGCGTGCTCTAGGTATTGGTAGGCCATTCGCGTCTAGTGCTGGTGCTGCCCTCTTCGACCCCGGAGCAGGACCTTTGCGTTTTGGTCCCGCTGGTTTCGGGGTGGATGCATCGTCATTAGTAGCTGGTGGTATTGGTTTTGCCTCGTCAGCTGCCCCTGGCACTGAAGTCGAGTCGTCTTGTTTGATATTCACAGGTGGTGGTATTGATGACGCATCAGGTGCAGCTTTCGAGGTGTGAGGTTCTTCTTTGAGTATGACGACAGGATTGCTGGAGGGGAATCTGGAAAGTGCTGAGGTTGAAAGTCGTAGGATGATAGGCAAAGTCTTTGTGACCGCTTTAGATTTGGTCGAGCCCTTTGATGCAGACGCGTGCGTCGACATTATGTGCGTTATTCAGTCACGAAGACAGGCAGTGAGGTAGAAGCATGAGCTGCGGGAGATGGTGGGACAGATTGACACGGTTGGAGAAGCGACTGTCTTTGTGCGGTGTGCTGAGGCACGGCTGCCCAACTCCGACGAGATGGGGCTCAGGCTATATGAAGCGCAGTCTCAATGGGTTCGCTATCTCGGTGCAGTCGCAATGGCAGGACGGTATGTTATGGTAATAGGCGATGATGGTTGTGCAGTGTTGTTGATGTGATGGTCGATGATGGTGTTGTTGGTGATGGAAGGGAGTGAAGTATGGAAGTCATCTTGGGCTAAGTCAAGGCAGTAGTCAGAATCGTTGGCACAGACTCAAGGGACAGGGCTTTTCCACGCAAGCTGATTTCAACTTGTGATGTATGCAAATCGTGAATCAGGTGACACGCGATTATCGGCAACATGAACAAGAGCACTGGCGTATTTATGTACTGGTACACACACCAGGATTTGAGCCAATATATTTAAAATATGGACGAAACTAGTGTAGATACTGTTCAAAGAGATTAGTAGAGGTTGACTGTGTTTTCATGACACGATCAATGCTGTCGACTGATGTGGATGTTCATTAGATCTAGCAGCATGAAACCCTGGTGTGATCTCGTCCTTTCGAAGAGAACTGTGACGTTACATTTGCATTTCGTATGATGCTGCGCCTTTCATCTGCTACGATACGCTACAGAAGCACTTTGAGTATGACCTGCTATTAGCTTGGGTAGACATGAACGTGGTGAACGCGAAGTCTATTGTGTGATATTGGTGCTTTGGAGTAAAGCGGTGTAGGGGTGTTCGCTGTTCCTTTCCGATTGGTATGGATGCAACATGAACCGTTCCAACAGGACCTAGTCCTAGTCAGCAGGCAAGATAAAGACATTGAAAGTCGTGGGCAATCGAGCAATCGAGCAATTGGCAGTATGCTGTCGTCTTCTGAACGTGGCAGATTGCGCCTGTCCAAGACATGAAGAAGGGAGAAGAGATGCGACTTTCAATTGCCGGATGCGAAAGGGACGCCAAGCCTTCAAACTTCGTCGGACGGGACGGTGCGCGACTTTCTTCCAAGAACACCACCTTCACCTTCACTGCCACCATTGCGCTTGATCTTCAATCCGAACAAGATCTCGCGGCATCACTAAATCACCGTCAAGCGTGTGGACTATATGCTTTCCCTCGTATGCCAGCCTCAGTAAAGTGCTTGCATCTGGGCCGACGTGTGGAATGTCGCCCTGCGCGTCGCCTAGAAACGCGCTCCACGTTCACGAGAAAAAGCTCCTCGCGTCACCATGCACACCTTTGCTTCACACGAGCATGCACTGTGTCATCCATTGCCAGCCTCACATATAAGTCTGATCCTTCGTCCTGTGCATTCCATACCTCTATATATCCTCTTCATTCCTCACTGTCTTCCCGCTGTGTCTTTCACTACTGCATCATCCTTTCGCTGCATCTATCACACTCACTCTCCTGCTCTCCGCTCTGTCATCTGGCTCTGTCCGTAGTAATCTACAGCCTCAACCACCATGGCCTCACCACTCATTAAGCGTGCACTGCAGCTTTCTTTGGCAGTCTCTACAGTACAATCTGTGGCTCTTGCTGGCCACGCCCACCGTCATTTACAACACTCTCACTCACACCGCAGCGAGTCCATAGTCGCAAGGCAAGATACAAGCATAGATGTCGACACACTAGTACAGGGCATCCAGCAGGTCGAGTCTGCCATGGGTAACCCTTCACTATCCTCTACCTTTGTCTCTTGGCTCCAAGGTGTCGCAGATCGGATAAAGTCTATCGACCTCGTTGTGGTACTCGCTCCATCACAATCAGGATCCCCCTCAGCAACAACACCTTTGACAACATCAACGTCTTCTCAAACATCACTATCATCAGCGTCCATCACAGCAACAAGCTCGGGTGCTTCTGCTACCGCCACTTCATCATCCTCAACAAGAGCAACACCCACAGGGACAGCAGCGCCCAAGGGCACCGCCTCCACCTTCAGCCCCAAAGCTTCCAACAACGTCGTCGTCTACTACGGCCAAACCCCTAACACAAAGTCCGACGGCTCAGATCTCCTCCACATCTGTCAAGACCCCAACGTCGACATAGTCATCATGGCCTTCATCTACGAATACTTCTCCACGAATGGCTTCCCCGCTACCGACTTTGGTCCCGCTTGTTGGGCAGCCAAGAACAGCATCGCTCCCAGCGTCTACGACTGCTCGCCTTACGCCTCCATGATCCAAACCTGCCAGTCCTCCGGCAAGAAAGTCCTCGTCTCCGTCGGTGGTGCAGTCGGCCAATCCACCTTCGCATCCCACACCCAAGCCGTCACCTTTGCGTCCAACCTCTGGAACATGTTCGGTAACCCGGCCTACACCACCCCAACCTTTACACTCTCGGGCACAACCTACAACTGGACGGACTTCCGCCCCTTCGGCCCCGACGTGATCATCGACGGCGTAGACATCGACAACGAGTCTAACGACCCAGCCTACTACACCGACTTCGTCACCGCCCTCCGCTCCAACTACGCAAACGACACCTCAAGCCGCGAATACTACGTCAGCTCCGCCCCGCAATGCCCCTACCCCGATGCCAGCAACCCGCAACCCATGCTCCTCAACTGCGACATCGTCAACGTGCAGTTCTACGACAACACGCCTTGCAACATCGGCTCGGCAGGCTTCATCGACAGCGTCGAGACGTGGAGTAACTTCCTCGCCAACAGCACTTTCATCAGCGCCAGTGGTGCTGGACCGCAATTGCTGATTGGCATTCCGGCACTGAACAACGTCGGAAGCGGATATGTTGCGGCGAACCAGCTTGGTCAATACATCAACCAGGTCAAGGCGCTCGAGTTGCCCAACTTCGGTGGGCTCATGATGTGGGACGGGACAGAAGCGCTTAACAATGTCGACGCGAGCGGAGCGAACTTCTTGGACGAGGCGTCCGCCACGCTGGACTAGAGTACTGGACAGGGTTTCGATGATAGCATTTGGTTGGATCGGGCAGTGTGCATGGAGGATTGGATTGGATTGGGCATAGCTTGCATGGGATTGTGATTGGAAATGGGACACGATAATCTAATGGGCATTACGATCACTGTATGTTTAGAATAAAGTTATGTAGACATGAATCAAGAGTTTGCTCGTCAGTATAATCAGCTTGACGCTTCGCACCAACATAGTCAGATTGAGGAATACATCGCGTTGCTAAGCCAAAACCTCCCCACAAGTATCGTGTCGATCACGATGCTACGATCCCCGCTTCTGCACGATCCCGTGGACCCTGCATATTGTATGGTGGCATGGTGGTGACGTTATGCTCTTCAAGACGTTATACATACTAGACCCCGAGCTACCTCTCTCTCCTCTGTTTGTTTCTTGACACAGTTCTGATCCTTTATCACCGCCCTTGACCTTGACAATCCCTCCCACCCACAGTCCGAAGTTGTCACAAAATCCAGCTACCATCGCATCAGCCATCACAAATCCCATCTCATCAATCTACCACCCTACACCACCATGTCCGCCAACGCATCCCACCCCGACTCCTCCTCAACACCCTCCTCCGCCGGCACACATCCCACACGGGCGCCTTCTTCCCGGGAACAGAAAATGATCGACGATATCCTGCTCAACTACCAGTTGAAGCCGTCGCATCAGACATACAGCCATTATGCGGAGGACGCCGTGTTCCATGACCCAGTGTCGATTGCGAAGGGTAAGGAAAGCATCATGGCGCAGTTCAATGGCATGCCGAGATTGTTTGCGGAGAGTGTTACTGAACGTAAGTTTTGTGGTGGTGGTTGAATTCTTTGTCAGTTCCTGCTGCGCGAAGATGCTGCTTTGGACGTGAGCCATATTGACGAACATCGCTGACACATCCCAATCTTCCCAGACTACGGCCTCCTCGCCGACAGCACTCCTCAGGAGCTGAAGCTCAATCTAACTCAACGTTACGTCTTCAAATCAGCGATCCCCTTCAAGTCCAAGGGCGGCGAAAAGACGATGAACAGTCTGGTGACGCTCAAGCTGAACTCTGACGGAAAGATTAAGTACCATGATGAGGAATGGGACCATAAGGATAATAAGGATGCCGATGATGGGTTCATGGGTAAGGTGCAGGAGGCCAGGAAGAAGATCGACGCGAAGTTGGTGGAGGCGACGGTCAGTAGTGATCCGAGTAAGGTTAACTCGTAAAGGAGAGTACAGTGAAGTTTAGGTGAACGCTTCACCTACGAAGAGCCTGTAATCAACCTTGTTGGACTCTTTTGTGTCGGCTTCTTTCTCTAGCATCGCTCTTATTGATCGAACGCAACATCGTACGTCAAGCGCGTCTTGAACTCCAAGGTGAACGTGTGACCCGGGAGAAACCGATCTCAAGCCTTCGCAGCTCGAAGTAGTGTGTTGTGCCAACCTGGTAGATGTCACGTATCGCTGTAGAGCTGGGGGTCAATCTCTTGGTTTGGAGACGCTCATACACCTTCCCTCATCTGCCGAAGCGATTTCTTTGCCTTGACTTTCTCCAAGTTCTTCTGCGTGATACGTCCAAGGAGTTCCTGCGAGTTCTCCGCAGGCATGGTGGCCAGTCCTTTCAACGGCACGTCTGGCGAAAGAGCATCATACGCAAATGAGCGGACTATGTCAAAGCCCCAGTAATTGGTTCTCCGCTTGATATCAGCCTCATGATTGTGATACGATTTGTCAACTACCATTTGAAACTCGATAGGCTCGGACTCGGGCTCCTTTGCATCTGGGACATCGTCGACTTGCTTATCTGGAATCTGAAAGAGCTCCTCAATTCCAGCACTGGCGTAATTTCGAACAGGCCCATACGACTTTTCGGGCTCCATCATAAATCGGACGGGAGATGCTCGAAGCATATCTGTTGCAGCTTCTGGTTTTCGAAAAATGGCAATAATGACGTCCCTCGCTCGACTCGTAGGATCATACTGTCATTTGCTTAGCATGTAATTGAGATGCTGTGATCATATTGCGCACTCTCATATTCTTAAACATAGTAAGGTCGCCATAGCCCTTCACTAGTTTTAGGATTTCTCTTGATTCACGAATGTTTCTTGGTGCAGGAGTGATCTTGAGATGGACCGCTCGAGAAGCGATGGATCCCGCAGCCACTACAGGCTTCACCGCGGCCATTTTCGGGCTGGGCTATACTGCTATATAGTCCAACTGTGTTTGCACGGTGAGCAGAGCTTACAGAACATGGAACATTACCGCCAAGCTTCGACAGGGTATCGTTCTGAAATTCGCCCCCTTCCCCAGGTATTCAAAAGATCATCAGCTTCGCGACTACAGCAAAGTGTAGTTTGGATCACCCCGACGCTACCTCACTTCTCTTCTCGCACCGGGCCACGTCGAACTCCTCACTTCACGTCACATGTACCAGAGCAGACTACCAAATAAGCGACTGGCAGAATCCTAAGCGCGCAGTCCGCAGGCGTGCTGCTCGCCCGATTGTCTTTCGCGCCAGAGACGCCCCTTTCAACGCTCTTCTCTTTCACATCTGTAGTCACAGCCTCCCCCGCAGCGTCTTAACATGTCTGGATACCAGGATCAGTACGAGGATGACTATGCCCAAGAAGATGAAAGCGCGATCCAGCCCGAGGACTGCTGGCAAGTGATTCGATCATACTTTGAAGAGAAGGGCCTGGTGTCCCAACAGATTGACTCATACGATGAATTTGTCGGCTCTACGATACAGCAAATTGTCACCGACAACGGCAAATGTATTCTAGATCAGAACAATCCGCCTCCGAGCAATGGAGAGGATATTGTGAAAAGACGATATGAGATCAAATTCGGCAAGGTGTCTATGGCGCAGCCCATGTATACCGAGACGGACGGAACGACATCACAGCTCTGGCCTCAAGTTGCGCGACTTCGTAACCTGACCTATGCTAGTCCACTCTTTATTGAGATGCAGACCAAGATCATGGTAGCAAAGGAAGTGCCAATCGAGGACGACTTGAATGAGGATGCGCCAGAAGAGGATAGACAACCTGGAGGCACGAAGTTGGTATGGGAGAGAGAAGACGAGCCAGAAATGATTGAGACAAAAGATGGACCTCAGGAAAAGCTGGCATCGGTTTTCGTCGGCAAAGTACCCATCATGCTGAAGTCTCAGTATTGTAACCTCAAAAATCTCGGCGAGAATGAACTCTTCTCACACGGCGAGTGTCCTTACGACCAAGGAGGCTACTTCATCATCAACGGAAGTGAGAAGGTCTTGATTGCGCAGGAACGCAGTGCTGCAAACATCGTCCAGGTCTTCAAGAAGCGAATGAGCCCTACGCCTTTTGTTGCGGAGATCCGAAGTGCTGTCGAGAAAGGATCGAGGCTCATCTCTAGTATGCAGGTGAAACTCTATGGCAGAGGTGAAGGTGCAAAAGGTGGTTTCGGCCAAACCATTAAAGCGACTCTACCATACATCAAGTCAGAAGTGCCAATCGCAATCGTCTTCAGAGCACTCGGCGTGATATCTGACGAGCAGATTTTGAACCACATCTGCTATGACCGGAATGATACGCAGATGATGGAAATGCTCAAGCCATCTCTGGAAGAGGCTTTCGTCATCCAAGATCGGGAGGTTGCTCTGGACTTCATCGGTAAGCGTGGAAACCAGCAAGGTACGAGGGAGAAGCGTCTAAGATATGCTCGCGACATCATGCAAAAGGAACTACTGCCTCACATCTCTCAAGAGACTGGCGCCGAAACAAGGAAAGCGTACTTCCTCGGCTACATGGTCAACAGGCTCTTGCAAGTGGCACTCGGTAGACGTGACGAGGATGATCGTGATCACTTCGGAAAGAAGCGTCTTGATCTTGCTGGTCCACTATTGGCAAACCTCTTCCGGATGCTGTTCGCAAAGCTGAACAAGGATGTCTTTAGATACATGCAGCGATCAGTCGAAACCAACAGACCCTTCCAGATCGAGCTGGCTGTGAAACCAGCCACGATATCCTCGGGCTTGAAATACTCACTAGCTACAGGTAATTGGGGTGATCAGAAGAAGGCCGCACAAGCAAAGGCTGGAGTGTCTCAAGTGCTGAATCGCTACACATATGCTTCTACACTATCCCACTTGCGGCGAACGAACACACCGATTGGACGAGATGGGAAGATCGCAAAGCCACGTCAGCTTCATAACACACATTGGGGTCTTGTGTGCCCAGCAGAAACACCAGAAGGTCAAGCTTGTGGTCTGGTCAAGAACTTGTCTCTGATGTGTTACGTGAGTGTCGGAACTCCAGGAGAACCACTTGCAGATTATATGCTTGGCCAAGGAATGGAGCCTTTGGAGGAGTATGATGCTCTACAGGCACCAAATGCCACGAAAGTCTTCGTCAATGGTGTCTGGGTTGGTGTCACAGAAGATGCAAAGAGTCTGACTGCTTCGATGATGAGGTTGAGGAGGAGTCCTCAAGGCATCTCGTTCGAGGTCAGTTTGATTCGGGACATCCGTGACAGAGAATTTCGTATCTTCACAGATGCCGGTAGAGTAATGAGGCCTCTCTTTGTCATTGACAATGACCCTGCAAGCTATACCCGTGGCGAGCTAGCCTTGACCCGTGAGCACATTGAGAGGCTCGAGCGTGACAACGCTATCGACCCAGATATGAAGCCGCGTGAACGAGAAGAGCAGCGCTGGGGTTGGCAAGGCCTGGTGAATGCAGGTGTTGTGGAGTTCTTGGATGCCGAGGAAGAAGAGACTGCCATGATTGTCATGGATCCTTACGACATTGCTGCCTCCCGGGCTCAAGCAGAAACCGGTGTTGCACCAGAGGAAGAAGAACTCTCCAACCGTCGTATCAGAGCCAAGCTCAACCCCAGCGGCCAAACCTGGACTCACTGCGAGATTCATCCTAGTATGATTCTCGGTATCTGCGCCAGTATCATTCCTTTCCCCGACCACAACCAATCTCCTCGTAATACATACCAATCTGCCATGGGTAAGCAGGCCATGGGAATCTTCCTCACGAATTATGAACAGCGCATGGACACCATGGCAAATATCCTCTACTATCCTCAAAAACCTCTTGCCACCACTCGCTCAATGGAGTTCCTCAAATTCCGAGAACTGCCCGCTGGACAAAATGCCATTGTTGCTATTGCTGTTTACTCGGGGTACAACCAAGAAGATTCCGTCATCATGAACCAATCCAGTATTGATCGTGGTCTCTTCCGCTCCTTGTTCTACCGTGCTTACGTAGATCAAGAGAAGCGAATCGGTATGACCTTCCTCGAAAGATTCGAAAAGCCAATGCGCGCAGACACTCTACGACTAAAGCACGGCACGTACGACAAGCTCGACGATGACGGACTCGTCGCCCCTGGTGTCCGTGTCTCCGGTGAGGATGTTATCATCGGCAAGACCGCACCTCTCGAGCCCGATGCAGAAGAGCTAGGTCAACGCACAAAACTACACGTCAAGCGCGACGTCTCCACGCCACTCCGCAGCACCGAAAATGGTATCATCGACCAAGTCATGGTCTCCACCGGTCAAGATGGCCAGCTCTTCGTCAAAGTCCGCACCCGTACTACGAAAGTGCCGCAAATCGGCGACAAATTCGCCTCACGTCACGGCCAGAAAGGTACAGTCGGTATCACGTACCGCCAAGAAGACATGCCCTTCACCGCCGAGGGTCTCACACCGGACATCATCATCAATCCGCACGCTATCCCCTCTCGCATGACCATTGCCCATTTGATTGAGTGTCTGCTATCGAAAGTCGGCGCAACCAAGGGCCTCGAAGGTGACGCCACACCCTTCACAGACGTTACTGTGGACTCCGTCTCCGACATCCTTCGCGACGCAGGCTACCAGTCCCGCGGCTTCGAAGTCATGTATCAAGGGCACACCGGCCGCAAATTACGCGCGCAGGTCTTTCTTGGACCAACGTACTACCAGCGATTGCGGCACATGGTCGACGACAAGATCCATGCCCGTGCACGTGGGCCTGTGCAGATCCTGACGCGACAGCCCGTCGAGGGTAGGGCGAGGGACGGTGGGTTGCGGTTCGGAGAGATGGAGCGCGATTGCATGATTGCGCACGGTGCGGGCGCGTTCCTGAAGGAGAGGCTATTCGAAGTCAGTGATGCGTTCAGGGTGCATATTTGTGAGATTTGTGGGCTAATGACGCCGATTGCGTGAGTATTTCGCCTCTTTCCTGCTTCCTCTTCATGGTAAGGTATCGATGCTAATTATGACGGGCTGCAGATCTCTCAAGAAGAACCAGTTCGAATGCCGGCCGTGTCGTAACAAGACGCGCATCTCGCAGGTGCACATTCCGTATGCGGCGAAGCTGCTGTTTCAGGAGTTGGCTAGCATGAACATTGCGGCGAGGATGTTCACGAAGAGGAGTGGGATTAGTGTGAGGTAGATGAGCTGACGATGACAAGGGATTTGAGGAGTGTATATTTAGGTAGTGCGCCAATGCCTGGCCAAGGCGAGACACGGAGAGGCCAGGCCCTTGCCACGGCTCCGTGACATGAACATCTTCGGTACGGGACATCAAAGGATGAAGAGGGTCGTGAGCATTGAGCATGAGAGATTCGGCACCAGCGGCGCGGCAGTACATGTCGTTGCCTCGCTCGCTATTCTTGGACGAGGCGAGATTTTGCATACAACGAAAAGGCTGCATAGGGACTTCGGACAGAGGGCAAGCACACTTTACCTTTGCGTGGGAGCAGCTTCGAGAAATGACTAGGATGACGGATAAGAGAGGAGCTGTACCATCAAGCTCAACATCAACATTTCGCTTTCTTCCTTCCTTTCTTCCTCCACTCCTCGATTCAATCGCGTCCCGTGCACTGAAGGCAGGAAGCACAAGATAAGCACAAAGGCAAGGCAGCACAAAGGGTAACTGTCTCGATTCGTGCTATGCAATGATGAACAAAACTATACTACACTTCAACCCGATTCGACGTCACCGCTGTTGCTCTGTACTCGCGGTACACTGTACTGTATGTCCCTCTGTCCCTCTGTCCCTCTGTCTGTCTGTCTGTCTATCTGTCTGCCCAGCCCTCGGGTCTTGTCGTCCTGACATCGTGATATACACATACCCACCTATCTACCAGCACTCTCCAAGACATCTCTCTCTCTCTCTCTCTCTCTCTCTTCCCTTCCCCACACTCAAACACAACAGAGATGGGATAGGAGGACAAACGAGATGAAATTCAGACATAGTCGCTGTATCCGTCATCATCGCTGCACACACCCCCACAACTACTGGAGGTATCGACGTGTTTGTGGCCATTGCTCGTGTGCAGTATAGAAGCAATAGAAGATTCCAACGCCGCGAGGACGTGCCGGATCTCTGTGGCGCGGGCGTGCAGGAAGGGAAGGGCGTGGGCTGGTGTATGTGGCGTATCTGTGAATGTGGAGAAGGGCGTGGGCATGAGCTTGTGTGAGGATGATGTGGAGATTGGGTGAGTGAGTCGAGGTGGTGAGGGAGTTGCATGTGGTGCTGGCGAGGAGGCGGAGGAAGCCGAGTCTGGTGCAGGTATTGGTGCAGGTGCAGATATCGATCGTGTGATGCCGGGCCGTGCGTGGGTAAACGAGGACGTACGCATGAACTTGGACAAAGCGGACGAGAAGACGTCGCAGTCTTCACCTACCTTGCTGCTGCCGCTGCTGCTGCTACTCCTATTGTACGACTGCTCGCATGTTGGGGATGTGTCGTACGTCGTCAAGGAAACGCTGAACGTCTTCGGCCGCACGAGGCGAGGTCGTGAGGTCTTCTCTCGTGGCGCACTGTTGTGGTCATCAGGGAGCGCCTTGTCGAAGACTGCTGACAGGCGGAGAGGCTTTAGTGCTGAGACTGGCGGCATGCATGCTGGTGATGGCAGTGTCTGTTTAGCCGTCGGGGTGTCATCGTCCTGGATATCTTGTATGCATGGCTTTGCGAGGGAGGTTGGTGTGCCGTCTGCACGTTGATGTTGCTGTACATGATGCTCGATGCGGTTGGCATGTGTCGTCACGGTCTTTGCTGATGCTAGAACTGGATGGCATTGCTGGTGCTGGAGGTGCTCATCAGTGCGCGAGCTCAAAGCATGTACAGAGGAATGAGATTGAGCTGCGAGGTACAAGCTACCGGAGGTCGCACCACCACTTAGTCGCGGAACTCTGCTTCGTGTCACACCACGATTATGCTGGGCATCGTTCGCGTGGCTTGCACGCTCGGACGAAGATGGTGTGGTGGAAGGCAGAGCGATCCGCGAGTTTGCCGTTACGATCGTGTAACCTGTGCTGGTGTACTTTGATGGCGTTGAGATCGGTGATGACAATGATGGCGCCGCTGGCAGACGTCTTGGTATCTTCGAAGACTTGGCTTGAGATGCCCATGCGAAAGGCATGATGGATTGGTAAGCGATTGCAACGATGAGGGGTAGGTACCAGCCCGCCGAGCCCATGTAACCTCGTAGTGGTCTTGCTTCGCTTAGAGCTGCTGCCAATTCGAGGGATTGTGATGTTCCCACGCAATGGCATCGTCGAGATCGACGCGATCTGAAGTACTCGCAGTTGCGCTCAATCGCATTGTGCAATCTGGATGTTCAATGTGAACAGTGTCGATTATCGTGAGTGTGTAATGGTGCGAGATGAACAAAGAAAAGGAAACCGAAGCGAGTACACACTAGTGTCTTTGTCTGCATCCTCTTATCTCTTACTTGGCATTCGACTCTGAAACAACGTTACAGAACGTGGGTGTGAAGTTACGGAATTGTGAAACAATGAGATCAGGGAGTTGAACCTCTCTCGATCTTTCGAGATAACATTCTACGCCGATGTGCTGCTTGATCTCGTGCCAGTGTAAACTTCCCAGATATTTATGATACAGAAGGCCACGGGTACAAGATGCAGGAATGGAGGGGGACGCAGCATGATCGACACGCGCGTCAACGCCACAGCACGCTAGCAGGGATTTGAAGGCAGCAAACAAACGAGCCTTCACCTTTCACACCGCCTTCCACATCAACGACAGCGTCTCTCTCACCTCGCAAGCACGCCCTTCTTTTTGAGCATCATCTGTTACCTTGACTGGAGCGCTCTCAAACGCGTGGACAAGTTGATCAAAGCAGAGACAATGGCACGATCAAACAATGTCCCCTCCTTCACCACATTCACGATGCCTCAGACGCAGCAGCAATCACGTCTACTCACGCTGCCGCGAGAGATATGTGACAAGGTCAGTAGTACCACATCTCCTCCGGCGCTCTACTGACATCGTGTCTAGATCCTCAACGAAGCCATCGTCGATGATCCGCAACAGCTACCAGATCTGTCCCTTGCGTTTGCTTGCAAGCAGCTCTACAACGAAGCCACCAACATCATCTCATGCGAATTCGCGTTCGTGAATGTTGCGGTGCAGTGCTTCGACAGACTCGGTTGCGTGCTCAAACAGAAGGTCAAGACGGCGATCCACCAAGCAGTGATTGAGGATCCCGGTGATGGATGCACACAGTTGCCCAAGTCATGCTGGATGAACCTTGTCATCTCAAAGGATGGCCCTTACCCCTTTGCAATCCGCACTCATCTCTTCATGCTTGTCGGGCTCGCCAATCTGCACGCCTTTGTCAAGGCCATCGCGCTCGCTCAAAGAGTCGATCTTCCAGACGACCCAGACTTTGACCCTAACGTCCGGATGCTGGACTACAAGCTTGAGTTCGCGGCGAAGAAGCACAACAACGTCCACGAGAAGCTGAAGGCCACTATTCGCGAGAGCCAGCTCTACCAACCGTTCTTCGAGTTCTTCTGGAGTGGCTTCAAGTCCTTCTCGGTCAAGGGTGCCGTCAATGCTGATCTTGCGCAGAGTCTTCGCACTCGTGTCGTCAAGAACAAGTGGAAGTCTCCAGAAGAGTTCATCGCCAGTCTCGACCAAGGACGTGAAGAAGGCAAAGCTGCCTTCCTCAAGGGAGATCTGACCGCAGCATACAACGCTTGGCAAGGAGCACAACACCTGAAAGATATGACAATTCACTCCCGCCAAGGCCACAACTTCATGGTCAATCGTCTGGGAACGGCTTATGGTGCAAAATTTGATGAGGTCATGTTTCACCTCTCCAGCAACATCGCCGCCGTGCTGCTAAAGATCGCCGCAGAGCCGCAGAAGAAGCATGAAGAGAAGATGGAGCTTGCAGCTAAAGCCCATCAAGCTTGTGTCTTTGCGATTGACTGCGGCCAAATGCGCAACTTCTATCCAAACAACCAGCAACTCGGCAAGGTCTACTTCCGAAAGGCACAGGCTTTGCGTATGAGAGGTTGTCTTCGCGGGAACCTGAAGGAGGCTGAGAAGGCTCTTGCAAAGGCCAGAGAGCTTTGTCCGAGGGATCCAGCAATCAAGGCTGAAAAGAGAGAGCTTGAGTTGGCTTCCCGGAGTGAAATGGCAAAAGGGAATGTCCAGGCTTTCCAAGAGAGAAAGCATGGCAGCGGCTGTCATTGTGGGTGTTAGAGAGCATGGTGATGGTGATGGGCAGCATGCCTGGCTGTCATTGCGGTTGTGAAGGAACAGCATGGTGGATGTACGCCATAGCTAGCTGCCAATGCGGGTGGGAGGATTGCCATTGGCCAGCTCATCGGAGATTGCACACACCCTCGCGTGCTTTGGCCTTGCTCTTGGGCACTCACTAGTGCTTACAGGGCCGATCATGATCATGATCATCTCGCAGTATTCGGGCATCTTTGGCATTGGCTTCTCTTTGATCCTTCAGCCTTCTCGATTGCCGTTGCTATCATCGGAGTTCTATTCTACATGTCAAGACGGAGTTGGGACTGTCGTTTTTGTAGATGATATCACATTGTGTTCCAACGATTCTATTTTCAAGCCTTGGCTCTGGCTCGCGATTTCGAGAGTTGATGGTGTGGACGATAAGCTGGCAATCACACGATGTGAGACAGATAGCACGAGCGTCACAAACCGAGCGTGCTGTGAGAGCATGGGCATGCGCATGCGAGGACCCGGCAGGCAGGTAGGGCGTGCGGGATGGTAAGGGAAGGGAAGCAGCAGGATACCTGCAGGACAGGACAGGAGAAGTCAAAGAAGGAACAGAGGGAAACTGTAAGCGAAAAATCATCTTCAACCACGGACCGAATAGGCTATGAATAGGGGGATGTGCTATGCTGCCAGGGGTAAAAAACAGTTTTGTCTTGGAACCTCTTGAGCTTTTCCCACCTCACGTCACCTCGTCCCATGATTTCATCTCATCTCATTCCGCGCATTTGGCATTACGAACCTCATCACTACAATGCCATAGCAGTCTAATTCGAGCATTCTCCGTTCTTGCTCTGCGCCTTGTGAAGCTCAAGATTACCAGAAAGTCTGCTCAGCTACTACTACTCGTGTAACTTTTCCTCAGAGCAAGCCCGTTCTAAATTAGCTCAGCCTATCAAGACGGTACCGGCCGTACCTCCAGCCCGTCAACGCCACGACACGCCACGGATGCTAATCCGGCGAGACACCGTTCGCTCGTGAGAGAGCAACCTCACTGTGATACGATAGGTACGACCTGCAGTACTTCCGCGCTCGAGCTCAATCCCATGTTTTCCATGCGCGAGCTGGTGGGGGCTTCAGTGGGGATTCAACCACAGCACGAGCCAATTCCTTGGCGCAACCTCACAAGCTCAATCGGGCAACTCTTCATCGCCAGAGTCACACTGTCTATCCTTTCTTAGCATCACAATCGCATCATCCGCTTATCTATCACTCACTCACCTGCCACCGTTTTTCTGTTTCCCCTCTCTGTGTCACCAAAATAGCGTGCAGCGTGCCAAAGCGTGTCTTATTTGGGAAAAGAGAAAATCTAAACATGGTGTCTTGGCTGACTGTGTGGTTTCAGTCCTGCAGTGCCCTTTGCTGAGGTGACCGGCTTGGATCCCCATCTTGGCGCTCTTGTCGATTACCTTTGACGTGTTTTCGTGCCATTCGCTCTGCGTGTATATGAGGTGGTCGTCCCGGTGTCTCTGTTTGTCTCTCTTTCCCCTTTCATCATCATCACCACCATCGTTCTGCAGTCTACGACCACACTATTAATTTAATAATCATTCAACTGTACACACTCGCTTATCAGAACTTACACAATCGCTATGCGCTCCGCTTCCTTTGCTCTCCTGGCAGGTCTTGTCGGCCTCGCCTCCGCTAATGGTCCCGAAGGTTACGGACCTCTAAGCTATGGTGGTTCCTGGCCTGTAAAGAACACGACCTCGTTGGCCTCTACTACTTCTTCTCAGGGTCCTCCGTCATACCCAGTTGGACCTTCTACTGTTACTGACACTCTGGTTACTTACACCACGACCACTGTATGTTGGCGCGATATCTATGTCACAGGTGAACATGACTAATCATTCCAACAGGAATGCCCTTTGACATACACCACATCTAGCGCCAGCTCTGTTGGTATGTTCGGAAAATGAATCGACCTTGAATCTACTCGCTGACCCTTCTTAGTCACCTTGACAACATTGACCACATCCACCCTCACCATCACTTCCTGCAAGGGTGGCTGCACACATTTGACAACCTCCTCGTCGCCAATCGCCTCACCTACGACGTCATCTGCTCCTCTGACTACATCTTCTTACAACAGCACCAGCAGTGTGCCAGTTCCTAGCAGCTCAAGCTCCTCCATTCCTGTCAAGCCTACAAATGGAACTTCTTCAATCACCAGCACCTCGCTGTCTAGCTCCTCCACACCCATCAAGCCTACAAATGGAACTTTCTCCATCACCTCATCCATTCCTGGCAACGGAACTTCCACCACTCAGACCACTGTGATCACAACCCTGACGACGACTGTTCCTTGCACTACAACCACGACTTCTTCTGGCTCAGTCATTACCATCACCACTTACAGCACGGAGACTCAGACAATCACTTCATGTAAGTTGTGGACGCACTTGATGCTTTCTTCAATCTATACTAACAGTTCTCCAGGCAAGGGAGGTTGCATCAAGACATCCAGTGCTCCTATCACGACGGCCACTTCTTCCGTCCCCGTTAATGGCACAACGTCCTCAACTGTTTCACCGCTCACAAGCAGCAAGCCGTTCACAAACAGCACTTCGATTGCGACTATCACCAGCTACACCACCATCAGCTCAAGCGTGACCACATATGTGACCACCAAGCCTGTCACCTCAACTCACGGCAACTACACCATCACGACTTCTTCTGTCGTCACGATTACAACCACAGTTCCTTGCTCGACAACTGTTGTCCCGATCACTTCGTCATCTGTCCCGATCAGCTCGTCTACTCCTGTGGTTCCTATTACTAGCTCTTCCACGCCAGTGGTCCCTGTTCCCGGCTTATCCACACCGGTCCTCCCCGTCAGCGGATCTTCCACACCAGTCGTCCCTGGTCCCGGCTCATCCAAACCGGTGCTTCCCGTCAGCGGAACTTCCACCCCAGTGGTCCCGGTCTCTGGATCTTCCACCCCGGTAATTCCAGTCTCAGGCTCATCGACGCCCGTGGTTCCGGTTTCCAGCAGCTCGACGCCAGTCTTCCCGGTCTCGAGCTCATCGACTCCAATCTCTCCAGTGTCTAGCTCATCGACACCTGTTGTTCCTGTTTCCGGCTCCACTCACCCCGTGGTGCCTGTCAGCGGCTCATCCACTCCCGTCTCCCCTGTTTCAAGCTCTTCCGTTCCAGCCAGCGTCTGTGTTCCCGCCACCGTCTACACCACCGTCACCGCTCAAGGCTCGACCTGCGCTCCCAGCACGGTCCTCCTCACCACCACCGCTTCCGTTACCCCCACCACCTGCCCTAGCGTGGCAACAACCACGGTTTCTGTCGCCGGCCCGACTTCCACCCAAATCTTCACCAGCTTCGTCACCTCAACTTCAGTATACACCGTTGTATCAACCCAGACCGTTGCTGTTTCCGTCTCCACCGCCACTGTTACTGCCACTGTCTCCGGTGGATTCAAGTCCTACTCCAACTCCACTGTGTCTACTGCCACCGCCACCAAGATCGAGACCAGCACCGTCACCGCCTACGCTTCCCTCACGACCATCGTCAGCGTGTCCAGCGTCTCAACTACCACGGATGTCGTCCACGGCGCTAACTCGACAAAGACACTCAGCCTGACTGGAACCGGCGTCTACTACACCGCAACCGTCACGCTTCCTGCTTCCACAGTCACACTCCCAGCAAGCACAATCACCAGCCTTGTCTCGACATGCGCGCCGGTTTCGTCCAGCAGCAGCTCGTCTGTTCAGCCGATCAGCAGCACCACCTCAACGTCCAGTGTTAGCAAGTCCTCCAGCAGCAGCAGCAGCAGCGCTGTCTCTTCGTCATCTTCGTCCGCACCATCGTCTTCTAGCACCGTTGCCACGACGACTAGCTCTGCTTTGAGCTCGTCCAGCGATGCGTGGGGATGGGCCAAGCCGACGGGCTATCCGAGTAAGTATGCTGGGAGTTGGTAGAGAGTCGCAAGAGGGTGTGAGGAGGGGGTGCAGATGATGCGATGAACAGATGAGAGGTTTAGGTATGGGTATGGGAGGGAGGGTTGGAAAAGACAGCGTCGGTGGTAGCTTGAAGTTCAGAACGTGCGAGTATGCTTCTCATATCACTGTGGATATCCTTTGAGGCGGTACATTTAGGTCGGGATTCACAGCCGGGGTTTACAGCGGGGCTTCATAGGGCTGGTTTGCAGAGCCTAGGGGAGTTGCGAGGTATATATGATGCGAGCATGGGTGGATATAGTGTACATGATACATACCATACAGTACAATACAGTATATTCTCGGTCTTTGGAAAAACAAGAGAGAGGGATGTAAATTGTAACCACACTTCTACCACAACCCCTGCATCTCCCTCGCTCGAGAGGCCCTGCACTCACATACCCTCGCTCCATCTGAGATGGATGCCAAACGATTTCCGGTCCAATATAAGCCCGGCTGCGTACGTGGGATTGGAGTGTGGCTCGTCCTCATCCTCATCCTCATCCTCGTCAACAAAACCAGCCTCTCCGCTTGAAAACACGTGTTGCGCAGACCCTACAGCGGATACTGGATACTGCGCTGCCCGCTGTCGAGCTAATGGTGCGCTCCGTCATTGGTTTAAGTCTGCACGTCCCGCCTGCCACGGTGGGAGCGGGACCCTGCCTGCCTGCCTGCCTGTCTGCCTTCCTGCCTGCCTGCCTGCCTGCCTGTATGTTGGTATGTTGGTATGTACGATGGCTCGATGGCCGCTACATGTCAGCAGCTTCGGTATATCGGTGTGCGAACCCCGTATATAGCGAGAGTGTAGCGAGAGTGAAGCGAAGTTAAGCGAAGCAAAGCAAAGCAGATTTTCTGTCCTGGTCCTGGTTCTGGTCCTGGTCTGAGCCTTCCGCATGGCGGGAAGACTGAGATACGGGGGATCAAGGGGCGTGGTGGCGTGGTGGTGGTTCATGGACGGGTAGCTGGAGGGGCAGGGGCATAGGGAGGA